>JAEEGL010939063.1_pt1 | contig 12119 bp, 10 predicted proteins | sample 9134231 | NCBI WGS metagenome assembly JAEEGL01 (sample SAMN16246548, study PRJNA631951) | gut metagenome | biome: gut microbiome; feature: rumen; material: fiber-attached | host: Bos | place: Iran: Karaj | collected 2018-10
CTGTGAAGGTGGGCGACCCATGCAAGGACCACAGCGTGGATATGGGACCGCTCGTGGAGCAGCGTGCGCTTGAGAGCGTGACTGAGAAGGTAGAGCGTGCCATCAAGCAAGGTGCTAAACTGCTGTGCGGCGGCAGCCGTGTGGGCGACAAAGGCTACTTCTATGCTGCCACTGTGCTCGATAACTGTACACAGGACATGGACATCATCCATGAGGAGACATTCGGACCAGTGATTCCGTTGATAGAGTTCGACACCGTAGAGCAGGCTATTGCTTATGCCAACGACTGCGAATATGGATTGGCATCGTCGGTATTCACCAACGACATCAATATCGCTGCGAAAGTGGCGCGTGAGTTGGAGTTCGGTGAGACCTACATCAACCGTGAGCACTTCGAGGCTATGCAGGGATTCCATGCCGGCGTGAAGAAGTCGGGTATCGGTGGAGCTGACGGAAAGCACGGCATCGAGGAGTATCTTGTGACTCACGTTACTTATATTGACACCTATTGATAAATCATTTTCCGGATTACTCAGGCTATTCGAATTGCTCTGAGTAATCCATTTGTTTTTCTACAATGAAAGTTGGATTGTTTGTTCCTTGTTATGTGGATGCGCTCTATCCGGAAGTTGGTGTGCAGACTTATAAACTGCTTTGTTCTCTGGGCGTTGACGTAGACTATCCGGAAAAACAGACTTGCTGCGGGCAACCGATGGGTAATGCCGGTTTTGAACGGATGTCGGTGCCGCTGGCGGAGAAATACGATGCCTTGTTCCGTGGCTATGACTATGTGGTCGCACCTTCTGCCAGTTGTGCTGCTTATGTCCGTGTATTCCATCCTGGGCAGCTCAAGGGAAGGAACCCTCAGCATGAATGTCTGGCTGCTAAGAAAACCGTCGATGTTGTGGAGTTTCTTCACGACATTCTTAATGTCGATAGTCTGCCTGCCAAATTTCCCCATAAGGTAAGTGTGCATAATTCATGCCATGGTGTGCGCGAGTTGGGACTTTCGTCACCCTCGGAGCGTAACGTTCCTAAATTCAACAAAATCATCGATTTGCTGAAACTCGTTGAAGGTATCACTGTGGTTGAACCGGAGCGTCCTGACGAGTGCTGCGGCTTTGGCGGAATGTTCTCTGTTGAGGAGACCGCAGTATCGCTTCGCATGGGGTCGGACAAATTGAAGCGGCATATCGCCACAGGAGCCGAGTTTGTGACTGGCCCCGACTCATCCTGCCTGATGCACATGGAAGGGGTCGCGAAAAAACTGGGATTGGACATCAAGTTTATTCATGTTGTGGAAATATTAGCTGCTGGACTATGAGCACGAAACATTCGAAATACGCAGAGAATTATCTGAAGGACAATTCCGTGGTGGATCGCCACGACGCGACTTTCTTTGGTGTTCGGCAGAAGCGCGACCGTATGGCACACGACCTGCCTGAGTGGGAAGACCTTCGCGAGGCTGCTGACAACATCAAGCGCCATACGGTGACGCATCTGGCTGACTATCTCGAGCAGTTCGAGGCAAACGCCAAGAAGAATGGAGTCCATGTCCATTGGGCAAAGGATGCTGATGAGTATAACGCCATCGTGTTGGATATTCTTCGTGATCATGATGTGAAGAAGGTTGTGAAGAGTAAGAGCATGCTCACAGAGGAATGTCACTTGAATGAAAATCTGGAACGGAACGGCTTGGAAGTGATAGAGACAGACCTTGGCGAGCGAATCCTGCAGATGATGCACTTGGCGCCCAGCCATATCGTGATGCCTGCCCTGCATGTCCATCGTGAGCAGATTGGAGACTGTTTCCGTGAGCAGATTCCGGGTACGTCGGACAGTAATGACCCCACATATCTCACGCATGTGGCTCGTTTGCATCTACGGCAGCAGTTCATGGAAGCTGGCGCTGGCATGACCGGTGCCAATTTTGGCATCGCGTCTACTGGCGAGATTGTGGTTTGCACGAATGAGGGAAACGCCGACATGAGCACGTCGATTCCAAAGCTGCATATCGTATCGATGGGCATAGAGAAACTGATTCCGGATTACCGTTCAATGGCGGTTTTCCAACGTCTGCTTGCCAGATGTGGCACGGGGCAGGAAACTACTGTCTACACAAGCCATTTCCGCGGCCCTCGTCCTGGCGGGGAAATGCATGTCATCCTCGTGGACAACGGCAGGAGTGACATCCTCGGCAATGCTGAACATTGGCAGACACTGAAATGCATGCGATGCGGAGCGTGTATGAACACCTGCCCTGTCTATCGCCGCTCCTCGGGTTATAGCTACACTTATTTTATCCCGGGACCTATTGGCATCAATTTGGGTATGTTGCGCGACAAGGACAAATATTTCGATAATGTGTCGGCATGCTCGCTCTGTTGCTCTTGCGATAACGTGTGTCCGGTGCGGGTGGATCTCTCATCCCAGATTTACCGTTGGCGTCAGGAACTTGACTCCTTGGGACATGCCGACCGCATGAAGAAATTCATGTCGAAACGAATGGCCTATCTGTTCAACCATCCGGGAGTCTATACCGGGGCCTTGCGCATGGCTAAAATGGTGAATTGGATGCCTCGGTGCCTGGTCAACTCGAAGATGAACCCTTGGGCTTACGGGCACGAGATGATGAGATTTCCTAAGAAATCGTTCCACAGACTTTGGAAGACAATAAAGAAATAAGAACTTTTTCAAAAACGCGATTAGGCAAAATCTAATTATTAAAAGGATGAGCTCAAGAGAACAGATACTGAATGCGCTGCGAGGCAATACCCGCGAGCGTTACGATATGCCCGACCTGTCTGAGATTTCACCGATATCGTTCGATAATCCCGTTGAGCAGTTTGTCAAAAAGGCTACGACCACTGCTGGTGCGAAAGTAATTGAAATGGCTGACGGAGAGTCAATCGACGATATCGTTCGCCGTGCCTACCCTGAGGCGAAAATCATCGCGAGTAATTTACCGGACGTAACGGCGCAGCTGAATCCCGATATGGTTAGCGAGGCGCAGGAACTGGCTTCTGCCGACGTAGGCGTGATAAAGGGCGACATCGGCGTGGCAGAGAACGCCTGTATCTGGATTCCTCAGACAATGAGGGAGAAAGCGGTTTGTTTTGCGTCTGAATATCTGGTGATCATGCTAAACAGGAAAGACATCGTCAACAATATGCATGAGGCGTATGCGCTAATAGATGCTTCTGACAAGTATTTTCAGCAGTATAAGTTCGGTACGTTTATCAGCGGACCGAGCAAGACTGCCGACATTGAGTCTGCGCTTGTCTATGGAGCACAGGCGGCCAGGGGGGTGACAATCGTGCTTATATGAGTTGATGAAATTCATCAGAAATCATTTCCTGTAGTTGGATTTTCAATTGGCATTGCTTATTTTTGATGGCAATGTCAATTTTTTTTGCTGAAATTTGGAGAGTCGGAAAATTATGCTTAAATTAGCAGATTAAACGTGAAAACTGTATATTAGGATTGTTTGGGGCCTTTGTTTGGGGGCCGCGAAAGATCCTGAAACGAATTCTTATATCGTAATATCGTATAGTGTCAAATTAAAAAATTAATCAATATGTTATCAGTAGAAGAATTAAACGACAGACTGATAGACCTCGCTTTTGCTGAGGATATAGGCGACGGAGACCATACCACCCTTTGCTGCATCCCGGAGGATGCCATGGGGGAGTCGAAACTGTTGATCAAGGAGGAAGGCGTATTTGCCGGTGTTGACATCGCAAAGGAGGTGTTCCGACGCTTCGACCCGTCGATGCAGGTGGAGGTGTACATCGAGGACGGCACGCACGTGAAACCTGGCGACATTGTGATGAGCGTGAAGGGCAAAATTCAGAGTCTGCTTCAAACGGAACGATTGATGCTGAACATCTTGCAGCGTATGTCGGGCATCGCCACGATGACCAATAAATATGTGGAAAGACTGAAAGGTACAAAGACACGTGTGCTTGACACCCGTAAGACCACTCCTGGTATGCGCATGCTCGAAAAGCAGGCAGTCAAGATTGGAGGCGGCACGAACCATCGTATCGGTTTGTTCGATATGATTCTCCTGAAGGACAATCATATCGATTTTGCGGGTGGTATTGAGAATGCCATCTCACGCTGTCATGAGTATCTGAAAGAGAAAGGAAAGGACTTGAAAATTGAAATTGAGGTTCGAGATTTCGCAGAGTTGCAGCGTGTGCTCGACTTCGGCGGTGTGGATCGTATCATGCTTGATAACTTCACTCCTGCTGAGACGAAGAAGGCGGTGGACCTCATTGCCGGACGCTATGAGACCGAGTCGTCTGGAGGCATCACCTTCGACACCATCCGCGACTATGCGGAGCAGGGAGTGGATTTCATCTCCGTCGGTGCGCTCACTCATTCGGTGAAAGGGCTCGACATGAGTTTCAAGGCTGCCGACTCCGACAAGTTGGTTATTAAATAATAACGGTTGTTGTTTTAAACCGGTATATCTAGGAATGATTATCTGAAATTTTTAATAATGAAAAGAATCTTTTATACAATATGTTTGGTTGCCTTGATGGCAATCAGTGAGAAAGCTGCTGCCTGTACGAATTTCATAGTTGGAAAGGATGCCTCCACAGACGGCAGCGTGATGGTTACCTACAATGCAGACTCTTACGGCATGTACGGCAATATGTACCGCCATGTGGGGGGGACACACGCCAAGGATGAGATGCGTGACATCTATGACTGGGACACCAATCAGTATCATGGTCAGATTCGTCAGGCTGAGCGTACCTACAACGTTGTGGGGCAGATCGACGAGAATCAGGTGACCATCACTGAGACGACTTTCGGTGGCCGTGAGGAGATGGTGGATCCTGAGGGCATCATGGACTATGGCTCGCTTATTTACGTCACGTTGGAGCGTGCAACCAGTGCTCGAAATGCCATCGACATCATGACGTCACTCGTTGCTGAGTATGGCTATAACAGTGAGGGCGAGAGTTTCTCCATTGCAGACAAAAACGAGGCTTGGATACTCGAGATGGTAGGAAAGGGCCCGGGCAACAAAGGTGCGGTGTGGGTGGCCATTCGCATTCCCGACGACTGTATCTGTGCCCATGCCAATCAGAGCCGCATCACGAAATTCAATATGAAGGACAAAGAGAATGTTCTTTATGCTAAGGATGTGGTGAAGGTGGCCCGAAAGAAGGGTTTCTTCGATGGAAAAGACGAGGATTTCTCATTCCGTGATGCTTATAACCCACTTGATTTCAGTGGTATTCGTTATTGTGACGCCCGTGTGTGGAGTTTCTTTAACCATCATGTGGACGGCATGGACCGCTTTCTCCCTTACATCAACGGAGAGGATTTGAAAGGCGAGATGCCACTATACTACAAGCCTAAGACAAAATTGTCACTACGCACACTCATGCAGGATATGCGAGACCACTACGAGGATACTCCCCTCGACATCAGGGAGGGACTGGGAGCAGGACCTTTCCACATGCCTTATCGCATTTCTCCTCTGTCGGCCAAAGTAGACAGTGTGGAGTATTTTAATGAGCGTCCGATATCCACAGTTCAGACTGGCTTCTCCATTGTGGCACAGATGCGTAATTGGCTTCCTGATGCCATAGGAGGCATTGCATGGTGGACTAACGATGACCCGAATATGGCTGCTTACACCCCTGTATACTGCGGTGTGAACGAGATTCCTCTTTGTTATCAGCGTATCGCCGACAAGCAGGATGAGATTACCTTCTCCTTCGGATCAGCTTTTTGGATGTGCAATATGGTGGCAAACATTGTGTATCCCTTCTATGACAAGATGTTCCCCGACCTGGAGAGAGTACGAAATGAACTGGAATTTGGGTTCTACGACAATCAGGCGTCGATTGAGAGCCAGGCCAAGTCGCTTTATGATGAGGACCCTCAGAAAGCCAAGTCCCTGCTTACGGATTATTCGCTGAAGCAGGCCGATAAGATGATGTCTCAGTGGTACGCTCTCTTTAAGTATATTGTTGTGAAGCATAACGATATGGTGGTGAAACCAGAGGAGAAAGGTGAGTTCAAGCGCAGTCCTTACGGTCTCGGTGCCACAGTGAAGCGTCCTGGTTATCCGGAGGACTACTGGCGGAAGATTATCAAGGAAGAGGGTGAACGCTATAGGATGAGGTAAGTTGTGATTGACCGACAAATGGAAATTACTTTTTTATTAACCATAAAATGAATTCATTATGCAAGAAGACCTTTTGAAAAAATGTGAGGAAGTGGCTAAAAAATGGGCCACAGACCCTGTGTTCGACGAGGCCACACGTGCTGAGGCACAGGCTATGCTCGACAACGATGACAAGTCGCAGCTGATTGACAGCTTCTATCAGACTCTTGAGTTCGGTACGGGTGGACTGCGCGGCATTATGGGCGTGGGAACGAACCGTATGAACATCTATATCGTGGGTGCGGCCACACAAGGCTTCGCCAACTACATTAACAAGGCTTTCCCTGGAAGAAAGGACCTCAGCGTGGTGGTAGGACATGACTGCCGAAACCATGGACGTGAGTTCGCAGAGACCGTGGCCAATATTTTCTCAGCTAACGGAATCAAGGCTTATCTGTTCGAGAGTCTCCGCCCTACGCCGGAAATCTCATTTGCCATACGTCAGCTCGGCGCACAGGCCGGTGTGAACGTGACTGCTTCTCACAACCCTAAGGAATATAACGGCTACAAAGCTTATTGGGATGATGGTGCACAGGTGCTTGCGCCGCACGATGTGGGTATCATCAACGAGGTGAATGCCGTGAAAATGGAGGATGTGAAATGGGAAGGAAATCCTGACCTCATCCAGATTATCGGCGGTGAGATGGACTGGGATTACTTGCAGGCTGTGAAGGAGGCAATGGTGGACCAGGAGGTGATTCTCCGTCAGAAGGACCTCAACATCGTGTATACTCCTCTTCATGGAACTGGTCGTGTCATTATTCCTGAGGCTCTTCGCTCATGGGGATTCCAAAATATCCACGTGGTGCCGGAGCAGATGGTTATCGATGGTAACTTCCCAACGGTGGTAAGTCCTAACCCGGAGAATTCCGAAGCCATGACGCTGGGTATGAAACTTGGAACAAAACTGAATGCCGACCTCGTGATTGCCAGCGATCCGGATGCCGACCGTTTGGCCATTGTCTGCCGTAATTCCGATGGCGAATGGGAAATCCTCAACGGAAACCAAACCTGCATGATGTTTGCTTGGTATATCATTGCCAACAAGAAGAAACTGGGACAGCTCAAGGGCAATGAATTCCTTGTGAAAACCATCGTGACCACTGAGATTATCAAGCGCATCGCTGACAAAAACGGCGTTGAGCTGATGGACTGCTACACCGGATTCAAATGGATTGCATCGCTTATCCGGGAGAACGAAGGCGTGAAGAAGTATATAGGAGGTGGTGAGGAGAGCTTCGGATTCCTGCCGTTCGACAAAGTTCGTGATAAGGACAGCCCAGCTTCTATCTGCCTCATCTGCGAGATTGCTGCATGGGCAAAGGATAACGGCAAGACGCTCTACGACTTGTTGATGGACATCTATCTGGAATACGGATTCACATACAACAAGGCCATCAATGTGGTGAAACCAGGAAAGAGCGGCGCTGACGAAATCAAGGCGATGATGGAGAATTTCCGTCAGAACCCTCCGAAGGAACTGGCTGGCTCGAAAGTGGTCCTTTCTAAGGACTACAAGACTCTGGAGGCTTGCGATGCCGAAGGTAACGTTTGCAAGCTCGACATGCCCGATACGAGCAACGTGCTGCAATACTTCACGGAGAATGGCAGTAAAGTGAGCGTCCGTCCTTCCGGCACTGAGCCAAAGATCAAATTCTACGTGGAGGCTCCTGGTGAGCTGAAGAGCGCAGACGACTACAAAGCTGCTTGTAAGAAGGCTGAGGCTTACGTGGATGAAATCACCAAGTCGCTCGGTGTGTAAATACATTCTGTTAGAAATACATCAATTATACGGATGTGCCTACAATAAAAGGCACATCCGTTTTTTTTCAACTTTTCTGTTTGATTTTTCCAAAAAATAATTGCAATCCCCGTGGAAAATGCTTATCTTTGCAGTAGTAACCTTAAAAACATGGAAAAATGAAAGGTATGAAAGGAAAGAAAGAGCGTTTTATGACGCTGCTGATGTCCACGGAGCGCGACGGCATTATCCGCACGCTGGACATGCTGGAACGGGTTGGTTTTTTCACTGCTCCAGCCAGTTCGAAATTTCATCTGAATTATGCGGGAGGATTGTTGGAGCACTCTTTGAATGTGTGCAACATGGCATTGGACTTGAGGGAAATCGTTATCAAACGGAATCCTGCGTTGGAGGAACGGCTCCCTGTCGACAGTGTGCTTATTGCTTCTCTCCTTCACGATGTGTGCAAGGCTGACATCTATAAGCCAACCACCAAGAAACAAAAGAATGAGAAGGGTGAATGGGTGGAAGTGCCGTCCTACGATGTGGACCATGGACAATATCCGTTCGGCCATGGTGAGAAATCTGTGATTCTATTGTTGCAGACCGGACTGAAACTTACCAATGACGAGGCGCTTGCCATACGATGGCACATGCAGGCTTGGGACCTTCCCTTCCAGTCGGCTGATATCAAGGGAAATTTCAACAAGGCTCGTGAAAACTGTCCCTTGGTGCAACTGCTTATCTCTGCCGACGGAATGGCCAGCCAATTGGAAGGTATGTAATGGTGTTAGCGGTAATTAAGTTAAACGGCTGAACAGGTGGTGCCTGTCCAGCCGTTTTGTGTGTTAATGATAGATTACAGTATCAATTATTTGAAGATGAGCTGTGCAAACTGGTAGAGACTCCGTCTCCATGTCTGCCATTCGTGTGCGGTCTCTGGAGACACATAGGAATAGGCATTGATGCCCAGTGCTTTCAGTGCCTCTGCTGCCTGGTCCACACCCATATTCTCTTTTCCGCCGCAGCTCATGAACAATACCTTGTTCGTGCTTTTGAAGTCAGCTGCGTCTTGCAGCTCTTCGGTTCTGAAAGTGCCGCCGCTGAACATTCCTACGTATGCGAACATCTTGGGATTCATTAATGTAATCATGTGGGTCTGCATGCCTCCCATAGAAAGGCCGGCAAGTGCACGGTGTGCTGGATCCGCTATTACCCTGTAGTCTTTCTCAACCATTGGGATGATGTCTTTCAGCAACACCTCCTGGAATCCGTTGAAACCACCGCCTCTGCGTCGTGGACCTCTCCGTGGACCTTCCCCTTGTGGCCTTTGGCCGCCTTGTCCTTCCGGACGTGGCCTCATACCGGGGAATCCGAACGGCGGTTGTGACTGAGTTGTGTCAGGATGAGCCGGTATGGCATTCAGACCGTTGTCCATTACAATGATGAATGGCACTGCCTTTCCGGAGGCAATCAGGTTGTCCATGATGATGCCTGTCTTTCCCTGTGCTGACCATCCGGTCTCGTTCTCTCCCATACCATGCTGCAAGTACAGTACCGGGAATTTCTTACCAGGATTCTCACGGTATTCTGCAGGTAAATATATGTAGCAGTGACGCATCTTCTCTGTCACTGTGGAGTAATAGTAAACCTCGTTGACTGAACCTTGTGGCACGTTTTTTACTGTGTAGAAATCCTCGTCTGCGGCTGGAACATCTATGCCGCTGCCCCATCTGCTTGCACCATAGTAATATTTGCTGCCTGGGTCTGGAACTGAGGCACCGTCAATGTTGAGCTGATAATAGTGGAAGCCCTCATCCTGTGGTGCCGACTCTCCGGTCCATACACCCTCTGCGTTTTTGACCATGTCATATTTCACACCTCCGATGTCCAGTTTTACACTTGTCGCTTCGGGAGCGGAAATCTGTGCTCTCACCATCCGTTGGGAATTCACCATCGGGTATTCCTTACCTTCCTGGTTGGTGCTGGCGGGTTTGAAGTCCTCAACCACTTGCGCACCGGCTGTCATGGCCGTCAATGCGACCATCATCAAGTACATTCGTCTCATAAAAGAATAATTTAGTTGTAATGTATAAAAAAGAATACTATTCAAAGATACTGCCGCTGCGGTATTCCATTATAGAAAAACCAATTATATATTAGACTACCGATTTCCCAAAAAGTAAAGTCTATATGATAAAAAATGGTTCAGTCTGGCAAATTCTCAACAAAATGGATTCTGGCCAAAAGAAGATAGATGAGTCCGTTAACTATAATGTTTCCGAAATAATTACTTTGAACAACTGTCGTATTTGACACATTTTGTTTAGATTTTAAGACATTTATAATGAAATTATAATATTGAGATGTGATATGAAGCTTTTGAAACATGTCGGAAAACCAACTTCGGAAATTTTATGTATATTTGCAACAAATTTATTCAAATCAATTTTTGCTAACAGAAAACAATACTTTTTTCTTTCACTTATGAAAAAATTATCTACTTTCTTTTTTTCATTGTTGGCTGTAGCGTCACTTCATGCTACTACACATATAGTGCAGGTGAAGACCACACGCTATCAGACCATCACCGGATTCGGTGCGGCTTGCTGCGACGGAGCCATGTGCCCTTATGGCAATGACACGCAGCCTGTCAGACTACTTTATGGTAAGACTTCTAAAATCGGACTGAATATCATGAGAATGGAAATATCACCCAACTTTAAGGGAGATATCTCTTATTCTGATATTGGATGGGACACGCCTTACGACTGGCATGGTTCACTTCCGTCTGCCAAGATTGTCAAGGATCGTGGTGGCATCGTCTTTGGAACGCCATGGTCACCGCCGGGAGACTACAAGACAAACGGCACAGCACAGGGGGGTAATAGGCAAAGCCAGGGAAACCAGCGCGGCGCTCTCAAGGAAGACTGCTACAGCAAATTTTTCCCGTGGTTCAACACGTTCCTGGATTACATGAAGAAAAATGGAGTCAATGTGGATGCTGTTTCTGTTCAGAACGAACCGGACTGGTGGGTGGACTATTCTGGATGCCTCTACACACCTCAGCAGCAGTTGAACCTCGTGAAGAACTACGCCAAGGATCTTGACCGAGTAAAGTACAAAGGCGTGCGGCTCATCAGCGCAGAACCGCTGGGATTCGACCCCCAATATTCGAATATGTTGCTGAACGACCCTGTGGCAAGAGACCAAATCGACATTATTGCGGGACACCTCTACGGACACCCGCCACTTGGTAATATGAAGTCTGCTGCTGTATTGGCTGCAAAATACGGTAAGGAAGTGTGGATGACTGAGCATTCGGTCACAGACAATATCGACCATCTCCCTAACTGGTCTGAACAGCTGGTTTTCGCTCGCGAACTCAATGAATGTATGGTGGCCGGGTGTACGGGATATATCTATTGGTACATGCGTGCGCATTGGGCTTTTGTCGGAACGGGTGAGGCTAAGTATAATCCAGGTAACACAAAAAACACCTTGTTACCTCGTGCTTACGTTATGTCACATTTCTCCAAGTATGTAACAGGCTCTACTCGTGTCAACACCAGTGCGTCTTTCAAAACTGAAACAAACTCTCCTCTCGAGTCTTCAGCTTACATCAAGGGGGACTCTATTATTGTCATTGCCATCAACTCTACCGAGACTGACCACAATCTGAAAGTCAAGTTCCCGGAATATGTGAAAAGCGGTATGCATCTGCTCTCTACTGGAAATGAGAAGGCAAATCTTTGCAAGGCAACGGATCTTACCATTGAGAAACCAGTGAAGGAGGTGGTAACCAGCATGCCGGCAAACAGTCTCAGTACTCTGGTCTTTATGATAGACCGTGAATACACTGCCATCGACGAAGTGAAACAGACGAATAATGACGACGGCCCTAAGACTTACTACGATTTGCAGGGACGGCGGATTAACAATCCTCGAGGACTTTGCATTGAAAGAAGTGCGAATGGAAAAGCCGTAAAAGTGTTTATCAAAAACTAACGATTAATGAGGGGGCGCGTCAAGCGCCCCTTTCTTTTTCCCCCTCATCGACAATCACGCTGGAGGTTTCTAATAAAAAAATCACGCGGGCATGCCGATCGGCATGCCCGCGTTGAAAAGAGTGGGGACGAACAGGTTCGAACTGTTGACCTCTGCAATGTGACTGCAGCGCTCTAA
>JAEEGL011533052.1_pt1 | contig 12119 bp, 8 predicted proteins | sample 9134231 | NCBI WGS metagenome assembly JAEEGL01 (sample SAMN16246548, study PRJNA631951) | gut metagenome | biome: gut microbiome; feature: rumen; material: fiber-attached | host: Bos | place: Iran: Karaj | collected 2018-10
ATCGAAGTGCTTGGCAGGAACCACGAAGGACTGCTCAACCGTATCACTATTCTGTAAATTGATGCCATAGCCGTAACCCGATACCACGATGTTCTGTTGCTGGTATGTTTGAGTAACCGTGTAAGGAAGTACTGTTTCTATACCGTTAACGTATGCTTTGTAGGAATTGGCACACGTCGCTGTAATTTCGAAACTTTCGTTCATTGCAAAAACTGGAGCTTCAGCTTTGGGCATCTCCATCGCTGGAACTGCGAAAGTCTGTTCAACGGTATCACTATTTTGCATTCCTTCGCCATAGCCGTATCCCTTAACTACGATCATCTGTTGCTGATAAGTTTGGGTAACTGTGTATGGAAGTGTTTTCTCCACGCCATTAATAAATGCCATGTAACTGTTGGGGCAAGTCGCAGTGATGGTGAAACTCTCGTTCATAACGAAGACAGGAGCCTTAGCCACAGGTATTGGCTCATTATCTCCACATGATGTAAGAGATGCCAGCCCTGCAACAAAAGACAGTAATAAAAAAAACAGCTTAATTGTTTTCATGTTGTGAATCATTAAATTGTGAATCCAAATTAAGTGATATCTCGTTTATGCATCATTGTACATTGCAAAGGTAGAAAATATTATTGCGAAATACTCATTTTCTCTTACTTTTCGGTGATTTTGAACCCACAGGATGAGTTGTGAAACCACAGTTGCTATTGACCCACGCAACATCATTGATACTCCCTTCACTGTGACTGTCTCATTGTCTTAAGGTGTCGGTAAAGAGACACCAAGGATGATGTCGATAATGACATTCACGTCGGCGATGTTAACTTCCTGGTCGCCATTCACATCGCCAGCCGTGAGACCACCACTACCATTCAAGATGATGTCGATAACGGCATTCACATCGGCAACATTAATCTCACCGTCACCATTGACATCGCCCCTCAGTGCATCTTCCATCTCAACGATATGGGTGAATTCTCTCCAGATATAGTGATCCTGATAGGCTGCGAGTGAGCCTTTGGGCACATACACCGTACAGGTGGATTCTGGCACTCCCATGAAGCAATCATTCTCGAAATAAGCGTCATCAGGATCAACAACGTAGGATCGTATGGTTTCCAGATTCACACAATCAAGGAATGCGTAACATCTGACTTCCCTAATATTGGCAGGGATGGAGAGTGTGGTCAGCGACGTGCATTCCGAGAAAGCATTATCCCATACTTCCTTGAGTGAATTCGGAAGAACTGCTCTCTTGATACCGGTTTTCGAGAACGCATTTGATCCGATTATAGTCAGCGAATTAGGAAAATTAATAATAGTCAATGATGTGCACTTATTGAATGCGCCATACCCGATGGATGTCAACGAATTGCTCAGTGTCACTCTTGTCAATCCAGCGCAGGATTCAAACGCTTCACTATCAATCACATTGACTGTATTAGGGATGGACACATGGTCTAACGATTTGCATGAATAGAATGCCATGCTGCCAATTCTGGTGACAGTATTGCCAATCGTCAGATTGGACAGGGCATAGCATTTGAAGAAAGTATATTCTTCAATTGCGGCAACTCGATTACCAATTTCCACCGTGGCCAGTTTCTCACACAGGAAAAAGGCGTAGCTTCCTAAACTTTCCACCGAGTTGGGGATGGTCACACTGGTCAAACTATTGCAGTAATAAAACGCACTATTTCCAATGTACTTTATCGAATTGGGGATAGATACACTGGTCAAGGAATAACAATTCATGAAAGCCTGATCGGCAATACCAACGACCTTGAAGGTCTTACCTTCGTTAGTGACCGTTTCTGGGATGACCACATTACCGGAATAGTTGTTGTGAGAGACGGCGACCTCGCCTTCTCCTGTGATACGATAACTGATTCCGTCCACATTAAAGGATTGGGCCACAGCCATTAAAGGCGCCGCCAGTAGTAAAGAAAGTACGAATAATAACTTTTTCATATTATGCATAGTTTTTACTGATTGATAAGTATAAGTGGCAATCTCCGCAGCATCGCACGATTGCTGAATAAGCTGGAGAAGGATGATTTAATAATAAACTCTTCACCGAATTAGTTATTACTTCTAAAGAACAATCATAGGTTTTCATCCCTATCTTATTCTCCGTTCTTTTACTTGCGTTCTTGCCAGTGGAAGCGGGCGCGCACGTGGTCGTCGCCATCGACGGTGATACTCATGTTGGTAATCATCGCATCGGCATCGTCGATAACGACCTGGGCAGTCTCGCCGTAATGGGTCTCCCTAATGAAAGCAATCTCCATGCGACGGATGAAGAAATGGTCATAGCAGTCCATGTCGAACAGGTTCATCAGGTGTGACAAGTAACGCACGGTATTGACGTGGCGGTTGAAGTCACAATCCATGTAGCCGAAGGTGTAGTCCACGGCATGCCCCTCCTCGATGGGGCGCAGTCGACTTATCGGCTCGATGGGGCACGGCAGGTCGGAGACCTTATCGCTGATGTAACCCAATTGTGAGATATCCACGCTGGCGCGTGTGTTCATGTCGATGACCATCCAGATGGTGCGCACAAAACCCAGCGCATTGCCATTCTCGTCATCGATACGCATATTACGCTGCGAGAAATGGCGGTTGTAATCTTCAATCCAGGTCGTGAGACGATAGTTGGTGTCCACCTTGGGATATTCCTTCATCTCGATGGTGACACGGGAGAGTACCCACACCTGGTTGTCCTGAATCAGGCGAGCATAGCCTGCACCCCACGAATTGGCATGGAACGTGGCCACCTCGATGATGCGTGTCATCAGCAAGGTCAACGGCATCTCGCCTTGTGGGTTACATTCGCCAGCAGCGAGGTAATAGTCCTTGTAAAAGACCTTCTTATCTTTATCAGAGCACATTGGTTTTCTTGATTAAAAAGTTATCTAAAATCACGAGCGCCGCCATCGCCTCGACAATGGGCAGGGCGCGCTGTAACACACAAGCGTCGTGGCGGCCACGGGGCTGCAAAGTCACAGGATTTCCTTCACGGTCGATCGTGGGGACTTCCTGCATGAGTGTCGGGACAGGCTTGAAGGCTATGCGCATCGTGATGTCCTCACCGTTGCTGATGCCTCCCTGGATGCCACCCGAGTGATTAGTCTTAGTGCCGATAGTGCCGTCCTCGCGTTTCACGAACTGGTCCACAACCTCGCTGCCGCGCTTGGAAGCCATCTCAAAGCCGTCGCCATATTCAAAGCCGTGTACCGACGGGATGCTCATCATCGCCGCAGCCAGCTGGGCATGGAGTTTGCCGAAGAGCGGTTCACCGAGGCCGGCAGGAACGCCCTTGATGACACACTCGATGATGCCGCCCACGGTGTCGCCATCGGCCATCACCTGCTGCAGTTCCTCGGTGGAGACGCAAGATTTTGCGTCTCTACACGCCACGACAGTGATGCCAAGGCGGTTGAGGGCCTGCATAGCAATGCCACCGGCCACCACTCGTGCCACGGTCTCGCGCGCCGATGCACGGCCTCCGCCTCGCGGATCGCGGATACCATACTTCACTTCCCAGGTGTAGTCGGCATGATTGGGACGATAGCAGTTGGCTAGTTGTTCATAGTCTGCACTGCGGGCATCGGTATTGCGGACAATAAAGCCGATGGGAGTTCCCAGGGTCTTGCCCTGACAGATGCCAGACAGCACCTCTACCCTATCCTTCTCATCGCGCTGGCTACTGCCGGCGGTCTGCCCCGTACGGCGACGGTCCACAAACTGCTGCAACCGGTCCAGATCAATGTCCACACCGGCAGGCATACCGTCAAGCACGCCGCCCATTGCGGGTCCGTGTGATTCACCGAAGGTAGTTAGCGCCAATATTTTACCAATCGTATTCATTCTGTTTTCTGTGCTATCAGGTCAACAGTCTCGGCACCCACAAAGGCAACCAGTGCCTGCGGGTCAATCTTGAACTGGAGGCCACGCACTCCAGCACTCACATAGATGTAGTCATAGAGGATACAGGCCTCGTCGATATAGGTGGGAAAAGGCTTCTTCATGCCCACTGGTGAACACCCGCCACGGATGTACCCCGTGAGAGGCAGCAACTCCTTCATGGGTATCAAGTCTACCTTCTTGTTGCCCGACACCTTGGCAGCCTTCTTCAGGTCCACCTCCTCGGCCCCCGGAATGACGCACACCAGATATCCCGTCTTGTCACCCTGCAGCACCAGCGTCTTGAAGACCTGTTCAATATTCTCTCCCAGCTGATCGGCAATGTGCTGGGCGCCCAAGTCTGACTCATCTACCTCATAGGGAATCAGCTCATAGGCTATCGATGCCGCGTCCAGCAGACGTGCAGCATTAGTCTTTTCAATTTTTTTCATCGTTATTTGGCTTAATGCTGCAAAGTTACTACTTTTGCGCCACAATTTATAGGAATCTAACAAAATTTATATAAGGATAAAGCAGATGAAAAAATTCATTTTCACAGCAATTGTAGCCATCATGGGATGGTTAGGTGCACAGGCGCAATCCATGCCTGCACCCGAGAGATATAATAGTTTTCTTGAACAAATAGCTGCTCTGGAGCCCGAGAAGGCTGAGTTCCTGATGAACGCTACCATGGAGTCGCTCATCGAGAATCCCAAGGGCTACCGACAGATGATGGAACTGGCTGAGAAACGCTTCAGTGACGCAGCCGATCCACTTCACAACGAGACCCTGTACATGATTGTTATCAATCATGCCCTAGAGAAATATGTCCTCAGCAGTGCCGAAAAAGAAAAACAGCGCTTGCTGCTTGCAGGAGCCAAAAAGAACATGATCGGCACGACAGCTGTTGACTTTGACTACGTCACCCCTGGTGATAAAACCGTCCACCACCTCAAGGATTTGAATGCCAACAACATCCTGGTCTATTTCAACAACCCTGACTGCGAGTCATGCGAACAGGTAAAGCAGCGACTTGAAGAGAACGAGTTCATCAACAAACTTGTCAACGAGAAGAAATTGATCGTACTCGCCATCTACCCCTACGATGACCAGAAACTGTGGAAGAAGGCCAAATATCCTAAGATGATGATCAACGGTTGGAACCAGAGCCGCAACATTGAGTATGGCGAGCTCTATGACCTGCCCACCCTGCCCTGCTTCTATCTGCTGGACAACAACTATAAGGTGCTCATCAAGAACGAGGGCAGCCTGAATAAGGTCGAAGCCATGCTGAAGCAGCTGAATATGCCGCAGGAGGTGGGACCCGCTCCCGAGGCCCCTGCTGCCAAACAAGAGGCAAAGCCCAAAAAGCCTGTGATCAAGTCCGATAAGCCGAAAGCCGAAATCATCCCCGCGCCCGCCGACGACCCCAAGGTCGCACGCTGCGAACAACTGCTGGGTATGTTTCTTGAGAACAAGAGCCAGGAACTTTATGACAGCATGGCTGACGATATGAAAGCCAAACTCGAGCCGAACACCTTTGAAGGCGCGATTTCACAGGTTGAGTCCAAGGTTGGCAAGTACCTGAACCACGAAACCTGGAACATCCAGAAGTTTCAGGGCATGCAAGCATACACCACGCTCATCAATTTTGAGAAGTCACCGTTAGGTTTATTGATTATCTATGATGAAGCTGGTAAAATGTTTGGGTTCAAATTGGTTCCACCCCAAGTCGTAAAACCTGAAGACTAAAACAATTCCACAAACCAATCACAATACTGAAATCATAAACAAACACCTGCCAGCCACATGAGCCGGCAGGTGTTTTATTTGGTCTTGAATTTGGTTAACGAGTCATGCGCTTGAGCACGTTGTAACTGGGCAGGACACCGAGTTCGCCCGCCTTGCTCAGGTCGTTGACGCCCAATGTCTTGTTGCCCATGCGCAGGTACATCAGTCCACGGTTGTAGTAGGCCTCGCCCAGGTCGGGTTTGAGGTCGATAGCCGTGCTGTAACAACTGATGGCACTGGTGTAATCGCCCTGCTGCATATAGACGTTGCCCTTGTTAAAGTGAGCATATACATTCTTGGGCGATAACTTGATGACCTTATCCAAGTTAGCAGCCACCAGATCCAGGGTCGTGACATCCTGACGCTGGCGGAGCATCGCCTGGGACTTGGCATCAGGCGCCCCGGCAAGCAACTCATTGGCACTGGCATCACGAGCCTGTGCCATACGGTACTGAATGTAGTGGGCATCGGCACGCAACATATAAGCCAACATGAACTGCGGACTCATCTCAATAGCAGCATCAGCATCGGCGACAGCCGCATCAGGGTTCTTGACCAGCAAGTAGTCAATTCCACGGGCAAAGTAATCGATACTGCGTGGTTTGGCACTTGCCAAGAGACTGTTGTAATAATCAATGCTAGCAAAATGACGCTTGATATCCTCCTCATCCATCTGGGGCTCGCCACAGACCAATGTCAGCGTACCAGGCAACAAGCGTAAGTCATTGATGTCGCCTATCTCGCGGATGTAATGAGTCTTGCCATTCAGCCTGTTGTCATGTACATAATAGGACAGTATGAACATGGGCATCGGCTCCACCTCGATATTGTCGTTCTGGACATGACCACGCTGGCGGTTGGCATACTCTGGCTTGACTGCATCATTATCATGGACCGTGAGCAGGGTGTTGAAACGGTTCATGATTTCCTCGGCAGTCTCGGGCTCCTCTTCCAGGGTGAGAGCCTGCTGTTCGGCCTTCTTGATAGCAGCAGTAGCCTCGATCTCGGCAGGGTTAAAGGTCGAGACGTGCGTCTTGTTGCGGCGGAAGATGGCCATGGCGCGCTCCATGTCAGCCTCGCTACCCTTGGTGTCTCCCATGCGCCGCTTGGCCTCGCCACGCGCCATGTAGCCCGCCTCAAACTCAGGATATTTTTTCAAGATGGCTGTGAAATCGTTGACAGCCTCGCGGAACTGGCGCGTGCGCATGTGCAAGAGGGCGCGGTTATAGAGGGCCATGAAGTTTGACGGGTTGTTCTTCAGGACAAAGCTGAAGTCACTGATGGCCTTGTTATTGTCCCCCACCTCGGCACGCAGCAGGCCACGGTTGAAGTGGGCCTCTTGGCTGGTTGGATCAAGACCGATGGCATAATCATAGTCTGCCATCGCTCCGAAGTAGTCATCAAGGTTATACTTCATGTAAGCGCGATTGATGAAGTAGCCGGCATAACGTGGATCCAGCAGGATGGCACTGTCCATGTCGGCAAGAGCGCTCTCAAAGTCATGCCGTGTGCGCGAGGCGATTTCGGCACGCATCACATAGGCATTGGCGTTGTTTTTGCTCAAAGCGATGCCACGATTCAGGTTGTCGAGGGCGGCAACAGTATCCTTACGGGCCAGGTTCATCTGCGCCAGGCCGATGTAGGCTCGATCATTGCGACGGTCCAGTTGCAACAGGCGGTCAAATGTCACCTGTGCCTCGTCATAGTTCCTCAAGGCACTCTCACAGATAGCACGGTTAAAGAGCAGATTCTTGTCCTCGGGCATCAGGTTCAAGCCGGCATCATAATCCTCGACGGCCCCTGCATAGTTGCCCATATTCTGGCGCGACACACCGCGCACCTGATAGGCATCGACGATAAACGGGTTGCGCTCAATCGCCATGCCGGCATCCTGCTCAGCGCCCTGATAATCTTCCAAACTGATCTTGGCAACCGAGCGGTAGAAGTAAGGCTCGGCAAGGAAGGGCTTTGCCTTGATAGCCTGGTTAAAGTACTGAATGGCTAAGATATAATCCTCAAAATAGAGCGCATTGCGACCGATATTCACCACCTGATCGGTATTGATCTGGGCGTGCACACCCATTGCCGCAGTCAACACAGCAAGCAGCAGCACCAATCGCCTATATGTCGTCAGCATCTTCTTCATTGAAATACTTCTAATTTTCGTACAAAAGAACCGTCCCTCTATACGAAAGTGATTATAATCATCAGGCAAAAATAGACGAAAAATTCACAATAGCCAAAAAACGGAACTTGAGGGCGCAGTTTTTCACATTTTATGGCATAAAATCTTAAAAACCACTAAAGGATTTGACGGGGCGGAGAGAAATTAGTAATTTTGAAGTTTGAAACAGAAAATCGAGATTCATATAATGAGAAAATATATAGTTATCAGTCTGTTAGCTGCGATGTTACTGGCGCCCGCGACCATGGATGCCCGCAAGAAGAAGGACAAGAAGATGGAGAAACGCGGGGTGAACGTCGAGAACGTCATCGCCGACGTGGAACAACCTATGCGCGAAGTCGCTATCACCAATCCCGCCAAACAATTGTATGGCGAGTGGGACATCATCATGCTGCGTAACAAGAAGAAGGTTTATACCCTGGACCGCGCTTACGTGTATCTGGATTTTGCCAGCGGCAACAAGGTGTATGGCTGCAACGGCTGCAACACCATTAACGGCACATTCCAATTGAGCGGCAACAACTTGAAGTTCAATGATTTCATTTCCACCGAAGAACCTTGCCATAGCATCACCAACGAGAAGACTATCATGCACGCTCTGGCCGATACGCGACGCTACACGCTCGAGAGCCAGTACAATGCCCAGTACCTCAACCTGATGAACAGCAAGGGCAACATCATCATGGTGCTCAAGCGCCACAACCTGGACGCAATGAACGGGGCATGGCTCGTGAAAGAAATCAACAGCGAGAACGTGAGCGAACTCAATATGCGCGTGGTCATCGATGCCGTCATGCAGACCATCCACGGCGACACGGGCTGCAACATCATCAACGGCATCATCACACTTGACCCGACCAAAGACATGGCAATCCAGTTCGAGGACCTGCGTTCGGACGAGCATGACTGCGAGGAAATCGACTTTGAGACCGACTTGCTCCTGGCTTTGGAATGCACCGAATCGTGCAAACGCATCAACGAGCACGAGATGGCCCTGCTCGACAACAAGGGCAGCATCGTCATCGTACTGCAACGCATCTCCCTGCGCTAGACCTCATCACCATCCCCTGGACCCCTCCGTTTTAAAACAACTCAAACAACTTACACAAAGGGCATCCGCATTGTAGGGCCTCGCCTTGGCGTGGCCGCCACACCGCGACACAAACCCCACGCTAAAGCGCTAAGTCGCGAAGATTTATAAGATAAGAATCCGCATCCCAATCATGGAATGCGGATTCTTTCTTTATTTGCTAGCTCTTGCGAGCAAACATAATAATCTTAGCGCCTTAGCGTGAGAAACGTGCGGATGCCGGTTAACGGTTGAGGCGCTTGGTGATGGTGCGCGAGCCGTCGTTGTGGGTCGTGATGACGATGTTCACACCATTCTGGGGCATCTCGCTCACGATACCTGCGGGATTGACATATTTCACGTCAGCGACCTGCTTGTTAGCCAACGTTTCATCAACAGCTGCACAGGAGAGAATGGCCAGCGGATAGAGGGTGTAGTTGGTGAAATAGTCCTCATCGGTAGTGTGGATGCGACGAATCTTCGGATCAACTTCCGCCCAAGGCTCATCGAGGGTGAATACACACAGCAGACCGTAATTGAAGCCTTCTTTCTGTGCCATCTGGGCCTCAAGTTCAGGAGCATAGTCGAAGTTGAGTTTCATCATCACAGTGTCTCCCTCGCTGCACAGGTAGGGCATGCCGTCACGATAGAAGAAGTAACCCTCGGCACGGCCCACCTCGTTGCCCATAGCTGCAACATAGTCAGTATCTAAGTTATAGCTAAACATCGTCAGCGCCGGCAATTCAACATCCTCGAGCGCGACAGGCGTGCTGTTGAGCATCAGACGAGGATTGGTCGCACGATCGACCAGCGTACCCTTGACTGTGCCCGGCTTGAGCACCTCGGCACCAGCAATCGCATTGAACATTTCTTCATTATCGGCACAATCGAGTGCTATCCAGTCAGGATACCATGCCATCCACTCGGCGTAGCCCCAATCGGCATAGGTGTCATAGTAAATCTCATCAATGTTGTCGGTCACAAAGATGAGCTTACCCTTCTCGCTATCGACAGCCGCGGCGACATAGAGCGTGTCGTTGACCTTGTACTGCATGCCGTCCTCGCCCTCATAAACGACTTTCCACAAGCGGGTGCCGGGATCATTGGTAATCGAGATGGGATAAAGCTCCATAACACCGTTGTAGGTAACAACCATTCCCTCAATGGAATACAACTCGGTGGGATCAACCTCGGGATACTCGATGCCAAACTTGTTGAAACCAGTCATCAGGGCATCAAAAGTCAGGCCGCTCTCCTCATCAACCTCGTTACATGAAATCGTGAAAAGACCGTTACCCTCAATCTCGCTCAGATGCACGCCATCAAAATAGACTTTATAGTCACCCCAGCCCTCCTCGGGGTCGGCAACAATTGACAGATAACCCGTGCAATCGAAGGGCGAATAGTAATCCTCATCGAGGATGGTCTTGGGATTAGCAAAGTGACCAGGTTGGCCGGCCTCTACTTGTCCTTTATAAGTATTCTTCACAGCAGTCCAGCCAGCGGGGATGACGGCACCCAAGGGGTACTGCTTGCCAGTATCGCCATAGATAATGCCAGCATAGGCCGTGCCATCATCGGCAAGCTGCATCACCCACAGGTGGTCGTTCCACTGGTAGTTGACATAGACATCGCTGGTAAACTGGAAGGCGGTGCCGTCTTCAAGAGCTGCAAGGTGCTGGATAGAGTCAAGCTTGAAGATGTTGGGGTCGATGGGATCCTCGGGGTCGGGCTCAACCGAACCACCGTCACCGATGGTCACCACGATGCTTGCCACTTGGGCATTCTTGCTGCCGTAGTGGGTAAAGGTCACCGACGATGCATTTCCCGTCCAAGTACCCACACTGCCAATGGCACTGTAGTCGCCGACGTCGGCCAGCAGGTCAAAGTTGGCCGTGTTGGCGGCATTGACAGTGACACCCGTAATGCTGCCCTCGGCAACACTCAGGGTAATCGAGCCATCCACATAGATGCGCAGCGAGAAGCTACCTTGCGAGTTCCAGATGCGCGTCTGGGTCGCGCCATCGGTTGCCGACAGCGTCACGCCACCCACAGTCACAGGACCGGCCTGGACAAGGTTGGTTCCAGCACTCTGAGCAGGCACGGCATAACCCATTGCGGTAATGCCCTCGGCCGTCGAGAAATCAAAGGTCACCTCGGCTGCCTGTAATACGAAAAAGGCCGTAAAGGCCATCAAGAAGAACGAAAAAAAACGGTTCATTTTGCACATTAATAATTTTCTGGTACAAAGTTACTGCCAATAACCGTAACGGAAACAATATTGGCCCGAAAAAAGTTATCAACAAGTGCACTTTTCTCGGGCCAATACTGTTGTTATTTGATATTTCACCTATTTGGTGAACAGGATGCCTTCCCCTTCAAAGTCCCATTCTCCAGGGTGATCAGTAAGACCATACAATCTGAAATAGTCAAGCACCAACATGGCCCTATCATTCTTTACAGCCAGCTGCTCGCCGGGTTGATATGTGCCCTTTTCATCAAACTTTTTAAGCATGCTCACATCAATCAAAAAACGGTATTCTTCCGAGTTTTTGCCGTCTTTCAGAACAAGCATAATCTTAGATGGATTCATATCATATTCTACATTCAAATCGTGAAGATAAGTCATTCTCGTATAGCCTTGAGGTATCGTCATGTCAGTAATTAAGTGGGAATTACTATACGAGATTCTCCTCGCATCACCGTTGCCGTAGAAATCATTATCATTACTATCGACATATTGCACATGAGAGCCCACTGTAGCATTGCTATCAACAACACTCTTGATTGACTCATAGCCAAAATCGCTCTGCAGATAGTAAAGTTTGCCATCAATGGATGCGACGACCTCTGGGTCGGCTTCTTCAGCCCAACGCTTATATTGTTCATCAGACAGCGGCAATTTTGTGAATCCCGATGCCATGAAAGCGGCTTGAGCTTCATTCAACAGATGACGCTTGGTGATGTTGGCAATGCTCTGGGGCCCTACTGAGATGAGGAACAGGATGACGGCAAACGAGGCAGGTATCAGCCAGATGCGCTTGTTGCGGGTGAAAATCAGCCACAGGCAGACGGCATAGCACCACACGTTGAATGCCAGCAGATAGAGGCGGTTCACCGTGATGCCGTAGTCACTCAGGCGACGGCCGATGGCGACCGACATCAAGGCCA
>JAEEGL011550694.1_pt1 | contig 12119 bp, 12 predicted proteins | sample 9134231 | NCBI WGS metagenome assembly JAEEGL01 (sample SAMN16246548, study PRJNA631951) | gut metagenome | biome: gut microbiome; feature: rumen; material: fiber-attached | host: Bos | place: Iran: Karaj | collected 2018-10
ACAAGAACGGATGTGGGATAGAAGTATTCGAGATCTTCTGTTTTTTCAGGCCAGCCGAGCGTTGAGAAAGGCCAGAGCGCCGAAGAGAACCATGTGTCAAGAACGTCTTCGTCCTGTCTCATCTTCGCTCCGCACTTCGGGCATACATCGACATCTGTTTTTGAAACTACCATTTCACCGCATTTGTCGCAGTAATATGCAGGAATTCTGTGTCCCCACCAGAGTTGACGGGAGATGCACCAGTCGTGGACGTTATCCATCCAGTTCATATATATTTTTTCAAGACGTTCGGGGTGGAATTTTATTGTTTTATTTGCTACGACCTCTTTTGCAGGTTTTGCAAGCGGCTCCATCTTAACAAACCACTGATCTGATGTGAGCGGTTCAACGGTAGTGCCGCAGCGGTAGCACTGACCCACATTATGAGAATGCTCTTCTATCTTTACAAGGAGCCCTGCTTTTTCAAGGTCATCAACGATGCGTTTTCTTGCATCGTAACGGTCGAGTCCTTCATAAACACCGCCGTTTGAGTTGATAGTTGCGTCGTCGTTCATAACACGGATCTGCTCAAGTCCGTGACGCTGACCGACAAGGAAGTCGTTCGGGTCGTGCGCAGGTGTGATCTTTACGCATCCGGTTCCGAATTCTTTATCTACATATTCATCGGCAATAACGGGAATTTCTCTTCCGACAAGAGGAAGAATAAGCGTTTTACCGACAAGATGGGTGTATCTTTTATCGTCGGGATTGACCGCTACGGCAGTATCGCCGAGCAGTGTTTCGGGTCTTGTGGTGGCAATAACGACATATTCGTTTTCAGAACCTTTGACGGGGTAACGGATATGCCAGAAGTGTCCTCCCTGTTCCTCATATTCGACCTCGGCATCGGAAAGAGCTGTTTTGCAGTGAGGACACCAGTTTATGATTCTGTGTCCTCTGTAAATGAGTCCTTTGTTGTAAAGATTTACAAAAACTTCTTTGACTGCCTTTGAGCAGCCTTCATCCATTGTGAATCTTTCTCTTGACCAGTCGCATGAAGAACCGAGTTTTTTCAGCTGATTGATGATCCTGCTGCCGTACTGATCCTTCCACGCCCACACTCTTTCAAGAAATTTTTCTCTGCCCAGATCATAACGCGTAAGTCCCTCATTTTTGCGAAGGAACTCTTCAACTTTGATCTGCGTTGCTATTCCTGCATGATCCGTTCCGGGAAGCCAGAGCGCTTCATAGCCGCACATACGTTTATAACGTGTGAGGATATCCTGCAATGTTTCGTCGAACGCATGCCCCATGTGCAGCTGTCCCGTAACATTTGGCGGCGGAATAACGATTGTGAACGGTTTTTTATTTTTGTTTACATTGGCTCTGAAATAACCGTTGCTGACCCAAAAATCATATATACGGTCTTCAACGTCGCGCGGATTGTAATTTTTTTCCAGTTCTTTTTTCATAGATGCTACCTTTTGCTCAGTATTTTATAAAACTTTGATCTTGATAAAAGATTTTTTGCCTTTTCTGACTATTTCGCCGTTTATCTCGTCTTTTGTGAATGACATGGTGGCGCTTTCAACAAGTTTATCGGCAACGAATATGCCTTTTTGGTCAACAAGGCGCCTTGCCTCGCCTTTCGACGGAGCTTGCTTTGTTTTTACAAGAAGATCCGCTATGGTAATACGGCCTTCATCATTGAAATCGGCTGATGTAAGTTCAACCGAAGGCGCGGATGCTCCAGCATTGCCCGAAAAGAGGGCTTTTGCGGTCTGCTGCGCATTGAGCGCTTCCTTTTCTCCGTGAACAAGGCTTGTGAGCTCAAATGCAAGTATTTCTTTTTTCAAATTAATCTTTTCATCCGGCCATGTTGCCATATCGTCTATCTGCTCTATAGGGAGGAAGGTGAGCATGCGAAGACATTTCATAACATCGGCATCATCCACATTTCTCCAATACTGATAAAAATCGTAAGGCGATGTTTTTTTCGGATCGAGCCATACGGCATTGCCTGCGGTTTTTCCCATTTTTTTGCCCTGAGAGTCTGTGAGCAGAGTTATAGTCATGGCATTTGCATCCTGACCGAGTTTACGGCGTATGAGCTCTGTGCCTCCAAGCATATTGGACCACTGGTCGTCGCCGCCGAATTGAAGATTGCAGCCGTAATTCTTGAACAGGTAGTAGAAATCGTAAGACTGCATAATCATATAGTTGAATTCGAGGAAAGAGAGTCCTTTTTCCATACGCTGCTTGTAACATTCTGCGCGAAGCATATTGTTGACTGAAAAACATGCTCCTACTTCACGAAGAAGGTCGATATAGTTGAGTTCGAGAAGCCAGTCGGCATTGTTTATCATCATTGCCTTGCCTTCGCCGAATTCTATAAATTTTTCCATCTGCTTTCTGAAGCATTCGGCGTTGTATGCGATATCTTCCCTGGTAAGCATTTTTCTCATATCAGTTCTTCCCGAAGGATCTCCTATCATGGTCGTTCCTCCGCCGATAAGAGCAATGGGAGTATTGCCTGCCATCTGAAGACGTTTCATAAGCGTGAGCGCCATAAAATGACCTGCCGTGAGGCTGTCGGCAGTGCAGTCAAATCCGATATAAAATTTGGCTTTTCCGTTATTCACAAGATTTTTGATTTCTTCTTCATTGGTAACCTGAGCTATAAGTCCTCTTCTTTGAAGCTCTTCATAAATTTGCATTGCTTTTCTCCTTAGAAAATATGTATCAATTTTGTTCTGTATGATCGTCGATCATTTCCCGCGCGGTCTGTAAAAGTGCGGGAGTTATGCTGTCTCCGCCCATGATCCGGGCTATTTCGTTTATTCTGTCATCTCCCGAAACAGGGGTAACTTTGGTATATGTTCTGCCGTCTTTTGCTTCTTTTGAAATGACAAAATGCGTATCGGCTTTTGCTGCTATCTGAGCAAGATGCGTAACGACGGCCACCTGATCCTTTTTTGCCATCTGTTTGAGTTTAATTGCTATTTTCTGAGCGGCACGACCGCTGACGCCCGTATCTATTTCGTCAAAAACCAGCGTCCCTGCGCCGTTTTTAGAAAGGATATTTTTAACGGCAAGCATAATTCTTGAAAGCTCGCCGCCTGATGCGATAGACGCAAGAGGCTTGAGATCTTCGCCGATATTGGCGGAAATCAAAAATTCCACGCTGTCAGCCCCGTCTTTTTCCTGCTGTTTATTTTGGATCTCGACGGAAAAACGGACTTTTGGCATATCAAGAAATACAAGTTCGCCCGTGATTGCTTTTTCAAGTTTTTCGGCAGCGTTTTTTCTGCTTTCGGTAAGCTTTTTTGCGGCTTTATCAAGTTCGGATTGAGCCGTTGCCAGTTCTTTTTGAAGAATGGCTATTTTTTCGTCGGAAAACTCGATTTTTTCGAGCTCTTTTTTCGCATTTTCAAGGAATCCGAGCATTTCGGAAACAGTGCTTCCGTATTTTCTGCGGAAGCCTCTTATCATGTCAAGGCGTGACTCTATACCGTCAAGCTCCGAGATATCGTCGTCAAGGTTATCCGCATAATGCGAAATCTCATCGGAAATATCGTCAAGTTCAGCAAAAACATCATTAAGACGTTCCGAAAGCGAAGCGGCGTCTTCATCAAAGCGTGCGATATATTCAAGCTCGTTTACGGCAGATGAAGCAAGATCTCTTGCGTTTGTATCTCCTCCGCAAAGAGCTTCTTTAGCCGCGTAAAACCCGTTGATGACTTTTTCTCTGTTTACAAGGGAAAGTCTGCGTTTTTCAAGCAATTCGTCTTCTCCCGGCGTAAGTGCGGCAGCCTCAAGCTCGTTGATCTGATATTTGAGGATATCTGTGCGCATAGCCTTTTCCCGTTCGTCAACGGAAAGAAGATCGATCTGTTTTTGTATATTTTTAACTTTTGTATACTTTTCAGAGTATCCGTTTCTTTCTGTTTCGTTTTCGGCAAACGAATCGAGATAAGAAAGGTGTGTGGACGGATCTGAAAGAGCTATGTTGTCGTGCTGTCCGTGGATATTGATTAGATTTTTACCGAGTTCGCGAAGCATTGATACAGTGATCTGCCTTCCGTTTGCACGCGCAACACTGCGTCCGTCGGAATTTATCTCTCTTGAAATAATAAGCTCCCCGTCTTCGGCATCGATCCCGAATTCATTCAGTAGATCGGAAACTGTGGTGCCTGAATTATTGAAGGTTGCCGAAACATAGGCTTTTTTGCATCCTGTCCTTATTACGTCTCTGCTTGTTCTGCCACCGGTGATCATGTTTATTGCGTCGATTATCATACTTTTGCCGGCGCCTGTCTCGCCCGTCAGAACATTCAGTCCGGCGGAAAAAGAAATATCTGCCGTTTCTATGACGGCTATGTTTTCGATATGCAGAGAGGTGAACATATTATTCCTTTCAGTATTGCGGATCAGATGCTGAGTGTTGATTTAATGTTGTCAACGATATTTTCTGCAACTGTATTATCCCTTGTTGCAAGAAAGATCGTATCGTCACCTGCTATAGATCCGATAACGCCGTCGCGTTCAAGTGAGTCTATCGCGGCGCAGACGCCCTGTGCCATGCCTGAATAGCATTTAACGACTACAAGATTCTGCGCCTGCTCAACAGACACTATGCCTTCGCGGATAATACCGAGAAACTTGGACGGCAAAAGCGGCTGAGACTGGGTTGTTTTGGACGGAAGAGCGTATCTGTATCTGTTTTCGTTTGTCAGAATTTTAACAAGCTGCAGCTCTTTTATATCTCTTGATACGGTTGCCTGGGTTGCGGTAAAGCCTTCTCTGTTTAGTCTTGCGGTAAGTTCGTCCTGGGTCTCGATCTGTTCATTGCGGACGATTTCTATTATTTTTGAATGTCTTCTGCTTTTTTGTTTCATTTGATCTGTCCCCTAATGTATTTTTTTTGAAAGAATATTATAAAACGAGTTCGGATCGAACCGTATCAGTTTAAGAGAAAAAGGAGATTTTGAAATGGTAACAGGTGTTTTGGAGGGAAGAGAGACTCCTTCGCCTCCGTCAGAGTAAATGCGGACACGATCGTTATCTCTCGGCGAACCGATGATCGAAAGATTTGCGCCGTCGTTGAAAATAACGGGACGTGCATTGAGGGTGTGAGCGCAAATGGGGGTTACGATGATCGCATTAAGAGCGGGATCTGTCACGGGACCTCCTGCAGAAAGAGAATAAGCGGTAGAACCCGTTGGAGTCGCAAAAATAATACCGTCCGCACGGTAATGCGCAATATCGAATCCGTCGCACGAGAGGCTGAAATCGATCAGTTTAAGCACGGAATCGTGAGTTATGACAATATCGTTGAGCGCATAAAAATCGCACTTTTTATCGGGGAAAGAAACAGTAGCTTTAAGCATCATTCTGTTTTCTACGGTATAATCTCCCGTTACAAGTCGGGAAAGAGCGGAAATACCGTCCGGTTCAAGACCTGCAAGATACCCGAGATTGCCTTTGTTTACTCCTATCACGGGACATCCTTCTTTGGCGGCTATACCTGCTATTGCAAGGATCGTGCCGTCTCCTCCGACCGTAACGGCAGCCTGACAGTCGCTGATTATTGCCGAAATGTCAGCAGGAGAAGATACTACCGCACACTCCGCGCCGTGAGCGGAAAGGCAGGAAACGATTTCTTTTGTGACAGAAAGATCACTGTCGCGTTCTTTATTTGTAATTACTGCGAATTTCATATGAATACCCCGAATCAATCTGCATTCTGCGGCTGTAAATGCAAAAGAAATTCTTTATTTCCGTCACCGCCGAGTATAGGTGAAACATCTGTATTAATAACGATAAAGCCCTCTTTTTCAGCGAACGATATGAAATTTTCAAGAAGGCTTTTATGTATGAGTTCGTCTTTAATGACACCGTTTTTAACTTTTTTTCCGTATTCGAACTGCGGTTTGAAAAGACAGATGATATCGCACGGCGTATCCGCAAATTTTTTAAGATAAGGCAAAACGTGCCTGAGTGAAATAAAGGAGACATCACATGTTATTATTTCTACTTTTCCTACTGTTTCCGTGGAAAGAGCATTGATATGCGTTCCTTCAAGATCGACGACTCTTTTATCGTTTTTCAGTTTTTCGGCAAGCTGATCATGACCTACGTCGCATGCATACACTTTAACGGCGCCGTTCTGCAAAAGGCAATCGGTAAATCCTCCCGTTGATGCGCCGATATCAAGTGCGGTGCGTCCTTCCGCAGAAATTCCGAATACCTTAAGGGCGTGTTCAAGCTTAAGGCCTCCCCTGCCGACATAACGAAGAGAATCATTGACCGTTATATCTTCATTGCCGCATACTTCGCGGCCCGCTTTTGTTTCGGGAATGCCGTTTACAAGAACGTCTCCGTTTTTTATGAGCGTTCTTGCATATTCTCTGCTTTTGAGCGAAAAATTGTTGAATACAAATATATCAAGACGCATTATTTCTTCTTTTTCTGATCTGCAACGCGTTCCGGAACAAAAATACAAATTACGCGTGAAATCGCATATATTATTTTTTCGCCGAATACGATGGCTATATTTTTGCCGATCGCTTTCAGACCGACTGTGAGCGATGCGGTAACGGCGGTAAACAAAAAAACAGTCAGGAATCTGTCGGAAGAAAAAATTTCCGCAAACTTAAGTGCAAGAACAGAGCATGTCGTTCCGCTTATAACTCCGCAGATATCGCCGATAACGTCATTACAGAAATTAGATACCGCGGGCGCTTTTGCTATAAGTGAAAGAGCGGTTTTGGCGCCTTTCACTTTTTTTGCCGCCATGGAATTGAATGATTTTGCATCGACCGCCATGATAGCGGTCCCAACAGTATCAAACATTACGCCTACGGCTATAAAGAAAATGAGAACGAGAAATGCAACAACAATATTGACATCTGCAAGAACGCTTTCTGAAAGATAAGACATGCCGAAAGAAAGAATAAATGTTACGGCAAGTATCTTCAGCGTCCAGTTCCAGTTTACAATATGTTTTTTTCTGTCTTTTTCTTTTGACTTCTGTTTTTCTTTTTCCGCAGCAGGGTCTTTCCCGCCGATCACATCGGCATTTTTATTTTCTGCCTGCTGCGATAATCGGGGGTTATCGTCCGATTCCATATATGTCCTTTCTTTTGCATACAGTAAAATACAATTAATCTGTCGCAAATCCGAAATACGGAACCGCGGCAGATAGTTTCAAAAAAAAGTGATGATAACATTCAAAGTAAATCTTACGTCTTAGGTCAAGTAGGTTTCCCCGGGAGCTTCCTTCCGTCGCCGCAAAGGAGGTTTCCCTTTAAAGCTCGAGGTACAGCGTTGCCGCATATACGACTTGATTGCCACTCAGCACGTACTGCAATCCTTTGAATGCAGAAATATATTTCTCAGCCTAGAAGTTTTCCTTAACCTGATCAACAAAGCTCTTAGTCTCTTTTGCAGCTCCGGTTTCATACGCAAAAGACTATGAACCACGGCCATGGTCCACAGTCCGGCCGCAATCCGCCGGATCCACTCAAGACAGGCTACGACTGCATACAGCACGTTTTCGGGTTTTCCCTGAAACGAACCGCCTTGCAGGTTTAATCCTGAACCGTAACTTTTATATTTTGCATGCCACGAGAGCAGGTCTCCAAGGACGACGGGATCGCTTGCGCATGCCGTTGCGGGCGCCCGGCAGTCCCAAGTCCAGATACTTGAGGGTAAGAGGACTTCCTTCCAGCACTCACCCCAGACTGGGCGTAAGAAGCAAGCACAAGAAGTTTCACAGATGTGCCCTTCGGTGGATTTTTAGGCCCACCCTGGTAGCCTGATGATCGGACTAGGATACTGTATCATCTAATTTTTATTATATCATACTTATTCACTTTTTTCAAGTAGTTTTGCATAAAAACTTATACATTTCACTTTTATTTAATACTTTAATGTATAAATAATGCCCAGTAAATCAAGGCAATCGCAAGCCCGAGAAGGCATCCGAAAAATATTTCCGTTTTTGTATGCCCCATAAGTTCCTTAAACAGTTTTTCACGCTCCACGCGCTCGTCGATAAGGATTATCTGATTGATTATTTTCGCCTGTTCGCCGACTGCATAACGAACATTTGCCGCATCGTATGTGGTAACGAACCAGAAAACAGCTGCAATGGCAAATTCTGCAGAGGTGACACCGCAGATAAGGAACACCATTGTAAGAACAGACGTAACAAGAGAACTATGGCTTGACGGCATTCCGCCGGAGCCGAAAAACCTGTCTATAAGAACTTTTTTTGCTTGGACAGACGCAATGATACCCTTTATGGTCTGCGCAAAAAACCAGGCAAGAACACCTGTATTGAGAATATGATTTGAAAATATTATTTTTATGAATTCAGGCATAATGTCAGTCCTTTATTTTACGATCTTCTGCCCGCGAGATAATCGGAAAGCGCGCAAAGGAATTCGCTGCCGTCGATATCGGCAAGTTCATTTTTTGCTGCGGCAGAAAGAGCATCGACCTGCTTTTGTGATTTTTCAATACCGAGGATATCAACAAACGTTGTTTTCATTTCGGCTTTATCTTTTCCAACCGTTTTTCCGAGTTCTTCAACGCTGCCCTCGACATCGAGGATATCGTCTTTTATCTGAAATGCGAGGCCTATATTTTCAGCATATTTTCTTGCTTTCTCTTTCTCTGTTTTTCCGGTATTTGCGGCAATACAGCCCAGTATCGCCGATGCCTCTATCATAGCTCCGGTTTTCAGAGCGTGTATTCGCATGACATCATTTTCGGAAAGTCCCGGTCTGTTTTTGAGATCGAGCATCTGACCGGTGATTATCCCCTTAAGACCTGATGCCGAAAGAAGAACGGATATACCTTCAAGTTTTTGAGAATCCGTAAGAACGGAGTTTTCTGTTATCACCTCAAAAGCTCTTGCGTAAAGTCCCGCTCCTGCCATCAACGCGGTGCTTTCGCCGAAAACAACGTGATTTGTGGGTTTTCCCCTCCTCAGAGTATCGTTATCCATACACGGCAGATCATCATAGATAAGCGAGTATGTATGTATCATTTCAATAGCGCACGCAAAAGGCAGCGCTGCTTCCGTTTTTCCCCCGAACATGGCGCAGAATGCGAGAACAATGGCGCCGCGGATCCGTTTTCCGCCGGCAAAGACACTGTATCTCATGGCAGACACAGCCTCTTCTCCGTTTTCAATGATCGCTTTATCAAGAGCATCGTTTACGGCATTACGGTAAATATCGAGTTGGTCCTTAAAGTTATCCATTTTCTTTTTCCTGAAGAGTCGTTATTTTTCTCTGAACGTCTTTCAGCTTTTCATCGCAAAAAGCGGCAAGACGCACGCCTTCCTCGTAAAGAGTCAAAGATTCGTCTATACCGAGATTGCCGTCGGCAAGACGGGCGGTTATCTCTTCCATTCTGTTCATAGCCTGTTCGAACGTCATTTTTATTTCATTCTGCGACACAGTTGATCTCACCGTCTTTCATTTTGATAAAAAGTCTGTCGTTTTTTTTCGCTTCTTTTGCCGAAGCAAGCGGTTTTCCGTCTTTATAAACAACGGCATAACCGCGTTTTATGACCGAAAGAGGGTCCAGCGCCGAGAGCGCGGAAACAGACAAAGCAAGTGCGTTTTTCTTTTTCTCGAAAAAAGTATCGAAAGAAGAAAACATTGAAGTTTCGGTTTTGTCCAGCAAAAGCTCCCTGCTTTCGATATAATGCATTATGTTGAGCCTGTTCTTTAAGGCTTCAAGTTCCGATCTGTTGATCCCTTCAACGGCAATAAGCTCTTTTTTCAAAGTATATCGAAAATCCGAAATATATTCCGATATCTCTCTTATATCCGGAACGGCAAGTTCGGCTGCGGCGGAAGGCGTCGGAGCACGCATATCGGAAACGAAATCGAGAATAGTAAAATCAGTTTCATGACCGACTGCGCTTATAACGGGAACCGGACATGCCGCGACAGTGCGCGCAAGAAGTTCATTGTTGAAGGAAGAGAGATCTTCGTACGACCCTCCTCCCCTTGCGATAATAATAACATCAGCGTCATTTTTCTTACCGAAATACTCGACTGCTCTTATCACGCTCGCGGCAGAATCGGCGCCCTGAACGACGCAGGGGAATATTTCGATTTCAGCTATCGGCCACCTTCTTGCGGTTACGGATAAAATATCCTGAAGCGCCGCGCCGGAAGGCGATGTTGCAACCGCGATCTTCATTGGGAATCTGCGAAGAGGGCGTTTTTTTGCATCGTCGAAAAGTCCCTCTTTTTCAAGCTTTTCTTTCAGCTGTAAAAATGCCGCTGTCTGAGCGCCTATTCCGTCCGGAATTATATCGGTAACATAAAGCTGATAAACACCGTCACGCTCAAAAACGGAAACGCGCGCCGCAAGAATAACGTTCATACCGTCTTCGGGCATAAACGCGAGTTTCATTGCGTCAGAACGAAACATTACGGCTTTCACGGACGACTGTCCGTCTTTCAGAGTAAAATACATATGTCCGCTTTTTCTGTAAAGAGAAAAATCGGATATTTCGCCTCTGACAAGAACGGATCGAAGGATCTCATCGGAATCGATCAGAGATCTGACGTAAAAATTCAGCTGAGATACGGTAATTGCGGATTTAAGCATACTATACCTTTCTGTTTTATTGATCTGCGGCGGAGAGATATTTATTGAGAGCAAGGTATGCTATCCCCGCGGCATTGTCAGATGAAAAGCGCGGTTCGGCAAAAAATCTGTTGTTGCCGGAAAGAATACGTTTTATCCTTTCGTTCGACATAACTCCGCCGACAAAAAGAACCGGAAGGTTATCGGGATTGTAATCGTCGCACAGTTTTTTTACGGTAAGCGCAACGGTTTCGATGATATAAAAAGCGATATTTTCGGGAGCAACGCCTTTTTCAAGCATTGTTTTTGCCTTGTTTTCAAAGCCCGAAAGAGCGCAACGGCCATCTTTGATTTTAATCACAGGCTTTTCCGGAAGGGTCCCGCCTGCCGCAAGTTTTTCAAGCGCAGGTCCCGCCGGAAACGGAAGACCAAGCATGACGCCTGCCCTGTCTATAAGCTGTCCGACGCTGATATCGCCTGCGGATGCGGCTATGTTGATATTTTCCATTCCGTTTACGTGCAGCAATTCGGTCGTGCCGCCGGATGCGTGAAAGCACATAAAGGGTGCGGAAAGCAGATGTTCGCAATGCGACGAGAAAACAGCCGCGGCAATATGCCCCTGCTGATGGGAAAAGCGGTATACCGGAACACCGAGTGCCGATGCGAGAGTTTCGGCGACTGAAACGCCGTACATAAAACACGGCATATAACTGCCGTCAATATTTCTCGGGCGCGACGATACGCCTATCGCACGTATATCCGCTTCAGCGATTCTGAGGCGTGAAAAAACATCCGCAAACTGTTTGACGTGAGAAAAAACAGCATCGCTCTGTCTCAGTCCGAGTGTTCCCGGCGCAACAGGTAAAAGCTGTTTTTCGCTTTTGCAAGTGCCGTCTGTCATCACAGCTGCGGCAGATGTGGTATAATTGCTCGTATCTATGCCGAGCGCACAGAAATCACTGCTCACGGCATTTGACATATGAGCCTAAAACTCCGTTTATATACTGAGCCGCAGCATTATCCACATCATATTTTTTCACAAGCTTAACCGCTTCGTTTATGGCGACCGAGGAAGGAACATCTTCTGAATTATTGATCTCATAAACAGCGATCCTCAATGCTGCAAGAGCGGTTTTTGAAAGTCTGTCAATAGTTCTCGCAACAAGAAACGGTTTGATTTCGCTGTCGATCTCTTCTATATGTTCAATAATATCCGAAAATGCCTTTTCACAATATTCATCCGTTTCGTGTCCCATATTCTCAGCAGAAAGAGAAATGATTTTTTCAGGATCGGGATTTTCGCTGAATGAGGCTTCAAAAAGGAGAAGAAACAGGCTTTCACGAGATTCGGTGCGTTTCATTTATTCAGTTTTCGCTTTCTCTTCAATAACACCCGCAACGATGATGTTAGTTTTAAGCACGTTTATACCGGTCATGTTAGCAACGGTATCTTTAACGTTTGTTTGAACCGCAATTGAAACATCGGGGATCTTGTAACCGTTTTTTACAACGATCTGAAC
>JAEEGL012973748.1_pt1 | contig 12119 bp, 14 predicted proteins | sample 9134231 | NCBI WGS metagenome assembly JAEEGL01 (sample SAMN16246548, study PRJNA631951) | gut metagenome | biome: gut microbiome; feature: rumen; material: fiber-attached | host: Bos | place: Iran: Karaj | collected 2018-10
TTCCCACGATCGCTGCTCTGAAGGAAGAAGGAAGAACCTTCAAAGGTTGCCTGTATTTCGGACTTATGATTACAAAAGACGGGCCGAAGGTCGTGGAGTACAATTGTAGATTCGGTGACCCCGAGACGCAGGTTGTGCTTCCTCTTCTTGAAAGTGACCTTCTTACCGTTATGCAGGCGGTAACGGACGGAAAACTGGCAGAAACAGAAGTGCGGTTTAAAGATGCAAATGCTTGCTGTGTTATTATGGCATCTAAAGGGTACCCCGTATCATATGAGAAAGGGTATGAGCTCAGGATCGAAGAAGAGGTCCGGGATCGTGTCTATGTTGCTGGGGCAAAACTGGACGGCGGCATTCTGAAAACCAGCGGCGGCAGAGTCGTTGGATGTTCCGGAATCGGGAAGACTCTTCCGGAGGCAATTGAAGCGGCCTATGCTGTAGTGGACAAGGTGCACTTCGGAAACGCTTTCTACCGTCATGATATCGGTCAGCGTGCCCTGAAGGCATATCATAAATAGTCTTACGGATAATCGGACAGGATCCCTCATATGGGATCCTGTTTTCGGTTTCGGCGCTATGGGCGAACCGTTCACAGATGATATACTGAGTAAAAGTGGTTCAGGAATACGGAAGGAAAGAGTGAAAATGAGAAAAGTGATACTGGATTGTGATCCCGGACATGATGACGCATTTGCTATCATGCTCGCCGCTCAGCATTTTGATCTTCTTGGCGTTACGACAGTCGGAGGAAACGGAACACTGGAAAATGTGACCCGGAACGCTCTGGTCGTTTTAGAACAGGTCGGGAAAACCGACATCCCCGTATATCCCGGGCACGCCGGACCCTCTACCCATGAATTGGTCACCGCACCGAATGTTCACGGGAAAAGCGGGTTGGACGGTCCCGTAGTTTCTCCTCCCAGCCGCAGACCGGAAACAAGGCACGCAGTGGACTTCATTGTGGATACGGTCATGAACAATGAGGATGTGACCCTGATCGCTACCGGTCCTCTCACCAATATTGCCTCCGCCCTGAACCGTGAGCCGCGGATCGCTCAGAAGGCGTCTGGACTGTACATTATGGGCGGCGGCGCATATGCCGGAAACTGGACCGCTGCAGCGGAGTTCAATATCTGGGTTGACGCTGAAGCAGCCTATAAAGTTTTTCACAGCGGGATAGATCTCCACATGGTCGGTGTCAATCTGACGAGGCAGTGCCCGGTGGATGATTCATTTATTGGACGGCTGCGGGGAATCGGAAATCATACAGGCGAATTCTGTGCGCAGTTATGTGATTTTTTCTCCAAAGGCGGGGATGCGCATCTTCACGATGCATGCGCTGTTGCATGGCTGATCGATCCGTCACTTATCGAGTCTGCATATCTTCATGTTGATATTGAATTGAATGGTCTGCTTACCAGAGGAATGACCGTGACCGATCTGCGCTTTCTTCAGACTACGAAGCGGGATGTGGATATCGATCTGACTTCCACTGCAAAATGGGACGGTCCGGAAGAGGGAAGTCCATTCAGAGGAAAAGCACCGAACACGCATGTTGCATTCAGATTGAACTATGCAGGATTCTGTGAATTGCTGACAAGGACGATTGCAAATTATCCATAATTCTTACGGGAAAACCTGAAAACAGAAAATGCTGCCGGAAGACCGGCAGCATTTATATTTTTAGGAGAAATTAGAGCTGAGGACCTGCGGGAACCAGGGCTTTGCCTGCCTCGTTGGTCTCATATTTTGCGAAGTTCTTGATAAAGCGGTTGGCCAGATCGGCGGCTTTCTCATCCCAGACCTTGGAGTCAGCATAAGTGTCACGGGGATCGAGAATACCGGTATCAACGCCGGGAAGCTCCGTGGGGATCTCAAGATTGAAAATCGGGAGCATCTTCGTAGGAGCGTTGTTGACTTCACCGTTCAGGATCGCGTCAATAATTCCGCGGGTATCCTTGATGGAGATGCGCTTACCGGTTCCGTTCCATCCAGTGTTGACCAGATAAGCTTTCGCGCCGCTCTTCTCCATACGTTTGACCAGTTCCTCCGCATACTTTGTGGGATGCAGTTCGAGGAACGCCTGACCAAAGCAGGCGGAGAAGGTGGGGGTAGGCTCGGTGATGCCGCGCTCGGTTCCTGCGAGTTTCGCGCTGAAGCCGGAGAGGAAGTAGTACTTCGTCTGATCCGGAGTCAGGATAGAAACAGGGGGCAGAACGCCGAATGCGTCAGCGGAAAGGAAGATGACGTTCTTGGCTTCCGGAGCGGAAGAGACCGGACGTACGATCTTCTCGATGTGGTCGATGGGGTAGGAAACACGTGTGTTCTCAGTGACACTCTTGTCGGCAAAATCGATCTTGCCTTCCTCGTCAACAGTGACGTTTTCCAGAAGTGCGTCACGACGGATAGCATTATAAATATCTGGTTCGGAATCCTTGTCCAGATTGATGACTTTCGCATAGCAACCGCCTTCGAAGTTGAAGACGCCGTTATCATCCCAACCGTGCTCATCGTCGCCGATCAAAAGTCTCTTGGGGTCGGTGGAAAGCGTTGTTTTTCCGGTGCCGGAGAGGCCGAAGAAAATAGCGGTGTTCTTGCCATCCATATCAGTATTGGCGGAGCAGTGCATCGCAGCGATGCCCTGCAGCGGGAGGTAATAGTTCATCATGGAGAACATGCCCTTCTTCATCTCGCCGCCGTACCAGGTGTTGAGGATGACCTGCTCTCTGCTGGTGATGTTGAAGACGACCGCGGTCTCAGAGTGAAGGCCTAGTTCTTTATAGTTTTCAACTTTTGCCTTGGAAGCGGTGTAAACAACGAAATTGGGCTCGAAGTGCTCCAGCTCCTCTTCAGTCGGCTTGATGAACATGTTGCGCACGAAGTGAGCCTGCCATGCGACTTCCATAATGAAACGGACAGACATTCTGGTATCCGGATTTGCGCCACAGAAGGCGTCGACGACAAAGAGCTTCTTATTGGAAAGTTCATCCTGCGCGATCTTCTTGACGGCCGCCCAGGTCTCTTCTGAAGCGACATGGTTGTCGTTGGGATACTCAGGTGTGTTCCACCAAACGGTGTCTTTGGAGTTCTCGTCCATGACGATGAACTTATCTTTGGGGGAACGTCCGGTATAGATGCCGGTCATGACGTTAACTGCATCCAGTTCGGTAAGCTGACCCTTCTCGTAACCTTCAAGTTCTGGCTTCATTTCTTCTTCGAAAAGCAGCTCATAAGAAGGATTGTAGACGATCTCAGTGGTGCCGGTGATGCCGTATTTGGTTAGATCCACTTTTGCCATATGAATAACTCCTTTAAGATTATTGATTGGGATACGACGGGCAATTCATTTTCGCCCCATTTTCTACCAATTACCATTATACTACAATTCTTCAAAATGGAAGTATTTCTTAAGGGGCTGACGGAATTATTCCTGTAAAAAAACAGTATTGACAAGTTAAATTAATTGAGTACAATTAAATTTAGAAAAATTAAAAGGAGAATAGAAGATGAATCTTTACGAACTGAGCGTTAAAACCAGAAAAAATGAAGACTACGCATTGGACCAGATGAAGGGAAAAGTGCTGCTAATCGTGAACACCGCAACAGGGTGCGGATTCACTCCACAGTACGAGGGACTTGAGAAACTGTACGAGAAATACCATGATCAGGGACTGGAAGTTTTGGATTTCCCCTGCAACCAGTTCGGCAGTCAGGCTCCCGGCAGCGATGAAGAGATTCATGAGTTCTGCAGTCTGCGCTATAAAACACAGTTTGATCAATTTAAGAAGATCGATGTGAACGGCGAAAATGAAAGTCCTGTATATACGTGGCTCAAGGGACAGCTTCCCGACGAAGAGGTGCATGGCATGAAAGCCAGGGCGGCGATGGCGATGATCAAAACTATCAGCTCGACATGCAAGGAAAAAGGCGACATCAAATGGAATTTCACGAAATTCCTGGTGGATCGGGACGGAAACGCGGTCAGAAGATATGCGCCGACCACAGATCCCGATCAGATTGAAAAAGACATTCAGGCCTTGTTATAATTCGGTTATAAGAATAACAAGTGAGAAAGAAGGAGAACGAAACGATGGCTATGATCGAAGTCAATACAACAAACTATGAGCAGGAAGTTCTTCAGTCCGATATTCCTGTCCTGATCGATTTCAATGCGGACTGGTGCGGCCCGTGCCAGATGCTGAAACCTGTGATCCACGAATTGGCTGACGAGCTGGAAACGCTGAAGTTTGTTTCCGTCAATGTTGATGACGCCCCTGAGCTGGCAGAGGAGTTCGAGGTTTTCTCGATTCCTTGCCTCGTCCTCGTGAAGGACGGTAAAGAGGCCGACAGACGAGTTGGATCAGCTCCGAAACATGTGCTTGAGGGATGGCTGAAGGGGTAAGACATGTATGATGTGATCATTGTCGGCGGAGGTCCTGCCGGTCTGACTGCAGCTATCTATGCAAGACGTGCGAGCAAATCTGTCCTCGTGCTGGAAGCGCTGAACTGCGGTGGACAGATCATCAATACTCCCGACATAGAAAACTATCCGACAGCGGAACATATCTCCGGTGTGGAATTTGCTACGAAACTGGTTAACCAGGCAACTGCGCTCGGGGCGGAGATCCGCTATGAACGCGCCACAGGTATTCGGGATCTCGGTGCAGAGAAAGAAGTCGAGACACAGTCCGGAACATATACCGGAAAGACAGTGATCCTCGCAACAGGCTCTGAAAACCGGAAACTCGGAGTTGAGGATGAAGACAGACTTGTGGGACGCGGTGTCTCATATTGCGCGACCTGCGACGGAAACTTTTACAGAAGGAAAACGGTCGCTGTTGTAGGCGGCGGTAATACCGCACTGGAAGATGCGCTTTATCTCTCTGATCTTGCGGAAAAAGTATACCTTATTCATCGGCGGGATTCGTTCCGCGGAGAAGAGGCGACTACAGCCCGATTAAGAGAGAAAGAGAACGTTGAATTTGTCCTTAACAGCAATGTGACGAAACTCAATGCCGAGAAGCGGCTTGTGAGTATAGAGGTCACAAACAAGAACGGCGAGGTCCGCACATTGCCCGTCAACGGACTGTTTGTTGCTGTGGGTAGGATCCCTGAGAACCAGAACTTTGCTTCCGTGATCGAACTGGACAGTGCCGGTTACGCGGTGGCATCCGAGAATTGCAGAACCAGAACCCCCGGTGTTTTCGTAGCCGGTGACAACCGTACAAAGGATGTGCGTCAGCTGGTGACAGCTGCTGCTGACGGTGCGGTGGCTGCGACGGAGGCGGTCAAGTTTATCAACGAATAGAAGCATCCGGAAATAAAGGAAACAGCCAGAAGGCAGAGATTGCCTTCTGGCTGTGCTTTTTTGATGTTATCAGTTTTTCCCAAGCAGTTCCCGGAGGATCAGTCCTGCGCCGCCGAAAAGCAGGGCGAGGATAAGGAAAAACATCATCATGGGTGTCTGAATAAAGTAGATGTGCGCGCTTAAAATGATCGTGATCACAAGAACGAATGTCATCAGAGCGAGCAGGATCTTTGTCTGGTTTCCGGGGCGGAAAACGAGAAGCAGGAAACAGACCGCCCATCCGACCAGAAACAGCGGAGCGGAGTCGAAAGAACCGAATCTGGGGAAGAGATAGCTGCCCACCCGGACACGGGTGAAGAACAGGATCGCTCCGATGAGAGCCATCGCGACACCGATATAGAATGACGGGGTATGTGTCTTTTTCATCATTATTTTGCCTCGTTGATCGGCTCAACGCCGTTTTCAGTTCCGTCGAGATGGTTGACTCGGACCAGCCAGTCACTGAGGGAAGGACTGATCGCATCTGCCCACGTCATGAGATGACAGGGCAGAGATGGCACCATGAGTTCTTTCTTTTTCCGGACAACAGCCCGGACGACTGCTCTTGCCACCATGTCCGGATTGCCTTTGGGTGTAAGTGCGGGAGTATCCACATGCGCGATCTGTGGTGTATCCATTCTGCTGGGGTAGATGATCGCGACATGCACGCCGGTGCCTCTCAGTTCCTGTCTCAGAACCTGAAAGAACCCGTTCATTGCAAACTTCGCGCTGACATATGCCGCATCCGGCGGAACACCTTTTTTTCCGTCCATGGAACAGGTCGTAACGATCGTGCCGCTTTTCCGTTCCAGAAAATAGGGCAGAACCGCATAGACGCAGTTCAGACATCCGAAAAAGTCGACCTCCATCAACTTGCGGATCTGATCCATTCGCAGATCCTTGGCCGGACAGCGAAGGTAAATTCCGGCATTACAATGAAAGACGTCAAGACCGCCCAGTTCTGAGATTGCTGTCTCGACAGCATGCCTGACCTGATTCTCATCCGTGATGTCTGCCTCGATCGTGACTGCCTTTCTTCCAAGGGAACGGACTTTTTCTGCGGTTTCTTCCAAACGCTCTTTGTTTCTGGCGATAAGTGCCACGTCCGCGCCTTCTTTGGCCATCCGGACCGCAGTCGCTCTTCCGATACCGCTGGACGCGCCGGTGATGGCGACTTTTTTCCCTTCCATTTTACCCATAACCAGATGATTATCTCCTTTCGATCACCAGTTCGCTGGCATACAGATCGTCGTGCCCTGCCACTGTATCCAGAATCAGCGAGGCGACAGCGGCGGGATCCATAAAGGTGGAAGCTTTTGCCTCGGATACATAGTCTCTTGAGGGATTCCAGAAGGAGGTATTCATTCCGGACGGATAAACGGCATATACTTTGACCGTGGTACCGGAGTAAGCTGCTTTCAGTGCTTCTGTATATCCTCTTTCTCCCCATTTTGCGGAACAGTACAGCGCCTCCCTCGGTTTTCCGACCCGCGCCGCAGAGGACAGGATATTCACGATCCTGAGATCCTGTTCTCCCACGGCTTTCAGCACCTCTGTTGTTGTAAAGACCATTGAACGAAGTCCCCGAAGGGAAAGGTCAAGGTCTTCGGGCGTGTAGTCTGTCGCCGACTTGAACACCGCACGTTCCGCACAGTTGAACAATGCCCAGATGTGCCCCTCCTGTGAGACCCTTGTTACAGCGGTCCGCACAAAGACCGGATCGGTCAGGTCTCCGGCGATCCCGAGGAAATCTGCCGGAAACTCGGCGCACACACGAGCCATCTTTTCCTCGCTTTGTGAGAGATTGCAGACGAAAAAACCTCTGCGGTGGGCGTCGCGGACGATCTCCAATCCAAGCCCGCTGCTTCCGCCGGTCACCACAATGATTTTTTTCTCCATAATCTTTCGCCTTTCTTAAACATGGCTTCTTTGTTTGTTAAAGAATTCTCTGTTATCATTATAACAGATTCAGATAGTGTAACAGGAGGAATGCGCGGTGAAAAAGATTGACCTGAAGGGAATCGGTTCTCTCAGACAGATACGGGAGGGAATCAGTGACTGGCTGTTTGCGATGGACTTCCCTTACGGGGATCTATACGAAGCGCAGGAACTTCATGAAGAAGGAAGACCCGTCCGGTCTAACCGTCTGTTGCTGGTGCATTTGCCTGACGCAACCGTATACGAACCTGTACATAAGAAGGACTGCGTAATTTTTGGGCAGCCTGTATATTGTGACGGAAAAATCAGCATCATGGCGGTCGACTTTTTTACGGAAAAGATTCGGATCTATCAGTTCAGTACAGAAGACGCTTCCTGCGAGCAACTGCTGGAAATGGAACTGTCTGATGTTAAGGACTGTTACAATCTGATGCTCCATACCTCTCCGTTGATGCTGACCAGACAGCCTAACGACGGAACGTTCGATATCATCTGGCCGGAGCGCTGTACATTCCCGATTGGCCCACGCGAAACTTTCTATGGCGCTGAGAACGGCAGGATGTTTTTTTCCACATGGGTAGAGGATCCTGACTATCATGAGCATACGATAGTCCGGAGATATCCGGACGGGGAACTGATCGAAGAACTGAAGGGAAATATAGATCTGCTCCCTGACGGACAGTGGTGGTACATGATCTGAAGAAAAGGAGAAAGAGAATGAAGAGAAAATGGCTTCTGCGGCTGTTTGCACTGATTGGCGTTGTCCTGCTCTGTCTCTTTGTGTTTCTGGGAACCCGGAATTATTACACCGAAAAAATGCGCGAGGAGAAGGAAGAAAAGCAGAAACCTGAACCGACTCCGGTCACGGTCAATGATGACAACGGAAAATGGTTGAAGAAAGCGATTGTTCTGACCGGTGAGACGGTTGCTGCCGGATTAAAGGATATAGGAAAACTCTGCACGGCGGAGTATTATTTCACACATGTTGAGACCTTCGAATCGAAGAAGGAACTTTGGGGATACACGATCCCCGGAACGACATCCAGCTATATCTACAGCTATGACGGGAGGATACTCGCAGGAGTGGATTTCACTAAGGTGGCTGTGGATGTGGACGGTGAGCGCAAGACGGTAACGGTGACGCTTCCTGCGGTGGAACTGATCACTTCTGAGATCGATGAGGACAGTTTCACGCTTTATGGGGAGAAGACAGGACTGTTCAATCCCTTCGAGGTGGAAGATTTTGCGCTGTCTCTTTCAGATATGATTAAGTCGGAGGAGAAGAAAGCGGTTGAAACCGGTCTGCTGGATCGCGCTGCGGAAAATGCGGAGACGATTCTGCGCAATTTCCTTGCCGGTTCCATGGAACTTGAAGAATTCAATATCGTCATACATGTGGGCAACAGCGTGTGACAAATTTTTACAGTTTTATTGAACGCTTTTTGTGTAAATCGGAAAAAGTATCCATTGCTGTTCCAAATGGCTTGTAAACCGGTGTCTCATGTGATTAAATGCAAGAGATGACTTTAAATCGGTACTGAGATGCCGGCAAGTTCGATGAACAGGAATGCTTTAGGATCATTGGGTCTTGTCGTGCGACAAGACCTTTTTTTCATCCTGAATTATACAGGCGGAGGGCTTTTCGATGAGATTCAAAGCGCAGGTGATGACGCAGCAGGATGTTGAGCGTACGCTCATCCGTCTGGCGCATCAGATCGTCGAGAAAAACCACGGAATCGACAATGTCTGTTTAATCGGGATCAAAACAAGGGGCATTCCACTCGCACAACGGTTGGCGGATCTGATCGAACAGTTTGAGGGGGAGCGGCTTCCGGTCGGTGAACTGGATATCTCCCTTTACCGGGATGACCTGACGAAACTTAATGCGGATCCCATCATCAGCAGGACGAATGTCCCGTTTTCTGTGGAAGAAAAACGGGTCGTTCTGGTCGATGATGTGATCTATACAGGCAGGACCGCAAGGGCTGCACTGGATGCACTCATGAGTTTAGGAAGGCCGTCAAAGGTACAGCTCTGTGTTCTGGTTGACAGAGGGCATACGGAACTGCCGATCAAAGCCAATTTCGTTGGCAAGAACATCCCAACTTCCAGGTCGGAAGTCGTGGCTGTCAATCTCGCGGAGACCGATGGAATCACCAACGTCAGTATTTTAGAGAATGAAGGAGATTCACATGGGAAAGAATGAAATTTATGGGTATTTGCCCGAAGAGAAGCCAGAACTTGGAAAACTTCTGGTCTATGCGGTACAGCAGGTCATCGTCATGTTTCCTGCGACCATCGCTGTTGCACTGATCACAGGCTTTCAGGTTTCCACGACTATTTTTGCCTCCGGTCTTGCGACGCTTTGCTTTATCCTGATCACTGGCAGAAAGATCCCGCTGTATTACGGATCCAGTTTTGCATATCTTTCGGCGGTTTCGTCGATGGCAATGGCTGAGGGTACTGCAGATCAGCTTGCCTCATGGGAAGCGACAGGCATCCTTCCCACCGAACTGATCTCCAAGGCGCAGTTCGGCATCATCATGTCCGGTTTCGTCTCTATCGCGGCAGGTCTCCTTGTCAGGAAATTCGGAAAGGAAACAATCGAAAAGATTCTTCCGGCCTCCATTACCGGCCCGATCTCGATGATCATCGGACTTACCCTTGCCGGAAATGCGCTTGGTGACGCGATCCCCTCATCTGAAGGCGCTTATGCCAATGCTTGGGTGGTAGTCTCCCTGGTCACACTGCTTTCAACGATTCTGTATTCAAAATATCTCAAAGGATTCCTTGGACAGATTCCGCTTCTGCTCGGCGCTGTAACGGGAAGTCTCTGTGCAGCTCTGATCTACGCGGTCGGTGGTGCGGATTTCAACCTCTTCCGCTCTATCCCTGATGAGGCGTTGAACTCTCTCTGGAGTGTCGGCCCCTTTGCGGTTCCTGCATTCAGCTTCCCGAAATTCTCGATGACGTCGCTGCTTGCAATCATGCCGATCGCCATCGCCACGATTCCGGAATCGACAGCTCATATGTATCAGCTGGATATCTATGTCAACGACGTAGCAAAGAAAAAAGGAAAAAAGATGGGCTACAGCCTGATCGACATGCTGGATCGCAACCTGATCGGTGACGGCATCTGCGATATGATCTCAGGTGTTGTCGGTGGTCCCGCCGGAACGAACTATGGGGAAAACATCTCGACCATGGCGATTACAAAAGTCTTCTCGGTTCCTGTGCTGGTCGCCGCTTCGGTCATTGCGATGGTCATCTCCTGCTTCACTCCTCTGATCAAAGCGATCTATGGTATCCCGCTTGCGGTTATCGGCGGCCTGGAAGTATATCTCTTCGGAGCGATCGCTGCACAGGGTATCGCGATCATGATTGACAAGAAGGTCGATATGTTCTCCAGCAAGAATATTGCGGTCATTGCCTCCATCATGGTAGTCGGACTTGGCGGCCAGTATAAATTCGGAGGCAACATCCCGTTCTTCGGATTCAGCATTCCCTGCGTTGCAGGAGCCTCCATCTTTGGCATTCTTCTGAATGCGCTTCTCTCTATTGGAGAAAAAGAGGAATGATTCCGATCATCTGAAACGGCGGACTGCAGTGCTTCGGCACTGCAGTCTTTCTTGTCCACGGGAAAACAGGTAGCCCGATACCTTTGGAAAAGGTATACTGGATACAGGATAGAATGCGGATGAGGCTGATCAGAGCCTCTTCTGTGGTTCGAGACCCGAAAGGAAAGGGACGCCGTATCGCCGGCGTACAGGTATTTGAAATGACGGTTTTTGTTGCATCCGATATCCATGGTTCTGCTTCCTGCTGCGCTTCGATGATTGATGCATTCCGGAGAGAAAATGCGGACCGCATGATCCTTCTCGGAGATCTTCTGTATCACGGGCCAAGAAATGACCTGCCGGACGGTTATGACCCCAAGAAGGTGATTGAACTGTTGAACGGACTTGATACCGCTATATACTGCGTGCGCGGGAATTGCGAAGCCGAAGTTGATCAGATGGTCCTTAATTTCCCTGTCATGGCAGATTACGCGCTGCTTCCTTATGGAAACAGGATGATCTTCATCACTCATGGCCATGTGTTCAACAACAGCCATCTGCCGCCTCTCAGGCAGGGGGATATTCTGCTGCATGGGCACACCCATCTTCCCGCTTGGGAGGAGCATGAATCATATTGGTATCTGAATCCCGGTTCGGTTTCGATTCCCAAGAACGGGACGCCGAGAGGATACATGCTTCTTGACGGAGAAGATGTGGTCTGGAAGACTCTGGATGGAGAAGAATATCACCGTATCCGGCTGTGAGCCTGTTCTGCGCAAATACTGCATAAAAAAGGGGCGTGAGGTTACGCCCCTTTTTGTTACCGATGTAGAATTCACGAGTGCGCCTTGTATAGGTTTTTGATAGGCTAGTATAATAAAACTGTGGGAAAAAACTGAATCTGAAACATATAATGCAGAGGGGGAAATACCATTATGAGCAAGGTTAATCAGACCCAGACTACCAGAATCGTCAAGGAAGGGCAGGAGTATCTCCGCGTGAATATGAGCGGAAAGGACTACGACCTTCCTTTTAAAGTCCTTGCGGGAAAGAAAGTAGCTTTCCTGGATATTTCCGGGCAGGTCAGTCTGATTGAGGCTGCTGCAGATGATTTGGTGGAACTTCTTCTCGATGCCGGCGTGGAATTTGATACGATCCTAAACCCGGTTTCCAAGAGTAATGCGCTTGCGCACGCCATCGCGCTGCGTTGGTCCAAAGCAAAGGGCATGGAGATCGACCATACGGTCGTTGCGCGCAAGAATGGGGAGGACGCCAAA
>JAEEGL014123272.1_pt1 | contig 12119 bp, 9 predicted proteins | sample 9134231 | NCBI WGS metagenome assembly JAEEGL01 (sample SAMN16246548, study PRJNA631951) | gut metagenome | biome: gut microbiome; feature: rumen; material: fiber-attached | host: Bos | place: Iran: Karaj | collected 2018-10
CTCACGACCACCCGGAGGGAATCTGGGGTGCGGAGGCAGTCGCTTGCTGCATTTACCTCGCAAGGACTGGCAGCAGCAAGGAGGACATCCGCAGGTTTGTTGGGGACAACTACTACGACTTGGACTTCACATTGGATGAGATTCGGCCTCGCTATCGTTTCAACGAGAGTTGTCAAGGTACGGTGCCTCAGGCGATCGAGGCATTCCTTGAATCCGAGTCTTTTGAGGACGCCGTCCGCAACGCCATCTCCATAGGGGGTGACAGCGATACGCTGGCGGCCATCACTGGTGGCATCGCAGAAGCGTTCTATGGGATCCCTTCGATCCTGAGGGCGGAGACAGTCATCAGATTCCGCGAGGCCTGCAAGAGGGAGTATCTGCCAGCTTACATTGACCGCGATCCTGATCTGCTATCTGTGGTTAAGGCCTTCGAGGACAGGTTTGGCACGAAATAAGGAAGGAGGAAGCATGAAAATAGAACTGGATTTGGAAAAATACAATGAGACTGAGGAGTGCAACAAACACAGGCTCAAGTACCTGGTAAAAATGAAGAACGCGTATGAAACCTTTGACTTCTCAGAGGTGTTCGATGATCTGGACGAGCAGTGCATCATGGGAGGTAAAACCGGAAAAGAGGCTGTTGTTGAAAGCCTGAAGGAATCTGCCATCTCCATGAAGGAGAGGAACTACTGGCACAGGTGCACGATCGTGCAGGTATCTGGTCCGGTAACCCCAGTCGAGTTTAATTCGAAACCGGACGGGACCGGGGATCGGATTCTTATAGACCTGGGCTGGTGGGCAGGAGAGTTCTGCATGGTGGATCGGTCGCCACGACAGACCCTATTCTTCCGAATGAGGTTGACAACTGAGGGAAAGATACATGAGTACTACGCCACAATTCCCCCGAACGAGTATAAGCCGATAAGCAACGAGCGGCTGAAGCTCCTTGAGTTCCTTGAATAGGAAGGAGAATTGGGAGGGGTGAGATAATATGTCAGAGGCAATGAATTATCATGAAATTACGATCAAGCTGTGTGATGAAGGAAGTTCCAGGAACCATTTTACAGTCACGGCATCGTTTGACAAGAACAGACTGACAATAAAAGGCCATGACTTTGGACTGGCTCCTTTACGCAAATGGGGCGCGAATGAATACGTGTACAGATATTCCTTTGATAGTAACAACACAAAACTGCTGCTCGATTCATTAGCTGTCCCCGGAGCTGATCCGGTTACAGAACTGAAGCAAAGGCTTACAGGGACATCTGCCTGTACACAGCTTCGCGAGTACTGCAATGAACACCATATCAGCTATCAGTTTGACAACGCAACTATTTATTCTGAAAACGATCGCCGTCTGGTGCGTGAAGATAAGCCTTCGGAAGTGGCAACGTTTGTGTCTCTCCAGCATGCGTTTGATATTGAAAAAGAATATCGCAGCCATCCGACTCCGCGGAACACATACCAGGGCCCTTATCAGGGACTGAGCGGAAGGTCATTTCTGATAGCATATTTCAAAGACCATGGAATTACGGACGAAGAGATCGAGTGGTACGGCAGATGGGGCGGTTTCCCAAATAACAGCTTTCTTGCAAACGCAAAAGGGCTGCAATATGCGGAGCAACGAACAAAATGCATCATAGGCTATCGCTCGGCAACTGTGGAGGATATTCATGAAAACAGGTGTACTGCGCCGTGGGAATGGAGATACGCAAAAGATTTTCAAAAAGTGAGTTGTTTGGAACGTATTCCTGACAATATTCCAGTAAAGCATGGCATTTACCTTTGCTTTTATCAGAACGAGTATTTCTATTTTGGAATTGCAAAAGAGGAAGCTCCGATAACAGAGGATATGCGACAAAACGGGAAATGGTATGTTTACACTTGGGCAGATTAAGATGTTGAATCAGAGGAACAGTAAAAACGCAAGAGACTAATATTCTGCTAATTGTCCTATAATTGGTATTAAATAATCGGATTCATCATGCTATTATTAACTGTCAGTCAGGACTTAAATGAATAATTTGCAGAGGAAAGAGAATGCTCAAGACATATTTGCAGTCAATAGATCTTGTTTCAATGCAACAGGATATAGAATACACGAAGGGCATTCATGAGTCATACATCCATAATTTGTATCCATTTGACTTTTTTCCGTACAAAGGGCTTAGAACAGTAACCTTTGCTCCAGTGACTTTTCTGTACGGAGGAAACGGATCCGGAAAGACGACCCTGCTGAACGTGATCGCGGAGAAGCTCGGCCTTGAACGACACTCAGTGTTCAATGGAAGTCCTCTGTTCCATGACTATGTCAGCAGATGCAGAGTGGAAAAGGGCATTATTCCGCAAGCTAGTCAGATACTAACCAGTGACGATGTGTTCGATTATATGATTAACGTCCGAAACCTGAATGACGGCATTCAGTTGCGAAGGGAAGCAATAATTCAAAAGTATCTCGATCTAAAGTATGCGAAGTACCAGTTTAAAACTATGGACGACTTGGACAGCCTTCGATTATCGAGAGAAGCAAAAACTAAGACTCAATCTCAATTCGTTCAGAACAGACTGATGGGGACACCTGTAATCAAATCCAATGGGGAAAGCGCTATGGGCTACTTCGTGGAACATATTGGGTACGATGCTCTCTATCTGCTGGATGAACCGGAGAACAGCCTGTCGATCTCACTACAGCAGGAGTTGAAAGAGTATTTGATTAACTCTGCAAGATACTGCAATTGCCAGTTCATCATTGCATCGCATTCACCGATACTGTTATCGATGCCGGACGCTTTGATTTATGATCTTGATGAGGATCCAGTTCGGACAAAAGCTTGGACACAACTTTGTAACGTTCGAACACTATTCGATTTTTTCGAAAACCACAGATCTGATTTCTTGCATGATAAGAATGGATGAGACCGGGATTGAATCGAGTAAAGCGCCAAAAAACATCACAAAAAAGATATAGCCAGTGATTCAGCAAGGGGTACAACATGAAGACGGGATAAGACCAGAGGATGCGCTAAATGGTGATATGCAGTTCAATGCGATTATTGTAGATATCTCTTGCAAAGTGTTACAATAAGTTATAAAAGCATTATAGGGGGATTGTCATGGAACAGGATTATTTCATAATCCAGGATGGAGTCTTACTGGAGTATCAGGGGCCTGGTGGGGATGTGGTGATTCCGGAAGGAGTAATTCACATAGGAGCTCGTGCTTTCGAGGGGGATGACTTGGTAACTTCTATATCCTGTCCAAAAGGATTGAAAAGCATCGGAGCGAATGCTTTTGATTTTTGCGTGAACCTTACAAACATATCTTTTTCTGAAGGCCTTGACATGATTGAACAGAGCGGATTTGAGCATTGCTACAAACTGCGCAGCATTGCCTTACCAGATGGATTTACGTATTTAGGACGATGCGCTTTTAGCGCTTGTAAACGACTATCTCACGTTTACCTTCCAAATAGTATCGAGTATATTGGGCCTTTTGCGTTTTGTAGTTGTTTTGCTTTGGAAAAGATTAATATTCCCCAAACAGCAAAGGTCAAGGACAATCCATTTGGTAGCTGCGTTAAGCTAGCAGATGATGGTGGCTTTGTTATTTTCTACAATGTGTTGTATTACTATAGTGGCGAGGCTGAAGAACTTACGATTCCGCATGGGGTTAATGTCATTGCTCCTGGAGCTATGGCATTGCAGAATGTTTCATCTGTAATTCTGCCGGAAGGGCTGCGCTCAATCGGGGACAGCGCTTTTATGCTGTGCAAACATTTAAAACATATTATTATCCCGAAAAGTGTTAAGACTGTTGATGCCTGGGCCTTCTATGGATGTTATGCTTTGCAAGATGCTGTGTTGCCGGAGAGTGTAGAGATCATCAAAGAGCTCACCTTTTTCCACTGTAATAATCTTCAAACTGTTTCTTTATCAGCGCAGGTTAAGATAATCGAGAGGAGTGCATTTGAAGGCTGTTCTTCACTGCAGCGCGTTTTTTTGCCGAAAAGCGTCCATAGTATTGGTAAAAATGCTTTTACGGGTTGTTCTAATCTGTTGATTGAAGCCCCGAAAGACAGTTATGCTATAGAATATGCCCGCAACCAAGGAATTCCCTTTCTTGAGGTTTAGTGCATAGAAAAAATTTGAGAGATAGCTTTGACAAAAGAATAATCGGACGTTATAATTTTTTTGCCATGAAGAGTGCGCGAGAGACAAGCTTGTTGACCGCACGACAACCTGCCCGGCGGGGTAAGGTGCCAAAGCTTGACCGATGGTACGCGGGAAAACTAACGCCCATCGGACCGATGGGCGTTTTCGTATCTCTGTGTGGCAGAAGGAGGTACGAATATGAAGAACGATTCCCCGATTGTGCTGCACATCCCCCACGCGTCGACCTATATTCCGATCAGGGAGCTGGCCGGGTTCTGCCCCGTCGATCTTGCCGATGAGCAGCTGAAAATGACGGATTGGTACTGTGACGAGCTGTTCAGCGGATATGAGGCTGTTGTCTTTCCCTTCAGCCGCTTGGTCTGCGATCCGGAGCGATTCAGAGATGATGAGCAGGAGCCAATGTCTCGGATGGGCATGGGAGCTATCTACATGAAAACGTCCTCCGGCGCACTTCTGCGCAGGGAATTGCAGGAGGATCGGGAGGAGTTGCTCCGGCGGTATTACGATCCCCATCATGCCCAGCTCACGGCAGCGGTGGAACAGAAGCTGCGACTTTACGGCCGGTGCCTGATCGTGGACAGCCATTCCTTCCATCCGACACCGCTGCCCTACGAGCCGGACCAGGAGCCGGACCGGCCGGACTTCTGTATCGGTACCGATCCCTTCCATACCCCGGAATGGCTGGCGGCCCTCGCAGAGGACTGTCTACGGCGGGAGGGGTTTTCGGTTTCCCTGAATAGACCGTACGGCGGAAGCTTGGTCCCGCTGCGGTATTATTGCAGGGATCGACGGGTCTGCTCCATCATGATCGAGGTCAATCGGCGGCTGTATATGGATGGGAAAGGACAGCGCTCTCAAGATTATTCTTTGATGCAAGGGACTATCTCCAGACTGTTGGAAAGGTTGGAAAGTCGGTAGCATCTGCATGAAGAATGGCGTTAACAATGCCAAGATGATGGTGACAACAAGAAATCGAGGACAGAGTTCTGCTGGAGGCCAAGTAAAAATGTATTCAGAAAACGGTATTCAAATGCTGAAATGCCATATCATGTTGATGATGCTTCATATGAAAGCTCGTGGATATGGCGCTTATAAAGAAATGAGCTTTTTGGAAATAGAAAAGAAAGCTAGCCAAGCTATGAACGGAGAGATCACCGTAAAGGAGCATATGATTCTGATCATGTGCAACGCGAAACAGAGCGGGTATGGCAAATTCAAAGATATGAGCTATAAACAAATAGAAGAGCTGGCAAACAGATTGAAAGATGGTGATAAGCTGTATTCGTGGAACAATCAACGAAACGAGGATAAGACGAGAGAATGAAGATCGTTGACATACATATGCATATTGTTCCCTGCGTGGATGACGGCAGCCAGAGCATTGAGGAATCTGTAACAATGCTCCAAATGTCTGCCACTCAGGGCGTCGGCACGGTTATCGCAACCCCGCACAGCTGGGGCATAGATACCTGCGGGTTTGAGCACATGCTTTCACGGTATGAGGACCTCAGAAAAACGGTAGAGGAGCGGCAGATTCCCGTTCGGCTGCATCTCGGTTGCGAGATGCTGGCTTTCGCTGATACGGTCGACGATTGCATCCGAAAGCTGAACGACGGCATTTACCCGACGCTGGTGGGCTCCCACTTCGTTTTGACGGAGTTCGATCCGTTTGAGACATCGGAGGATATGAAGTATTGCGTCACAAGGATCGTTGCGGCAGGGTATGTGCCGATCATTGCCCATATGGAACGGTACCGCGAGATTACGATGTGCGATATAAGGGCACTAAAAGATCTCGATGCCATGGTCCAAATCAATGCGTACAGCATCGTCAATGAAACGAATGCTCATACCCGGCGTCTGGCCAACGACTGCCTGACCGAAAGACTGGTTGATTTCATTGGCTCTGACGCCCACCGATTGGATCATCGACCCCCGAAGATCGATGACGGCATCGATGCTATGATTGAGAACAATACTGAAGAATATACTGAACAGGTTACGGTCCTGAATCCGATACAATTACTGTTTGGAAATCGTATTATCGCTTGATAAGTGACCATAGAAAGCAAAGCCGCATATTATCATTCCAAAGGAAAATACGCTGTTCACCGATGATATTATAAACTGTCCAATAAATGGCATTAACAATCTCCGAGGTGTATGTTATTATCTGAATGTCGAAATGATGAATTGTACGTATGTCTCCAATAATGAAAAGATGCTGATAAGATAAAAACTGAGTCACTGGAAGAAAATGGGACAAAAACGGTTATTGAGGGGGCCGAATATGGATACGCGGATGATTGAGGGATATTCTTCGGGGGAATACATTACTTTTGTTCCTTTTCAGAATGGGAAAGAGATGAAGGAAGCTGCTATCTCTTTTAGAGAGGATAGCTTGCTCTTGATGTTCCTATATGCAGTAATAGAAGACTATGATGAGTATGAGAATGTCTCTATTCCATGGGATAAATGGAAGACGGTCCTTCATAAATGGAAGTTATTGAGCGATGCGGATGATTATGATTCCATGCTTGAGGCATTAGTGGGGATTAATTACGATTCTTGGTATGTTGATGATGAGAACTTGATGACCAGGTTTGGTCGAAATGGTTTGCAATATTGGAATCAGCGCCTAGAGGAGAAAGAATCTCTCCTCTATCTTCTCGACTGGACGAACAGGTATGAAGGCATCAGTGAAAACCTTGTTAGTTATGGCTATTGAGGGGGGATGAGAGATATGGATAAAGTGAATCTGATTCTTGGCTTGCAGGGATTGTTTGACGATCACAATAGCTTTTCAAATCTGCAGCAGCTAATTCAAGAAGAGACAGATTATACTGTACCCGGATACAAGTATAACTACATGCATTATAGAACGAAAAGTCAGTTTGAGTTTGAATACTGCTATGATGCCGTCAGCGGCTCTAAAAACTGTCTCGGGATAGATGTCCATCTGTCGTCCAACAGCGTGTGCCATATCAAAGTGATCAACGGCATTATGCCTGACGAATCGGCCCCATACTATACTGTGGAAAGCAAAAAGAGCGGTTCGCGTGTACCTGCAAGATTAATCTGTTCCGATGTCCTTCCTTCACTGTTCCAGAAAGATGATATCGAAACCCAAGCGGTGTTGTTCTCGAATGATATTCATCTTTGCGAGAAGCGGCCAGGCGAGGAGAAGATAGAAGCATGTAGAGATGTATCGATGGTGAGCTATTGCGGTAAGGTCCTGTATCACTCAGAAGACACTTTTTCTGTTCTTGGTATTGAGTTTCCATATTATTACATAGATCTGGAGACAGACTTTGGCGTTGTGTCCTTAATCGTTCCGGCCCAGCAAATGGATGCTGCTCCTGAAGAGGACAGTTATGTGTGTGGGACGGGCATCCTGTCTCTGGATGTTGCGTTGCCGCATGCAAAAGAGACAGAAGATGCATTTGATGAAGATGTCTATGATCGCATATCGACCGATCCGGGACGGACATATTATAGATTTGGATTTGTTCCAAACAGGAAGAACAATTATGAAGTCCTGCGGCAGTGCTTGCTCTCCAATGATCATACTCGTTTTCTGCGGTGCTGTGCCAATGAAATAGGGATCGCTCATAATACGGACGTATTCACTTCTGTTTCAAAAGATTTGTTGCTGGATGAGTTCAGAAGTTTCTTTTCTTCGGATATAGACAATGCCGTAACAACACAGTTGTTGAAATGCTCATGTTCTGCTTTTCAGGGGTTCGCGTGCCTCGCCGTTAGCAAGGGCAACGATCTACAAGGCGTCATCATATTTGACCTTAACGACTTGGGTCTTGTTGACAAGATAGTATTCATGGATCCCGATCGTTGTGAACTGGGGCATGATGATGAATTGTTCCTGCTTTCTCAATTGGGTCATGCAATGTGTTCCGGCAACCCATCGCCCTTGAAAGAGCTTCTCGATCCAAAATGCATTTACAAATCTCAATACGCTGATAATCGATTTGTCGGATCTGATAAGATAATTAAACGGCTTTGTGAAGTAGCTGCTAATCTGGATGAGACAAACCAGTATACATATACTATAGTTCCAACAGAGGAAGAACTCAAAACAAAAGAGGATATTCCTGCAATTTATCATGGCGCATGGTGCTTTAGAGAGTATCAGGGAGGGCAGGAGAATCTTGCCGCTGTTGTTTTCATCAGGTTTAACGATGAAAAGCTGATAACGAATATACTGCTCAGCCGAGATGAGCTTTATTTGAGATCATTTACTACAGATACTCCTGAAGATGCTGGAAGCAGAGAAGCTCCGAAGCAGTTCCCGCTGACCAAAACGCTTGCTGAAGTCTACGGTGAAGATAACACGCTGGCCGCGATGCGCAGGCAGGAGATTCCTGCAAATGATGAATTGGATACTTATATCTGGAAACAGGCAGATCAGTATTCAAGAGAGTGGTTATGGGACAATGGGTATTCCATCGAAGCAGATGAGCTTGAAAAAGAATGCATCTGTTATGCTTGTCGTCGAAAAGGGGTCAAGTATGCGTTCTTTGTATACGCTTATGGTACAGTGAAGACCGCTCAGCTGGACGGAGAGTACTGTGCAGAACTGACGAAACTTGGCATCTGTCAGGGAAGGATACCTGTGGTCATGTATTTGAAAGTAGAAAGATCCCTCTCCGACGAAGGTAATGCAGAGTATCAGGTCGGCCGCTTTGGGAACGTTAAGAAGACACCTGAGCCGTGGATTATTCAAAAAAACGATGGCAAGGATCGTCTGGTGTTCTTTCCGAGAAAGGAGATTGTTGACCTCGTTTATCGCCTAATTGCAGCTTACAACACGCAAAACCTGGATGTCTTGAAGACTATCATTTTAAAGTCAGCATATATAGAAACAGCTACTGGGCAATACCACAATGATGGCTTTTTCAGCTACTTGTCACACATGTTTCAAAATCACGGAATGATGAAACCGGCATTCGTCAGATATAATGATGTTGTTTACTCAACTGTTCCTTACATAGAGAATTATGGCTATCTTTCGTTTTCTGTCAATCAAGATGATAGAATCGACAGAATGACTATGAATCTGTTGGACGAGGGATACCGCGAATTAGTCGTACTAAATGACCAAATCACGTATCATCCTATTGATGATGTGCCGCTCCTGGACAAGGTGGATTTCTTGCCGCCCTCTCAAACCTCTCGGTTCGCCATAAAGCTTTTTTTCAAAAACGGAGAAGTCAGGAGATATGACGTTACGGATGTCGGCGGGGAAGGACCTGTAGTGTCGGTTCGAGGGAAAACCATCACTGATAAGATCTTCCAACATGGGAGGGTCACTGACCATCTGGAAAAGCCTGAATGGATGGGGTATCGAAACTATCCTGAACGAGGACAAGGAGTTGAGTTTATCAATGGGTTATCTTTTTCAACCGTTGAGCTTTACCATGATAGCTATCCAATCGAGCGGTTCGATTATTCACGGTTGGATGCATTTGTTGTACAAGATGACTATTCAGAAGATGGATTTGCTGTAGGCAGGTTCAGAAATTTGGACCCAAGAAATCCGTTGTACCTGTTAGATCGGAATACAATGACCGCAACTGAGCTTCCCGAAGAGTATCAGAACACTCCGATTGTTTTATACCATTTCTGTGGAGGTTATTCTGAAGGCCGAGTCATGGTCAGTTTGTTGGGAGAAATTGATTTACAATACCACCATAACTTTCGGGACTGTGCAGGAAAATGGGGATGGTTGGATAAGGATTTAAAAGAAGTAATCCCAGCCAAATACATCTATGCTATGAACTTTGAAAATGGAACAGCAATTGTTTGCGAGGGTGAATGGTCCATCGACCAGGAAAATCGCTATTGGTGCGACAACGAGCGATGGGGAGTAATTGATCGTGACGGCAAAGAGATTATACCTTGTCAATTCGACGAGCTTTATCATGTTCAAAGAACACAACGGCTTTACCTGGTGCATACCGGGGGTTGGGAGAAAGGGCATTATGCTGTATTTGACGTTAATGAGCAGGCAATAATCCTTGACCTTGACTTTGACTTTGACATGGGCTATATGTTCAATGAATGCTATGTTGAGGATGGTGACATCTTACTGTTTGATGAACATTTGGCTGGCGAAGGAAAGGATCTAATCACCGCCTATGACCTGAAGCAAAAGAAGTACTTGCTACACTTGGAGGAGAATAGAGACAGAACTTACAATGGGAAAAGCACACTGACGGTCAAAAACAAACAGACCGGTGACGATATTATCGTATTTTAATGTTGGCAGCATCAGGAGAACAGCTTAACCTCCAGCAAGATCTAATGTTGGAAGTTAAGCTTTCATAGACGAAAGGACACTATAGGCAGAAAACCGTAGGTATTTGAGGTTCAACATGATTTCTATTCTCGCAGAGAAACCGGATGTAGGCAATAAAATTGCCGCAGCCCTGGATAAGATAACATTGGCCAGCGGAAAGGAAGTCACATTTTCGACGCTCAAGGCGAATGAAAAAACGGTAAAGGCGCAGCAGAGCAAGGATGGGTATTTGCGTATCCGCTTTGCTGGAGAAGATTGCTTTGTTACGTGGGGATTTGGTCATCTTTGCGGATTAAAGAATGCAGAGGATTATAACGCTTCGTACAAGAACTGGCATAAGATGCCGTTGCCATTTATTCCGAATCCATATGAGATCAAACTGATCCAAAGTGGTACAGCGTTTGATGCCCGGATCAAAAAGCAATTTGATCTTATACGCAGGATGTTTCTAAAGAGCGATTATATCATCAACGCGACGGACTATGACAGGGAAGGAGAAGTCATATTCTCCTATATCTATGAGCTGACCGGGACAAAAGCACCGGTGAAGCGCGTCTGCTTTGCTTCTCAGACCAAGGAAGGTATTGTTGAAGCATTTTCCAAATTGAAAGATTGGAGCGAAGTGAAGAACGTCGAATCAGCCGGAAGAATGCGCGGGATCGCGGATTGGGTGATTGGAGCAAATCTGACAGCCGCGATGACGCTGCATCAGAAAACGAAGGGGGAGGTGCTCAGTATCGGCAGGGTACAGACACCCACGTTGAAAATGCTTGTCGATCGGGAGTTAGCGATCCGTGACTTCAAGCCGGAGAAGTTTTGGACGATAGAAGCATCGTTCCTAACCGGTGGCGGCGAAACATACAAAGCGACGCACAGGGAGAAACGGTTTTCCGACAAGGCCGCCGCGGAGGCGGTATTTCGCCGGGTCGATGGAAAGAAGGGGACCGTCACAGACCTCAGCGAGAAACGTGAAGAGAAGAATCCTCCTCAGCTCTACAGCCTTTCTGCCCTGCAGATGGATGCCAATGCGAAGTATGGCATGACATTGAAGGACACTTTACAGGCTGCCCAATCATTGTACGAAGCAGGTTACACAACCTATCCGCGTACCGATTCCCGCTATTTGACGGAGGATATGGTTCCGACGGTTAATCGGGTGCTAGACAGCCTTGCAAAAGACGACACCTATGCGACTTTGATAGAAGGCAGAAAACGCAGCTTCACCAAGTGGCGGTATTTCAATGATAAAAAGGTGGAGAGCCATTTTGCCATCATCCCGACAAGCAGCCGACCGAAGAGCCTCACGGGGTATCAGGCGAAGGTGTACGATCTGATCTGTCGCAGCGTGATCTGTATGTTGTACGGAAATGCGGTGCTGAATCGGACGACGGTTACGACAACCGTCGATGGGGAGGACTTCATTACGTCGGGAGCAATGATCGTTGATCCGGGCTTCATGACTGTCACAGGGAAGGACAAGGAAACGAATTTGCCGAAACTGACGAAAGGTGAGATCGTATCGGGCGACTACCAAATGAGCGAAAAAGAAACGGAGCCCCCGAAACGATACACGGACAAGACTATGCTTGCCGCTATGATCAGCGCAGGAAAGGACTTGGAGGATGAGGAAC
>JAEEGL014829949.1_pt1 | contig 12119 bp, 8 predicted proteins | sample 9134231 | NCBI WGS metagenome assembly JAEEGL01 (sample SAMN16246548, study PRJNA631951) | gut metagenome | biome: gut microbiome; feature: rumen; material: fiber-attached | host: Bos | place: Iran: Karaj | collected 2018-10
GATACCGGATTATCATAAATACCCTCAAACTGTCCTTTGAGTAATTCCTGTCGTTCTTGTCTTTTGCTTGGCATATTATTTCCCTCCCCGGACTATCCGGAATAAAAAATTTACAGTGGTACGGTTGATATGCAATCACACTTTCTCCACCGTTTCTTATCGCATCATCTATAAGCAACACCGCCATTGTATCATAAAAGTTGCACAGATAACAGAAAAAATAAAGATCACCGCAGACTTTTAAGCCAGCGGTGACCATTAGCGTTTTATGCTGTTATTTTAGTAACTTTCTCGATAATAAAGTGGATCAGCACGCCGTCCTCATTCTGACCGCCGTCAAAAGAGTACTTGTTTTTCATGTCTTCTGCGCCGGGGTACTGAGAAAACCATCCCGGATGAGCATGCTCTGCTCCGTCTCCAAAGTTTCCGCCTCTCACGTCATCAACCTGAACGGCATATACTTTATTGCCCTTTGAGAGCTTATTTTTTCCGAAGGTGTAATCCGGGAATCTTATGGCAGTTGCTCCGTTGTTTGCGCAGTAGGAAACCGAATATCCGTCATCAGCCCTCACGAGATCCACATCTGCCACTGCGTAGTTTTCAGCGCTCTCGGATGCATTGTATTCCACTGTAGGCATTGTGAGATCATAGCTTACATTTATGCCTGCGGTATTTCCCACCTGTTTTCCGTCATCAAAGTTGTTTCCGTACTTTATGACTGCGAAGTAACGGCCCTCTGCCGCAATGTTATTTTTGTTTGAATCCTTTCCGTAATAGCAGATCTCATTTTCTTTATCTTTTGAGGTGCTTAATAACGATACTGTATTTCCTGCTTTTATCGTCTTGGTAAGCTTATCCTTTGTGGTAAATTCATTCTTCTGATCCTGACCGAGGTAGAGAGTTCCGTCTTTAACTACAGTGTAATAACTTGATCCCTTGTAAACATAGGTGTTCAAAAGATCGAAATTAACCTTGTTCCAATCTCCGGAACATACACCTGAACTGCAAAGTGCTTTTGCGCCTATCTCCCAGCCGCAGTCAAACCCGTCAACGCCTCCGGCATTGAGATATCCGAGGGGTTTGCCGTTCACATATACGGCAAGCTTCACTTCCGTTGAAAGGCGTGAACCCTTGTAGTCCGTGATATAGAGATCCTCAGTCTCTACCTTGTATGTCGCAGAGATCTCGTTCGCAACATTTCCCTTTACCGCAATAGTCTGGCCCTTGACCGTCCATCCGTCCGGATAAACACTTGATATCACATCCGTAACCCTGACCGTGATACTTTTCTTTATGGGCTTTAAATCATTTCCGCATGTACCTGTCGCGGTGAGTGAAACAGAGTCTGTGCCGCCCGCCGCTCCGAGAGCGTCAATGGTAAGCACCTCATCTTCGCCCTTTTGTGTCCAGCTTGCTTTCACATCACTTGTTTCCTTGCCCTTGTAATATACTGCGATGTCCCAAGTGGCATCCACCGGCTCTCCGTTGGAATTCACTGCCTCTGCCTTCACCTCAGCAGTCGGCGCATAAGGTGAATTATTAAGAGAGATCGTCGATGCGCTAAGTTTCAGACTATTGATATCATCGTTAAAGTCCTTGGACGATACATCGAAGCCGTACTCGGTCACGACATCCTCCGTGCCCTTATACTCGGTTGCTTTGATAGTCATGTGAGCCGTTCCGAGCAAGCTTCCCGGAACCACTGTCAAAATATAGTATTTTCCGCCGCTCTTCTGATCCCAGTATACGCTTGCAACATTCTCATTTGAAGAAGTCACATCCAGGAAATCATATTTTATAGCTTTCCCGTTCTTGCCCTTTACAAAGAATATCACCTTCAGATCAGACGAATTCGGTGTTATTTCAAATTTGCTCTCCGTTGTGTCCACCAGGTACCATTTCATAAGATTGGTCGCAAATCTCACTCCGGACTAGCCTGATGTGGACGGTGTTGTGGAAGGATTTGTACTGCCGCCGGAACCCGAATTGCCCGATACTGCCGTATTGCCTGAAACAGCCGTATTTCCGGATACAGAAGAATTGCCCGACACAGCTGTATTGCCTGATACGGAAGAATTACCTGATACCGTCGAATTACCCGACACCACGGAATTACCGGATACCACGGAATTACCGGATACCGGTGTCGTGGAAGCCCCTTCTTCTGTCACAAGCTTTGCGCCTGCATCGGTGAGCGTCACCTTTGTCTTGGCTGAATTTGCTCCCTTTAATGTAAGCTCGGAAGCAGCCTTGACATTTGCCTCCTCAAGCTCACCGTTCACATTTACTGTGACCTTGCATCCGGGTTTATTGATGTCTACCTTCGCAGCTGTTCCGTCAATATTGATATCTGTAACCGAATTCTCTTTATCTACGGTTACCGAGGTGTTTTTTGCCTTTTTCTTTATATTGATCTTGAGCTTGCTGTCGGTTGTGACAATATCGTTGCCGCCTGCCTTCTCCACGAAAGCCGATGCGTTCTTGACCGTGATCTTGTCAAAACATCCCGCGTTCACTATCTTGGTACGCGATGACACAACCTCAAGCTTAATGCTACTGTAATTGCCCTTTTTGATCTTGAGCTTTCCTGCGCTTGATTTGATCACTATCTTCTTGGTGGTCCTGGCTGCAAGCGCGCTGTCCAAGCTTGTCTGGCTTATGACTGTCACAACGCCTTCAGCGTACGCCGGCTGAACCGCTCCCGGCATGACAGTGGTGAAAGCCATCGCAAATGCGGTAAACAAGCCTATGATCCTGCTTTTCTTCATGTTGATCTACCTCCGTATATATCATATAACATATATAGTGTAAATATTCTTATTTTAAATGTCAATATATTTTTATCAATAAAATCAGGGGACTGTAAATACAATCCCCTGATGATAACCTTTATGCAACTACCGTAAAATCAGACCACTTGCCGTAGATCTTCTTGCCGCCCACCGTTATGAAACCGCGAACTCTGACCTTAAGCTTCTCTTTGTCGTAGGTCGCAACACAATCGTCCTTGATATCGCAGGAAGAATGGCTCTTGCCTGTGGCGGTGCAGATTTTTTTGTATTTTGACTTGCCGCCGGATTTCTCTTCTTTCCAGAGCTCATACTCATAACCCTCGGCATTTTTGAGAGATTCCGTGGATACGATAACCTTCTTTAAGCTCTTGTAAACACTCTTTACTAACGGCTTTGCGCATTTCCCCGGTTTTAGCGGAAGATTTGACTTATACACATACGCCTTCTCATCTTTGGCTATATAACCGTTGGCTCCCTTTCTGTATGGGGTCACATATACGGTATATGCGCTGCCTTCAGCAAGCTTGTTGAGTGTGATCTTGTTATTTTTGACATCCTTTGTCTTCTTGGTGTCGCTGACGCCCGACTCATAGTATTCCACAATATAGCCGGTGGCGCCTTTTACAGCACTCCAATTGAGGCTCATGGCCTTCTTTTTAATAGCTGTCTGCTTTAATGAAGCCGGAGCAGATCCCGGAGCGGTTACTATCTCGCAAACTGCCGACTCATCGCCGTAGGTAGCGACATAAGTTTCATTCAAGTTTGAGTATGTCAGATAACATGGCGCGATCTTGATGTAATAAGATTTGCCCGCTGTCAGTTTTTCGATAACGTAGGGTGATTCAGCCGTTCTCTCATACGCCACAAAACCATTGTCCGGTCTTTCGCTCAGGAAAATGGCATACTGCGCATTCTCATCATTGAGTGTCTTAAACGAAATCTCAACCTGCTCTGCTCCGGCGCTTGTTTGTCTGATATCCGTCACAATTCCGGTCGGCTTTCCGCTTGAGCCCTCGTTTCTGATAGTCACATTGCTCAATGTGGCAACATGACTAGACTCATACGCTTTGAAGGTTCCGACACTTCTGTAGGGACAAACTGTAACGGTATAAGTTTTGGTGGCCAAAATTCCGGTAAGGGTAGCAGTCTCCGTGCTGACCGTCAAACGCTCCTTTGCTCCCGATGTGCTGTCCGTGAGCGAATACTCTACGAAATATCCGGTAGCTCCGTACACCGGTCCCCAAGCGATATTCACTGAATCTGTTCCACTGCCCGTCTGTGTCACATAAGAAGGAGCCGAATCCGGAGCAGTCACCACTGCTGCGACAGACGACTCATTACCTATCATGATGCCCTCTTCATCACATCCCACAACCTTGACATAGTATGTGGAACCTGCTGCAAGATCTGTAATAGTGAGCTTGTTCAAAGCCGTGATAACACCGGTCTCCGCAAAATTCCCGGTTCTCGATGTTCCGATCAACACCGTGTATCTGTCATAAGACGAATCCGCAGCCTTAAAAGACACCTCAACACTCGTAGCCGTAGCACCGGACTGAGTTACACTCGTAATTTCTCCCGCCGCAAAAACCTTGCTTTTCGGCATCACCAGTAAACAAAACATAACGGCGAGTAATGCCTTTAACGCAAAAAACCTGTCTTTCCTCTCAAAACCTTTCATCCTATACATTTGTCTCCTGCCTCTCCAGCCATTTCTTTTGATACTTATCAGCGGCTTTTTTCCTGATGTCAGCAACCATCTTTTTGATCTTCGCGATCACAATCTTAACCAATCTTACAGCATATATTATCACAATGATAACCGGATAGATCATCAAAAGTATCTTAAACAGCATCATTATGCTGATCACGTCCTCATATCCTCTGGCCCGGTTCTCCCACCCCGGGTAGATTATCGTATTCTTCTTCATGGACCTTGTACCAAGGCTTTTCACTACCTTAAGTCCGGATAAAAATGAGAATCTCGAAGAGTTTTCCACGAGCTCGTAGGAATCTTTTTCAAGCCCCATCTTCTCATTCAGCACCCTGTCCATTATACCGTAAGCATATTGTTTTACGGGGTTTTTCATCATCAGCTCAAAACAGGTGATGTCTGTTTTGTCCGTGTTGTCCATGCCTCCCGCAAGATTGTCCGCAACGCCGTAGGATATGAACACCATGCTGTCTTCCTCGCCGGAAGCCTTTGCGTAGAAACCCGTGTCACGTCTGATCACGCCCCTGACCGGATAAACAATTCCGCCGATCTCCACACGCATGCCCGCAACACTGCTGCCTCCGAAAAGAGTCCACGCCGCGTTGGTGTCCAGTATCACTCCGTCACCGTTTAAATCATTACCGTCAAAAAATGCTCCGCTGACAAGCTCGTATGGGTGAAACATAAAGAAATCACCGCCTACAGCCGTTGCATCCACATTGACAGACGCCCTGTCGCTTCTGATATCGATCTTGCCGACAGGCGCGCTGTATCCGTAAATATAGGGTCTGCCGGTTTCCTCGGATACTTCCACTCCCTCCTGCAAGCCCTGATCGATATAAAACTCCATCATCCGGATATTATGCGCGTCAACAGCTGCTTCCTGCGTCAGAAATGCGGAGATCTGTGCATATCCTCCGCTCTTGTCAAACCTTCGCGCAAAAGTCTGCGCATCAAGTCCTTTGGAAAGCTTTGCTGCCACGACCGACAAAACGATAAACGGTATCAGACATCCCCAAAATATGGCAAGCCGTATTAAGTTTATCTTCTTCAAAAAATTCTTTATTTTGTCTTTGTTCATGATCTCATCATCAATTGTCTGCAAGTCTTACCTGCTGGTTTGCCTCCACGGGCTTTGAACCTGTGGTTATGACATATTCACCCCACTGCTCAAGTTCACCTGCAATAGCTGTTCTGGTGTCATCGCTGGCCAGGATCTCCACGTCCACACGCCTTGCATAGTATCTGTTACCAAGCGGTGTGCTCTTGGTCTCCAGACGTAGGATATATTTACCGTTGGTGTCCTCCCTGATAGCACTGGTGGGCACTATGTGCTCGTAATTGCTGGTTGTTGAGCCTACGGAAACGGTATAGTTTTCACCTGACGAAACATCACCGGCAAGTTCGCACACGATCACCATGTTCTCCTTGTTGTCCGGATCTTTTCTGATACCGGTGACTTTACCGGAAATATCGCTACCCCAGTAATTGTACAATATTTCTACAGGATCACCCGGTTTAACTTTCTTCGCCTGATTGGCTGTAGCTGAAAACTGAAGCTTAAATGCTTTGTTCTCCGGCTGAATTGAAACGATTGCCTCCTTCGGAGTCGTAGTATTACCTGCGCTCAATGCAATCTCTGTCACGGTACCGTTGATAGGTGACACAACGCTGGAAGAAACTGATTTTGCTGTAAGCTTCTCTATCTTTTCTTCCAGCCTTTTAATAGCGTCATATTTTGAAAAGAGTTCAAGCTTTGCAGAGAATTTTTTACTTAATGCACTGTATTCATTGGTAGCATTCTCAAGCACACGATTGGCATCCTCAAGCTCTATACCTATCTGCGTAGCTGTTCCAATCCCGCTCTTTTCCTTTGCTTCATCCATCTCAAGCTTCGCCTCGGATGCCACAATGTTTAACTCGTTATAAGTAGCGGTAGCTTCCGTGAAAGCCTCATATGCGCTGTCTCTCTCTTTTTTGGCTGCAGAAACCTTTGCGTCCAGGATCTGCTTTTCTTCCTTGTCGTTTTCTATATCATCGGAAGATCTGAACGCCTCCTGCTCAGTCAGAAGAGCTTCGTATGCAGCCTGAGCCGCGTTGTACTGATATTCCTTCTGGGACTTATCTATCTCTGCTTTTGCCAGATCGCTCTTGGCCTGGGTATAAGCCTTTGTCTCCGCTGTGGAATCCGTCGCAGTGCCTTCACCGGACGCCTCCGCATCAGCCCTGCTCTTTCTGCCTTTAAGGTTATCTACTGTCTTCTGTGCGCTCTCAACCTTGTTTTTGGCTGCCAGAAGCTCATACTGCATATCTCCCAAAGACGGCTCATTGCCTGCCTCTATGGCTTCTCTCTCTTCAACGGAAATACCCGCCTCCAAAACCGCGGTATCGTAACTGCTCTTGGCAGTCATCAGATCTGCCTTGGCTGTCATAAGCTCCTCGCTCTCGGTGTCCTCCAATGTGAACAGCACATCGCCTTTCTCAACGAAACGTCCTGTCCTGACATCCATTGTAGCGATCTTCCGGCTCTCGTCTATTGACACCTGATATACGTCTTCAGCCGTCACCATGCCGCTGCCGCGAACTCTCGAAGTCAGCGAATCGCTCACAATAGCCTGGGTGCTGACCTGAACTAGCGAATAGTTCATGATGGTGTTCGAAAAAAATGTAAGCACCAGCAGAACCGCTAAAAATATAATAGCTACTGTTTTGATTTTCTCTTTTCTCTTGTTGTTGGTTTCCATCTCTTCATCTCCAGGTATTATTCAAATAATCAGCCCTTAACTCCGCCGGCGAATGCCACACCATCCACCAGTGCTTCCTCTCCGTATAAAAAGAACAGAATGCTGGGTACCATATATATAACCGCCACCGCGAAGGCCAGTCCTACCTCACCCGCATTGATCTTCGACAGGAAGATCGACAGCGGATATTTATCGGGATCTGAAAAGAACAACAGCGGCTGCTCAACCATGTTCCAGTAATCCACAAATATCAAAATGCCGCAGGTCGTGATGATACCCTTTGAGATCGGCGCGCAAATGTGCAGGAATGTCCGTACCTCTCCCGCGCCGTCGATCCTGGCAGCCTCGAATATTGACTTTGGGATCCTGCGCATATACTTTGTAATAAGGTATACGGAAAACGGTGAAAAAATTCCGGGGAACCATATCGCCATATTCGTATTCAAAAGGTTCAGCTTTTGCAGCACTATGTAGTTGGGCACCAGCGTAACCTGGTTTGGCATCATCATGAGTATGACATATACAAAAAACAGGATCACGCTCAATTTGCCCTTTGTCCGGGTGAAGCCGTAGGACGCCAGCGACGCCACCACAAGCTGCCCTATCACTATAGGAAATACCAATATCACGGAGTTCCAAAACTTCAGCAGGTAATCCGGACTCTTAAAGAGCACCGTGATGTACTGGCTGAAGCTCACGATATCCGGTATCAGCTTCAGGTTGACCGTCTTGCCGATGTAGACCTTTCCGCCTGTCCCCGTCTTTTGAAAGACCGCTCCGTAGTTGGAAGAGATCTCCGAGGATGACATGAAAGAATTGGCTATGGTAAACACGATAGGCGCCAGAAATATCAGTGCTATCATGAGCGCCGCTATGAACCTGACGACTTTAACGTGCTCTTTTTTGATCAGCCTCTTTCTCCGCCGTCTTTTCGGTGCCGGCGTATCCATAGCGGCAAGATGTTCTATGCTTGCCATCTTTTCCGCCATATTCGCCTTTTCCGAACTGTGATTGTTTTCGGCGTTTATCCGGTCTTCTGTTTTTTCTTGATTTTCAACTATTTCTGTATTATTCATAATATTCCGGTTTTTCTTTTTCAGCTCTCTTCAAAGTCCTTGCCGTAATGATGTTCCGCAAAGAGCAGTATGCCGATTATCACTATCATGACGGCAGACATATATACCGCAGCCGTCGAAAGCTTCTGGTAATCTGCGGATGCAAAAGTATTGTTCATGTAATGCTGCAGCATGTACATTGTACCGAAGGGGTACTCGCCCGTCAACAGATACACCTCGCGGAATACCTTAAAGGAATTGATCATGGACAGCATCGTGGTGAACACAATAGTAGGTGAAAGATATCTTATCTTAACAACCCAGAAAACCTGCCAGATAGTGCAGCCCTCAAGTTTTGCAACCTCCAGTACGTCCTCCGGGACATTTCCCAAAGCAGCCAAAAACAGCACCATGATGTAGCCCAGGTTCTTCCACAGGAAGAGTAGGACCACCACTATCATGCCGTGGGATGATTTCAAAAAATCAATCCTGTCTATTCCGTGAGCCGTGATATATTTGTTTACAACGCCGTTGTAATCAAACAGCACCTGAAATATCAGCACGACAGATGCGGTGGGCACCATAAGGGGTGTGAGCATGCTGCTGCGCAAAAAACTTCTGCCCGGCAGCTTAGCATCCAATAACATCGCCAACAGCAGTCCCAGGACAACCGCCATGGGAACCGCCACTATCGTAAACATAAAAGTGTTGTTGACCGCGGTTTGAAAAGCCCTGTTGACCACTACAGTCTTGTAGTTATTCACGCCTACGAAATTTTTTCTGATGGGATTATCCAAAAATGAATAGTACACCATAATGCCGTAAGGTATTACAAAGAACACCAACACTCCTATCGCGCTGGGTATCAGAAAAGATACCGGGGGGATATGAAATTTTTTTATTTTCTTAAGTAAGCCTTTTTGCTTCATCTTCAAAAACCTGACTAACGTGTCTCACTGAGATATATGTCAACTCTGCTCTGTACCACTGCAGCAACATCCGATGCGAGCTTCTCGCCGCTGTAGTATGCAGCCGCTTCCTCCGAGATGATGTTCATGATAGAGGTCGGAACCGAATCCATGACAGCAGTTGCTCCCTCTACGAGACCGCGCATCTCGTCTATCTCCTCATCCGTAGGAGTCTTAAGCTCAACTTCATGACCCTCAACTTCTACGGTGCCTCTGTCAGTCCATGTCTTTGCAGATTCAAAGTATTTATCCAGCTCAGTCTTCAAGATAGAACCGTTATAATATTCTCCGGAGCTCTCTTCCTCGGGTATGAACATATTGTGCATGAAATCCCAAGCTACAGTAGGATTCTTGCAGTTCGATGTAATGCCCATTATGCCGGAAAGAGACATCATTGCGCCGTTACCGTTTGAGGTCGGATAACCCAAATAGGACACCTTCTCTCCGCAGACAGCACCGGCCTCCGGTGCCTCCCTGAAGTCCGGAAGCGATACGTTACGTGTCAGCACCTTCCCGGTTATGAAATCATCGAACTCATTGCTCTCGTCATCATACTGATATTCCTGAGGGAACTTGGCGGAAAGCTCCAACACACCCTGGAAATCTTCGTTATTGAAGTTGCAGGTCGCATTCTCCAGGTCTATGAATTCCTCGTAATTTAAGCATACCAGATAGTTCAAAGCCGTAGCTCTGTCCGTATAAGGAATGATCTCCTTGGGATTTGTAGCTTTAACTGCATCGAGACACTGTTTGGTAGTCCAGCCTTTGTCACCGCCCGCGACTGCAGCCTTCGCCATAAGCGTACGGACACTGTAATCAACAGGCAACGCCGCAAGGCTGCCCTTGTAAGTGCAGACATCAAGTACTGCAGGGATTATGGTGTCGGCATTCACTTCGCCGTCACCGGTCATATACTGCTTAAGATCCACCAAAAGTCCCTTATCCGCATAGTCTAGCATCTGGCTGTAGCTCTCACACATTATAATATCTATGCCGGAATCCGTAGCGCAATCAGTCACGAAGGAATTTAAAGCATCCTCATATTTTACGGACTCGTCCGCATAATCATAATATTCCGTGATAGATATGCGGTAATCGGAATGTTTTCTGTTGAAATCCAGCGCCTGAGCACGAAGCTTGTATGAGGCGTAGAAACATACTACGTTGATAGGCGTTACCGCATTCGCTTCCTCCTCGCTGATCTCATGCAGTACGGCGAGTTCGCATTGGCTGCCGTCAGCGCCGTAGGTTTCCATGTACACACCGATCCTGCCGTCGGAGAGCATTGTAAACTCTCTCACATCAGTACCCATGATATTGCTGTCAAGCCAGGTGAAGTATTTCTCGTTCTCGCCTGTCTGAACGTTGATCTTAATCGCATCGTTACTATCGTTTACAAGATACTCGGCATCAGACATCTGAACCACATCACTGATATATCCCGAACCCGTCAGAGTGATCTCCTCCCCCTTTTGAACAGTGGCAGCATCCAGTATTACAACCTTTGCACTCATATCGCTTGTGTCTGTGTATGCAACCCTGCCGTCGGAAAGCCGGCAGATCGACTCCGCATAAGTATCGATCTTTATGTCACCTTTCTTTGATCCGTCGGATCCCAAAACCGTAACATAATAGGCGTCAATATCTTCGGTATATTCATTGATCAGGACCAGGAGATTCCCGTCCTTGTCAGTGCACATGCTCTGAACGTTCGCAGCTGCATTGATCTCAAACGGTATGCTAAACTGTTCGGCTCCGGACTGATCATATTTTTTGATCGTGTTCTCGTGAATATAATCATTCTCGTAATCCGCATTCATTTCGGCCATGACTTCAGCCACAGTTGAGCTGCTCAGCACCTCTTCGGAATACCCGTGCCAGTAATCTTCAGCCTCTTCGCGGCTGCCCATGCCCCAGTTTTCGTATAAATATTGAATGATATCATCCTCTGTGGCATCGGCGTATCTCTCAATAACTTCATCCTTGAGTCTGGTCACATTTGCGATCAGATAAGTATTACCCTCGTCGTCCCCGCAGACTGCCGTAATGGATACTTCCTGCTTGCTCTTTTCATCTTTCTGCCAGACCACCTTGTTTTCACCGGTCAGAATATTTATGGTACCTACCAGCGGAGCACTGTAGTCTTTTCCGTATGAACCGTAATACAGTACATCTCCAACAAAGCCGTATTTGTTAATATTTGTAAAAGAATCCGGAAGTTTCTCCAGATAATCCGCCTTGAAATAATGCGCTGCCTTTTTGGCTGCTACAACCGAAGTTTCTCCTGCCTGACCGTCTTTTGCCCCGCAGCCTGCAGCAGTTACCGCAAGCACGCCGGCCAAAAGCGCTGCCGCCACTCTTCTGAGCTTCATGTTCCTAACGCCCTCCTTTTGAGGTTTATAATATTTCCGCACGATCCCGGGTCGAAGTGCAGGCTTATCGTCGTTTGCCGCAAGCCGGTCCGTAACCGTCACAAAGGGAACGAATATAAATCCGTTCCCTATACAATGTCTAAATATATATCAATGATCCGGGTCTGTTCGGTATTCTCCGAAGCTTTAGTAGACTCCTTGGATAACATCCTCTATGAATTTCCCCGTGTTTGTATAGTCGTCCGTCAAGTATATATTAACAGTATAATCCTTTGTGAGCAGTATGTTTCCCCAAAAAAGCTGGGAAGTACTGCAAATATTTGTGCTATTTGACGTAAACTGCAACTCCATCTGATACGTCATGTCATCCGGGTACTGTTCATAGGGGACATGTCCGGAATCTATATCCGACAGGATCGCCCTGTAAAATCTCTGTCTCAGATCCTTGCTGGCGGATATATAGCTAATGGCATA
>JAEEGL010257793.1_pt1 | contig 12118 bp, 10 predicted proteins | sample 9134231 | NCBI WGS metagenome assembly JAEEGL01 (sample SAMN16246548, study PRJNA631951) | gut metagenome | biome: gut microbiome; feature: rumen; material: fiber-attached | host: Bos | place: Iran: Karaj | collected 2018-10
GGACCAGCTACATCGGGTGGTCCTTCCCGCCTTAATTTCTATGGTACAAAGGTACAAATAATTTCCGAAACTACCAAATATTTTCGCAACTTTTTTCAAGAAAATGAATAAAAAAAAATAACCCTGCGTTATCGTGCGATAAGGCAAGGTTATTTGTAACAGAGGGACGGTTCTTTTGTTACACCGGTCGATATAACAAAAGAACCGTCCCTCTGTTACACGGCTATCGGAATGCCGAGATCAACCGCAAGGTGGGAGGCGTCAAGAACTCCCAGCACCTTCTCGGCCAGGCCGCCGACATCCGCCCATGCGACCCTGCCCAGTTCCAACACCTGGTGGATTTCTTCAAGTCATGGGAATATACCGACCAACTCCTGACCGGCAATGGCTGGCTCCATATCTCTTGGAACCCCTTCACCCCACCCCGCCACTACATCAGAGTAGGTTATTACAAAGGTAATGAATAGCCGGGCTAAAGAACGTTTGGTCAATGTCGGGCAGAGGACTCACGGATAATGACCTTCTGGGGAACAATCTCCCGGTAGATCTTACGATCGCCGCCAATGTTCTTCAGCAACAGGCGGCAGGCAGTCTGTCCCATCAGCCGTGACTGGTCTTCGATGGCAGAGAGCTTGGGGGTGACGTACTGGGCATGGACATCATCGGTGAAGCCTATCAGCGCGACATCGTCGGGAATGCGCAAGCCTAACTGCTTGATGGCCGTAAAGGCAGCGAAGGTGATGATGTCATTGAAGGCGAGGATGGCGTCCGGACGGTTTTCAATCTGCAACAGACGGAGCGTAGCATCGAGCGCCCAGTCGTAGTCGATGCGCTCGCAGACGACGAGCTCACGGTCAATAGGGATGCGATTCTCACGTAAGGCCTCCAGATAGCCGTGCTTGCGGCGACGCACCATATCCAGATGATTCGGTCCTCCGATAAAGGCGATGCGACGGCTGCCCGTATCGATAAGGTGCTGAGTAGCCTCCTGGGCAGCGACATCGCCATTGGCAGTAACGCTGGAGAATTTCTCCGGCAAGCAAGTACGTCCCAGAAACACCAGGGGGATATCCATCTGTGAAATCTCCTCAAAGTGGCTGTAGTCTGTAGTGTTCTGCGACAGACAGGCGACGATGCCCTCGACATGGAGGCCGATAAAGTTGTCGATAACGCGTACTTCGGCTTCACTCTGCTCGTGAGTATTGGCACTGATGATGGAATAGCCGCTCTTGGCCGCCTCATCCTCAATACCATCAAGAACAGAGGAATAGTAGTGGCTCACGAGGTTTGGCACAACGACACCAATCACCCTCGGCGCTTCTTTGCGCAGACTCTGGGCAAAGGGATTGGGACGGTAGTTCAGCTTACGCGCCAGCGCCTTTACGCGCTCCTGCATCTCCTGACCGATCTCAGGTGAACTGCGCAGGGCCCTGCTCACTGTGGCGATACTCACGCCCAACTCCAGGGCGAGATCCTTCAAAGATATACGACGTTTTCCGTTAGCCATGATTTATGAATGTATAGTTGATAATCGGTTGCAAAGGTACATAATTTATCTGAATATCGCAAACGTTTACGTGGTTTTTTGCATTTTTTCTTGCCTCTCACCCCCTACCTGTCACCTCTTTTTTGTACCTTTGCAGCAGAATTCAGAATGAGTAATGAATAGTTGATAATAAGTTAGTTAGAAAATGCGCCAAGACTGTCGTGATGACACTCTTGGCTTTTTTTATAGTTTTGCCCTTAAATATAGTACTCTGCAGAATCAACAAGTCCGGCCCTGAGGGCGTACTTCGTGGCCTCATGGACGGTGTTCACACCCAACTTCCTGAAAATGTTCTTCCTGTGCGTATTGACGGTATGGAAACTGGAGAAACGCCGCTCGGCAATCTCCCTGGTGGTCATGCCCTGGGCGATGTCTTTCAGGATCTCTGTCTCGGTACGGGTGAGACGGATATCCTCAGCCATACGGTCCTGAGCCGGTGCCAGCAGGATCTCTGCCATACGCTGACAGATATACCGCTGACCACGTGCTGCATAGCGGAGACAGTCGCGGATCTCAGAGAGTGGCGAGTCTTTAAGCAGCACACTAAACAGGGAAGACAAGGCTATGGCGCGACGAACAAAGTCTGACGACAGGTCGAAACTGAAAAGGATCCACTTCACCAGCGGGAAACGCTCGTGCAGGATTTCCAGCTCCTCAATATCATTGATGTCAAAGAGCGTGTAGTCGAGCACTACGATGGCATCGCCATGCGGCCTCAATTGCTCTATCAGTTCTGTCTTGTCGGCAGCACGGCACACCTCAGCAACCGGCTCCTGATGCTCACAGATGTACATCATGCCGGCACGGGTAATATCCTGATTATCAGCTAAAATGATGTTCAATGCTCAACATTCAATTTCAATCAATCTCTTCGTCGGCCTCGTAGCCTCCCATCTCACGGATGGCGTTCTTCAGCATGGTATACTGCTGGTAGAGGTTGTTCACGGCCTCCTCGCCCTGCGTATAGTCGTACATCGGCGACTTGAGGAAGAAACTGAGGAAGCGCTGGATGCCGTAGCGCCCGGCACGGGCTGCCAGATCAGAGAGCAGACATAAGTCGAGACAGAGGGGGGCAGCGAGGATGGAATCGCGACAGAGGAAATTGATCTTCACCTGCATCGGATAACCCATCCACCCGAAGATATCGATATTGTCCCAGCCTTCCTTGTTGTCGTTGCGAGGCGGATAGTAGTTGATACGCACCTTGTGGTAGTACTGTGTGTCATCGTCATTACCGTGACCGTAGAGGTCGGGCTGCACGTCAGGCTTGAGGATGGTCTCCAGGGTGGAGAGCTTCGACACTTCCTTGGTACGGAAGTTCTCCGGCTCATCAAGCACGAGGCCGTCGCGATTGCCGAGGATATTGGTGGAGAACCAGCCCGAGAGTCCGAGACAGCGGGTACCTATGATGGGCGCAAAGCCCGACTTGACGAGTGTCTGACCAGTCTTGAAGTCCTTGCCGGCAATGGGCTGGTGCATCTTCTCTGCCAGTTCCCACATAGCGGGAATGTCTACCGTCGTATTGGGGGCTCCCATGATGAAAGGCGCACCCTCGGAGAGTGCCGCATAGGCATAGCACATCGACGGAGCCACATGCAGACGGTCATCGGCCTTCATGGCTGCCTCAAGATCCGCCAGATGATAATGTACGCTCTTGTCGACAGGCACATAGATCTCCGTGGAGGCAGCCCAGAGCACGACCAGACGGCTACAGCCCTTCTCCGTGCGGAAACGGCGGATGTCGTCGCGCAACTGCTCGACCATCTCCCAACGGGTGGGGATCTGACGTTGACCATTGTCCATAGAACATTTCATGTTGTCACCATTGAGCCGTTTGGCATAGTTATGATCGAAGGCGGCCTTCATCGGTACAATCTGTTCCAACTCGTCTCGCACAGGTTCGATGTCCTTTTCCTTCAACACCTCTGCATAGACGGCAGCCTGATAGGCATTCTGCGGATAGACATCCCAACAGCCGAACACGATATCGTCGAGGCTGGCCAACGGAACAATATCGCTATATTTCAGATACTGTTTCGACGCTCCACGCCCCACACGGATCTTGTCATACTGTGTCATAGAGCCCACAGGCTTCGTCAGTCCCTTGCGGGTCATCAGCACGCCTGTCATGAATGTCGTGGCAACGGCACCGTTGCCAACTACCAGAATCCCCAGCTTTCCTTCTGCCGGTTTTACGTTTGTTTGATTCATGTCGTTTATTTCTTTTTAATCATTTCCAATAATTCATCGAGCGAGTCGATTATCTCACAATGGGGACTGTCCCCGTTGTGAGAAACGGGTGTCCAGCCCTCGCCCCGGAGCCATACGGCCTGACAACCTGCCTCAAGGGCAGGAGCGATATCCTTATCCAGGCTGTCGCCTACTACAGTCACCTGTTCGGGTTTCAGTCCAAGGGCCTCCACACCTAAGAGGAAGATGCGCGGATCAGGCTTGCGGATGCCCACCACGGCCGACTCGATGACCTTGAGGAAGAGTCCGTCGAAACCGAACTCCCGCAACACCACAGGCATATTGCCGTAGAAGTTGCTCACCAGCACCATCGGCACATCTTGGTCCTTCAAGGCCTGCAGGACCCTGCGGCTCTTCGACGTCTGTTCGACCGTCCTTTCATAGAGGTCATCTGCAATTTGTGGAATCTCATTCCACATTCCACATTCCACATTCCTCTCCAAATACGCCAGTTGCAACTGGATTTTCGTTTCCAAGGTCTGACGGAAGGTGAAGTCCGGGCGTATAACAGGATTCCGCCCCAGCGTACGCTCCACATGGACATACGCCTCACGGAACTGAGTCTCGGTGACAGGCACCTGATGACGCTCATAGGCATGCCACAGCGCCTGTCCCCAGTGCTGTCCTCCCGTATCGAGGGTTCCTCCGTAGTCAAAGATATATCCTCTCGTCATGCCTTCAGATATTGACGGTACAAGTCATCACACAGCCGTTCATGGGTGCGGTGCATATACGCGTACATTATATTTAATATAACAACCTCCACCAAGAGATAAACCCACGGACAATCGAGCAAACACGTCACATAGATAGTGATGGCGCGGACATTGAACGTAAGCATGTTGGTGTATTTCATCAGCGGGAGACTACCTGCCCGGAACGCATCCCGCAATTCCTGCGGCATATCTGCTGCATCAGGCCAGCGAGACTTCACCTCACGGAAAAATGCCTGAAACCGAGGCGTACGATGCTCCTGGCTTTGGCAGTAGCTGGCATAATTATATCGGAACAGACGCTCAAACCACTTCTCTTTCGGAAGATTCGAGAGAATCTGCCGCTGCTGGGCGCTGCTATCAAGTTCGCTGCCTTCCCTACCCAAGAGGAAATACAAATGTATCTGACGGTAGTAGTCGGCCAATGAACTCTGCGGAGCATGACAAAGGAATCCGGCAACGGCTGCCAGCATGAATCCCCATACGCCCCACTGCGTGGAAGTGCCAGGAATCGGCTGGGACCACAGACGTACCACGATAGCCACATAGATACAGAAGAACCATACATCGCCAGAGAAGCCGTCGAGCACACGCCCCAGGAGTGTCTTCTTCCCTGAGAGACGGGCCATCTGGCCATCGGTAGAGTCACAGAAGTTAGCGAACAACAGCAGAACGACACCATAGAGGTTATGCAGAAGGTCGGTATAATGGAACATCCACCCTGCGGCCGCTCCAAAGAAGAAGGACACGATGGTAATGACATTCGGATGGATGCCGAGCTTGTTCCATAACAAGGCGAAGACCAAGCCAATGGGACGCGTGAACCACACGTCGAGCCATTCCTCTGTGTCCGCAGACTTAAATGAAACCATCAATAACTCCTTAAATGACATTATTATATACGATTTACATATTTACTATTAATTACCAATGAGGCGATGGCATCGGCAGCCTCTTCCCGGCAGCGCGAGAAACTCGGCCAGTCGTTGAAGTCGATCAGACAGAAGGATCCGTCGGCCCTGACAATGGCATCACCGCCATAGACACTGATGCCGACCGCTGCAGCCAACCGCAGCACTTCCTGCTGCAATGCTTCCACCTGAAACCGATAGTGACAGGCCACGCCATTACGGCATTCATCACCGAACTTCGTCTGACCGTCATCCGTGGGATAGTACCAGCGGAAGAAATCGCCCTGCCCCACCCCGTAGAACTTCACCAGATCGCCCTGCACATGGGCACTCACCGTATAGTCGGTGACACCCCGCTGGCGCATGGTCTGTATGGCTGCAGCAAGTTGTTCACGGTCGGGGACATAGACCACATCCTCAGCCGTCTGTGCGGCACTATCGCCACGTTTCAGCCAATAACCGTCAGCGCCCTCTTTCGGAGGAACGGGTATGCCGATGTGCTGCATGATATCCTGCAGACGACTTCTGGAACAACGCCCGATACCCTCCGGTGAATTGATGCAGGCGACACCCAAGGACTTCAGCCAAGTGAGCGTCTCTGGCCGACGTGCCATCGTGAGGATGAGATCCGGAGATCCCGGATAGTCCAGAGATTCCGGAGCACTCAGACGGTCTTCACTGACGAGGCAGACCTCATCGCCTTGTCGCTGCAGCCTGTCGACGACTGACTGGAAGATCGCCCTGTCCCGTTCCACGGAGTTGGGCGAAAACCGCTCTGCCCTGCTGACTGCCAGTATCCTCATTTTTCTCTCTTCATTTTCACTCCGCACTCTTCACGCAAGAAGGCCTCCGCTTTTTGAATATCACTGACATGGTCTACGTCGAGGACCTTCGAGAAGGGCCACGCTTTCAGTCTGAAACCGTCCCGCAAGAGTGCCCTCTGGAAGTTCCGCATGCGCTGTTCCCCACGCGCCACACAGTCATGGAGCGTATTCAGCGAACGGGGTGTCAGGGCGTAGATACCCGCACTGACATAACGCGGATGGTCACAATGGTCCAGAAATGCGGTGATCCACAGATCGTCATCTGTACTGACAAAGAGGGGCTTCTCGTCATCGATATAGTCCGTGACGCCCATCAGACCGTCAGCCTCACCTGTTTCGAGGAGACTGATGAATGTCTGCACGAAGGCACTAAACTCTTCCTCCCGGAAGATCGTGTCGACGGTAGTCAACACAAAAGGGCCGTCGTCAAGCCACCTGCCCAGTTCCCACATGCTGTGCATGGAACTGGGTGTGGACTTCACGACCAGCCTCAGCGGCAGTCCATAAGTCTGCTGTACGGCAAGGAGGTGTTCCTTCACCTCAGTCATCTGCTCGTTACAGATGACAGCCACTTCAGAAGCTGCTTGAGCCTCGAAGATTCTCAGCAGTCTGTCGACCAGCTTTTCACCGTTCACCTCGATCAGAGGCTTAGGTATCGTATTGCCTTCTTTTGTCAGCCGCGAGCCTTCGCCCGCGGCTATCACTGCATATTTCATCCGGTTTCCCTAAGGGTTTGCCTCAATAATTCGGCAAAAGTAATCATTTATTATGAGAAACCGAAACATTTTAATATATTTTATCGATTATTATTTCACAGTCAGCCGGTCGATGTCAATATCGCCCGAGCCAATTTTGCGCTGATTGAACTTCTTAACCCCACCTTTCAGGGAGATGTCACCCGAACCGCGCAACTCACAATCGACGGCGACACAGCCTTCTCTGAAGTCGGCCTGAATATCTCCGGAACCCTTCAATGACAGATGCGTGTCCTTCACCCGCAACAGTCCTAACTTGATGTCACCAGACCCGACAAGCGCGGCAGAGGCATCCAAGGCTTCCAGATTTCCCAAAGAGATATCGCCAGAGCCAATCAGCTCCACATCACAACGGTCACAGATGATATCCTTCATGTCGATGTCACCCGAACCACGGAGGACGATATCCATCCGGTCCGTGTCCACCTGGCCATTGGCCTCGAAGTCGCCTGAGCCGCTCAGACGGATGCTGGTCAGATCGGGAGAGGTCACGTAAACAGTCAGGCTGTTATTATCGTCGAATGAGATGTTGATCAGGTTGATCTTCCCACGGTTACGGATACTCAGCGTCTTACCATCCACATCGGTCAGGAGATTGTCAACAGCCTCACGTGTGCCCTTGACACGGACGGAGAAACTGTCTGCCTGAGTATAACATACCCGTGGACTGCCACTGATCTCAATCTCATCGAAGCCCTTCAACTGTCTGACATCCGTCACTTGCGGTCCGTTGGAGAAGACGGTATCCCCACTCCATTCACTATTACACGAAGAACAAGAAGTCATTCCCATCGACATGGCCAGCAGGGCTGCACTTGCCATCATCACGCGCTTTGCATTCATCATCTGTTTCATTTTATATCCTTATTTGATTAACTTTTCTGCCTGTTAGACGTACCTGAAAGGAGAAAAGTTGCAAGGGAGACAAAAAAACTATACCAATGGCAGATCTACCCAGAAAGTGGAGCCCTTGCCCACCTCTGACTCTACACCCATCTTGCCGCCCAGACTCTGTACATGAGACTTGGCCACAGAGAGTCCTAATCCTGTACCGGGGATGTATTCATCCAGCTTGATGAAACGTTCAAAGATACGCTGCTGGTCAGCCACGGCAATACCCTTACCCGTATCACTCACCCAGATATGGACATGGTTATCATCCATAAGATTATAGCCGATACGAATACTACCCTCAGTAGTAAACTTCACGGCATTCTGTATCAGATTGTCGATAATCTCAAACAGCTTATCACGGTCACTCTCAATCGTCAACTTGTCCAAGGCACACTGGAGCGTGATGGGTACGTCGGTGGTTGGCTGATAAGTGTCTATCATCTGCTGGAGCAACTGGTTCAGGTCGACACGGGCCATCAACAGGCTCTTGGCACCGGCTTCAATCTTCGACATGCTCACAAGTCCGTCGATGATGTGCAACAGCTTTTGGTTATTGCTCTGGATCTCTGAGATCAGCTGGTTACGCTCCTCCTCCCCCTGTACGACCGGCAACAGGTCGGCAAAACCGACAATGGCATTCAGCGGAGTACGTATCTCATGACCCATATTGGCCAGGAAGGCCGTCTTCAGGCGGTCGCTTTCCTCTGCCTTGTTCCTGGCCGCCACGAGCGAAGCCATCAGTTCTTTGCGCTCATCGACACGCTGGGAGGTGCCGACAATCTTTGTCGGTTTACCATCCGCGTCACGGTCGACGATGGTGGCATAGCTCTCCTCCCAATAGGACATGCCTGACACCTTGTCCTGCACTTGGTACTCCTGATGATAAAAGTCCGTCTTTCCATCCCTGATATCGCTGAAAGCCCTGTTCACATGATCCACATCGGCAGGGGCGATACTGGTCAGGGATTCCTGAAAGGTTTCATTCATGGCAGGCACATAATTATTCCGCCCGTCACGGTAATCCTTCTCGAAAGCAAGATGATTGCCCTCCACATCATATCGCCACACGGCAATCTTCATAGCCTTGAGGATGAAATCGTACTCTACGTTGCCTTTCCTGATCTTGTCAAGTTCCTCCAGTTCACCCTTCAACCGCTTCCCTGTGCGTCGCTGGACAAAAATCGAGACGAACAGGAACACCAGCAGCAACAGACCGATACCCCACTCGAGGGCAATCAGCCATGTACTTTCCGTATGGGCATATAACAACAGACTGGTCATAACCGACATATTGGGCACAAAAGTACGAAATAAATTTGAAATGCATCATAATTTCATGATGAATTTTAGCAAAATACCATGATTTTTATTTGATTAACAGTCGAAAGCGCTGTTTTTTGGCCAACTTATATTAACTTTGCAGGCAGAATTCCACACATTGCCCGTCTGTGCGGGCATGCAAGAAACACTATCTATGGAACAGAATTTTGAATTGATCGCCAAAACGTTTATGGGACTGGAACCTGTACTGGCGAAAGAGCTGACCCAACTGGGGGCTAATGATGTGAAGATCGGTAGACGAATGGTATCGTTTACAGGTGACAAGGAAATGATGTACCGTGCCAACTTCCAGTTGCACACCGCCATCAGGATCCTGAAACCCATCCGACATTTCAAGGCACAATGCGCGGATGATGTCTACGAAGAAATCAAGAAGATAGACTGGACCACATATCTGGATGACGACAAGACCTTTGCCGTCGATTCGGTGGTATTCTCCGAGGAGTTCCGCCATTCGAAGTTCGTCTCATACAAAGTCAAGGATGCCATCGTCGACCAGTTCCGGGAGAAGACGGGCAAACGTCCTAACATCTCTGTGGCCAATCCGGATCTCCGTCTGAACATGCATATCGCAGAAGACCAGTGCACGCTGAGTCTTGACTCCAGTGGAGAGTCCTTGCATCGTCGCGGCTACCGTCAGGAGAGTGTCGAGGCTCCCCTCAACGAGGTACTGGCAGCAGGTATGATCCTCCTTTCCGGCTGGAAGGGCGACACCGACTTCATCGACCCCATGTGCGGCTCAGGCACGATTCTCATCGAGGCAGCCCTCATTGCCAAGAACATGGCTCCAGGCCTGTTCCGTAAGGAATATGCCTTTGAGAAATGGCCTGACTTCGATGCTGACCTATTCGATGAAATCTATAACGACGAAAGCCAAGAGCGTGAGTTTCAGCATCATATCTATGGTTACGACATCGATGTCAAAGCCGTCAACACGGCCCTTCTCAATGTGAAGGCCGCAGGTATGACCAAAGACATCACCGTCATGCAACAAGACTTCAAAGACTTCACCCAGCCTGTCAACAAGAGCATTATCATCACCAATCCCCCTTATGGCGAGCGTATCTCCACACCTGACCTTCTGGGCACCTACAAGATGATTGGCGAACGACTGAAACATGAGTTCAAAGGCAATGATGCCTGGATCCTCTCCTACCGTGAAGAGTGCTTTGAGCAGATCGGCCTGAAACCCAGCATCAAGATTCCCCTCTATAACGGCAGTCTGGAATGCGAGTTCCGCAGATACCAGATGTTTGACGGAAGACTGAAGGATTTCCGTCATGACGGTGGCATCGTGAAGACCGACGAGGAAAAGCGGCAGATGGCCCAGAAGCATCGTTTCAAGAAAGAGCGTGAGTTCAAGCAGCGCCTTGAGGAGACCGAACAGAACGAAGAGGCCGACATCCGCAGTTTCACCTTCCACCGCCATGAACTGAACCCAATTGACCGGAATGTCCGTAAAGACCGGAATATCCGGAAAAGCCGCGAAGAACAGAACGACCGCGATGACAGGAGAGAACGTAAAGACCGTGACGACCGGAAATTCAAGAGAGACCGTAAAGACCGCTTCGACAGAGGCGGTAAGAAAACAAGGCCAGGAAGAGGGAAAGGGTTTGACAATAAAGACAGGAGGTTTGACGATGATGAAGATTAAGTATCTGTTCATATCCCTGATAATGGCTACCCTCTGCAACACATTGTCTGCTCAAGACAAACGCTTCACCCTCGAAGACCTCAACTTTGGCGGCAATAACTACCACAACATGCAGCCCAAGAACATGTGGCTGACATGGTGGGGTGACCAACTGATACAGACCGACGTGGAGGCGTGCTACACCATCGATGCCAAGACTGGCAAGAAGGCGACCCTTTTCACCCTTGAGGAAGTCAACCAATGGGCAGGAAGCGATGACGAGCGCTATGTGCGTCACCTGATGAACGCCACCTTTCCTTATCCGGACAAGCCCCTCGTACAGGTAGGCAACCGCCATGCTGTCATCCTCGTGGACTTCAAAGAGAAGAGGATCGTCTGGCAGGACAGTATCTCCGGGCAGATAGCCAACGATTGGAATGCGGTCTCCAAGGCAACAGCCTATGTGGAAGACCACCAACTCTTCGTAGCGGATGCCAATGGACAGAAGCACCAGCTCTCCACCGATGGCTCAAGGGAGATTGTCTATGGGCAGTCCGTACACCGCAATGAGTTCGGCATCGAGAAAGGCACGTTCTGGAGTCCTGATGGTCAGCGGCTGGCCTTCTATCGCATGGACCAGAGCATGGTGACTGACTATCCTCAGGTGGATATCTTCCCCCGGGAGGCCACCTATGAGCCGGACAAATACCCGATGGCAGGTATGACGAGCCACAAGGTGACGGTTGGCGTCTATGACATCGCCACCGACAAGACCGTTTATCTGCAGGCAGGCGATCCCACAGACCGCTATTTCACCAATATCGCCTGGAGTCCGGACAGCAAGGTCGTCTATATGTTCGAGTTGAACAGAGGCCAGAACGACTGTCGGCTGGTGTCCTACGATGCCGTGACGGGTGAGAAACTCACAGAACTGTACCGTGAGACCAGCGACAAATACGTGGAGCCCCTGCATCCCATTCAGTTCCTGCCCTGGGATGATACGAAATTCATCATGCAAAGCCAGAAAGACGGATACAATCACCTATATTTATTTAATAATAATGGCGAGTGTATCCGACAACTCACCAGCGGGTCTTGGGTGGTCATGGAGGTTCTTGGCTTCAACAAGAAACAAAAGACCGTCATCTTCAAGGCCAACAAGGAGCATCCCCTGCACCATCGTCTCTATAGTGTCAGCATGACAGGAAAGATCCAACAGCTGGAGACGGTGGATGGCGTACATACGGGTGA
>JAEEGL011394646.1_pt1 | contig 12118 bp, 9 predicted proteins | sample 9134231 | NCBI WGS metagenome assembly JAEEGL01 (sample SAMN16246548, study PRJNA631951) | gut metagenome | biome: gut microbiome; feature: rumen; material: fiber-attached | host: Bos | place: Iran: Karaj | collected 2018-10
AAAATAGGCATTATTCTTGTAATAATCATTTGGGAATAACTACCTCTCACTTAACTAAGCCTGTCTCCAAGCGGTAGAGTTCATCCATAGATTACCGTTTATTCTACTAATCCTGCATTCTTGCGGCAAAATTCTCACTAAATTACCGCTTACTCTACAAAACCATCCCTGGGTGGTATAAAATTTGCATGAATCACCGCTTACTCAATGAAAACTATCTTTAGACGGTAAAATACCTCTTTGGGCTTACAACCTAATACACTAAAACAATCTCCAAGCGGTAAATTTCTTCCACAGCTTACCGTTTGCTCTACTAAAACAATAAATAAACAGTAAATAGTTAAATAGAATTACATCTGAATTACATTACATCTGCCATAAAAAAATATTTGCCACACTTTCTTTTCCCTCGTATAAATAATCAACAAACAACAACACACCTTCAAAAATAGGAGAAAAAAATTATGATGAATACAAATTATAGAGAATTAAATATTGATGAACTTGCAATGGTAGCTGGAGGAATCAGAGTTAAGACTAATTCAGAAGCTTCATATGAGGAAATTCCAACAAGCCATGAATTCGACGGAATTCCTCGCGGCGGCAAGGTATCAGTAAGAGTATAACAAGAGACAAAACACAAGAGCCCATCCAGTTCAAATATGGATGGGCTCTTATCATTCTCATATAAGATAAAAAGTAAATATGATCAATGTAGATATCTGCACTCTAGCATTTCTTATGTCCTAACACTATCCTAACAGATCAATATTTTCATATTACAAATCTTAGATCTCTCATAATTCCAAAGCATTCTCTGACCATATTATTAGGAAGGTACCATAAAAGCGTATCCGCTGCTATACCATATACCTTAGAAGAAGTAGCCTTTCTGGCTATAGAAACTCCTCTGAATAAATGAAAATTATTTGTAACAATGCCAATACTCAGCTCGTCTTCAGTTTTTCCATCAGCACGAATTATTTCCATGGAGTATTCGATGTTTTGTATAGTATCATGGGCCCTGTTCTCAGCAATAATACGACTTGGATCAATTCCTCTTGAAATCAGATATTCTTTCCCACCATCACCTTCACTTACCGGTTCTGTGACCCCCTTGGCACCGGATACTATGCAAACCGTATCCGGATTATTCAAAAGATAATCATAAGCAACATCCAATCTGAATTTATAAACAGTACTTGGGCCATTCTCACGAACCTGGGCACCAAGCACTATTATATAATCAAGGTCCGCTTTTCCCTTATCACCAAAATGCATAAACATGGCACTAAAGCAAATGCCAAAGACCAAAAGGCCAATGGCAATAACTGAAACAATGATTTTTCTAAATAGTGACGGTATTTTCTTCCATCTGTCTTCCCCGGATAAGACAAAGGCAATTCCAAAAAAGAAAGCACCAAAAAGCCAGATAACAAAAGAAAACGTACCGCTTCCAACCATATAAATGCTGACTGAATAAATAAGACAGCATATTATTAGTACTCCCCAAACAACTCTAATTTTATTCATTTGTAATCTTCCATAAGCATATGATGATCAAAATTCCAAAACAGGAGAAAGCTCTGATCTTCTTGCAACCATAATAGGGAAATCACTTGAATGGAACGGATTCTCTCCCATATCGATTTCAACTCTTACTGTCTCATAAGCCAGTTCCGGCAAATTATTCTCTTTAGATAAATGACCTAAAAAGATTCCCTTCATCTTATCATTAAGGAGCTTGCACAAAAGCTCGCCGCTCTTCTCATTTGAAAGATGTCCTCTGTCACCAAGGATACGACGTTTAAGCTGATAAGGATAGGGACCTGTCTGGAGCATTCTCACATCGTGGTTAGCCTCAAGCAAAAGCGCATCACAATCTGATAAGCATTCAACAGTATAGTCTGTATAACAGCCAAGGTCAGTTGCCACCCCAATCTTCTTATCTCCGTGATAAACTCTGTATCCGCAGGGTTCATTGGCATCATGGGAAATAGTCATAGGATTAACTATCATATCTCCTATAGCGACTGCCTTATCAACCATCACCTGGATAAAGCGTGAATCCGTCATCTCACATTTTTTATCACTGCTTCTGATTCCCTGAATCGTTCCGCCTGTAGCATAAATCGGAATATCATATTTCTTCAAGATTGTATGAAGTGCTGCTATATGATCCACATGTTCATGTGTTACAAAAATCGCATCAAGATCACTAAGTGATACCCCCAGCTCTCCAAGCCCCTCTTCAATCCTCTTCTTACTAACTCCTGCATCTATCAAAATATGTGTATTATCTGATCCCACATATGTACAATTACCACTACTACCACTTGCAATACTTGTAAATCTCATCTAAAAACTCCCCGAAAACCAATGATATATTCCACTCATGATACATTCATATCACAAAATCGAATTTTCATTATATATAATATTAGCGTAAACAGCCATGGAGCCTATTATAACATAATTTGTGAGTCATTTGCACAAGGCTGATGATTTATGAGGGCCAGAGAAAAAAGAAGTTTTTCCGCTTATGGTTCACTTTGGTTTGAACCATGGAAAAACTTCTTTTTTAAATGGCACCATAAATCACGCCGCGGAAACGCGAACAAATTATGTTATATAGGCTCCATGGCGTCCGAAAACTCATTTCCAATACACTTCAATTTTGTCGCCCTCTTTTATAGGCTGCATGTAGTCAGGTGTCGCACCATTAAGTGATGTAACAATGGATCTGCCGTTTGGCTTGGATAAATCAAAATCGATGGCATCAAATATATCTACAAAAATATAGTTAGCCTTACCATGAAGTGTGACCGACTCATTATTTACCAGAACATGAAGGTCATGGGCCAGAATATTTTTTACCGGCTCCGGCTCATTCTCATAAGCCTCTTCGTCTTCCCCTTCAGCTTCTTTTTCAGGGGCTACTCCTTCCACGATTCTGACATTGTTATCGTCGCTTTCAATAGACTGCTCATTCTCCAGCTTAATGGCTTCCTCATCTGCATCAGGAAAATCAGTATAATAATCCATTATCATTTCTTCCTGATCCTTGAATTCAACCTTGAAGTTCTCATAAACCGGAGTATTAACATCTCCACGCTCATTATTAACGATAATAACGGTATCCTCGGTAATGGTAATATCCATCAGCTCCGCAATCTGAGCAGCCGTATTATAATCAAGTACCTTTACCTCATCACCGGCCTGAATGCTATAAAATCCTGTCTGTGCTTCGCCGTTTACAGTGGCATATCTCGAAGCCTCGACATTCTTACCGTTTACATTGACATTGAATTTTGTCTTAAACTCAGGGATGCTGTCAATGGTAGCCTTTCCTGGCTCACCCGCCGTTGAAGGAGTAACATCAATAATATCATTAGCGTGAATCTTACTATGAATATCAGCAGGCTTACCATTAAGTGAAATAACAGCAGCTTCACCGGGTTCACCGCGGGATGTTCTCTCTTTGCCGTTAACTGTAAACTTAAGCTCTTCGCCTCTCTTAGGAAAAAGATCCTCATTAGGAAATGCCACCTGCATGGCCGCATCCACAATCTGAAGCTTACCATTATCATAGAGCTTCGTCTGAGTTCCATTAAAGGATACAAAGATAAAGTTGTTGGCTTCCTCATAATAGCTAAAGCAGATACCAAGCGGTGTAACCAAAAGAGAATCTCTCTCGATCCCATCATTATTGAGGAAGGTGATATTCTTCATTACTTCCTCACCACGAAGAGCTACACGCTCCTCCGGAATTCCCATTCCCTTGGCAATTGCTTCTGTATATCCCGGAACGCATCCGCCGCCACCTACTACAAACACAGCGCTTACAGGATTGTCACCGTTTAATCTCTTGATCTCTGCAACAGCCTTCTCGGCCATGGTATCAACCTGTGGCTTTATGATCTTTTCAATTTCTTTTGCCGTTATGGTCTTATCCAGGCCCATAATATCGACGTATTTAACTTCATCCTGGTGGCTTGCAGCAATCTTGATCTCATCTGCAGTATTAAAGTCAACAAGGCATTTTTTGGCAATTATCTCGGTTATATCATCACCTGCTATAGGAAGCATTCCATAGGCAGTGATTGAGCCATCATCGGTAACACAGATATCACTTGTTCCTGCACCTACATCCACAAGTGCAAGATTCAGCATCCTGAATCTGTCAGGAATAGCAACCATCATAGCAGCTATAGGCTCCAGAGTCAGATTAGCAACGTTAAGTCCAGCTCTTTCGCAGGCCTTATACAGGCCATCTACGCAGTCATCAGGAAGGAAGGTCGCGATCAGTTCCACACTTACCTTACCGGCATTATGTCCCTCAAGATTGGCTATCTGATAGCCATCCAGATAGTAATGCATTACTGAATAACCAACAAGGTAGAATTTAAGACCGGAATTGTTCTCCTGCAAAAACTGAGCATAGGCTTTTTCTACCGCAGAGGAATCAAGATTATAAATATCCTCATCCGTAATTGTATGATTGTCAGGATATTCATAGTCATAATTAATTCTGACAGTTTTAAGCACACGACCGGCTGCAGCCACACATACATCTGTCAGATGGATATCCGTCTGCTGCTCAAGCTTTTCTTTTACCAGACGGATGGTCATGCCAACCTTACCGATGTCATGAATCTGTCCATCCAGCATAGCTCTTGTTTGATGCGTCTCAACTGCCTGCGCAATGACATTAAACTGGCCATCCTTCATGTAGCCGACAGTTCCTACAACACTTCTGGTACCTATATCCAGTCCAAAAACAACCTTCTGATCCTTCTGTTCCAAACTAGGCATACTTTTCTCCATTCCCCTCATATGATATGTACTCTAGTGTGCTGACTCGTTCATCTTTAATCAAATTGTGCAGGATATGGATTTATATGCAAGGATGAAAATCGAAGGCAATGCGGGCATTGACAAGATTTTCAGACGAAGCATATGAATTCATATACAAGCAATTTGGTTAATTATGAATGAGTCAGTACACTAGAATCATATTCTCACGAAAGCTGCAACAAATTAGATATTAACTTTATGTACGTTTAAATTCTGCTAACCTCTGGTCTATCTGCAGGGCAGCCTCTTCAAGGTCAGCACTGTTATCGATCACGAACTGACAATACTTTCTGAATTCCGCATCATCAAGCTGTTTTCCGAGAATATCAGTTATCTTCTCATCTGAATATCCACGGGATTCTTTTAATCGCTGTCTTCTAACTTCTTCTGATGCATAAACATACCAAAGCTCATCAGCAATCTTGTCGTAACCGTTTTCTATCAAAAGAGCTGCCTCAACAAAGACAAAATCCAGCTCATTTCTTTTCTTCTCATCCTCTATAATATTAATAATATATTGATTTACTGCAGGATGCAAAATGTTATTAACTTTTTTTAGTATATTTTTATCATTAAAAATAGCTGATGCCATTCTGGCCCTGTCGATTTCTCCGTCATCCCCCAAAATGCCATCACCGAGAAGCTCAACCAACTCATTATAAGCTGGAAAGCCTTTTTTCTTGATGTCATTAGCCACATTATCGGAGAAAATCACGCGGCAGTTGTAGTGCTCTTTTATATAACCAAGGACTGTACTCTTACCTGCTCCAACGCCGCCGGTAATCCCAATAATATTTGTCCTTCCTTTTTCAATCCCGCTCATAGCCATGCCTCACTTTGCCTCGTACCAGTCAGTACCTATATGACACTCTGCCACCAGCGGCACTGAAAGCTTAGCTGCATTTTCCATTTCCGTGGTCAAAAGAGCTGTAACTATCTTAGTCTCATCCGGCGCGGTTTCTATTACAAGTTCATCGTGAATCTGCAAAATAAGCTTTGACTTTAAGTTCTCTTTTTTGATTCTAAAGAAAACATTTATCATGGCGATTTTCATGATATCCGCTGCAGTTCCCTGTATTGGTGCATTCATAGCAACACGCTCGCCGAACTGTCTGATGTTGAAATTACTGTTTTTAAGCTCAGGGATAGGTCTTCTTCTACCAAACATGGTAAGGCTGTAACCTTTTTGCTTGGCATCCAAAATAACTCTATCCTGATATGCCTTAACACCTGGATAGGTTTCAAAATACTTATTCATATAGTCCTTAGCTTCACCAACAGAGATTGATAAATCCTGTGAAAGGCCAAAAGAACTGATTCCATAAACGATTCCAAAATTAACTGCCTTAGCATTACGTCTCTGAAGAGGAGTTACTTCCTCAAAAGGCACATGGAAAACCTTGGAAGCGGTAATACCATGAATATCTTTTCCCTCATGATAAGCATCGATAAGTCCCTGATCTTCCGACATATGAGCAAGGATTCTAAGCTCTATCTGCGAATAATCAGCATCTGCAAAGACATAGCCATCCTTTGGAACAAATACCTTTCTGATAAGTCTTCCCAGCTCTGTTCTCATAGGAATATTCTGAAGGTTAGGTTCGGTAGAGCTGATTCGTCCTGTGGCAGTGATTGTCTGATTAAAGCTTGTATGAATTCTGCCATCCTCTTCTATGTAGTTAGCCAGACCGTCTGCATAGGTGGACTTCAATTTGGACAAGCCTCTATACTCCAAAATATCTGCCACAATTTTGTGCTCCGGAGCAAGTTTTTCAAGCACGTCTGCTGCTGTTGAATAACCGGATTTTGTCTTCTTTTCAGCTGGAAGTCCTAATCTCTCAAAAAGAATCTCACCCATTTGTTTAGGTGAATTGATGTTAAACTCGCAGCCTGCAGCATCATAAATCTGTTTTTCCAGTTCAGTAATACGAACCTGCAGCTTGTCACCATAGGCCTTTAACTCGTCGCTCTTTGCTATGATGCCCTCTTTTTCCATAGAGAAAAGCACATATGAAAGGGGCATTTCCACTTCGTAAAAAAGCTCTTCCATCTGATATTTAACCAGATTCTTGCGGATAAGTGGCGCCGACTTAAAGAAAACAAAAGCACTTTTGCAAGCAAACTCATAAACAGTTTTCTCATCTGCTTCTGCAAGGCTCTTTTTTCCAAAAAGATCTGACTTCTTTTCCAAAGATAATCCCAAATACTCCTTGGCTATATCGTATGGTTCATAGTCGTTCTTATTGGGATTGACAAGATATGCACCAATCAGCGTATCGAAGCATCTTGGAGCGTTTTTATAATCACTATGTTCTTCTCCCTCGCCTGTATATCCATAATCTCGATTTTCAAATTCATTGGGAGTAAATAAACGAAAGCTCTCTTTAATATCAAAAGTCACAAGAGATACCTGCTTACTTAATTCAAAAAGCTTCTTACCAAGATAATCTACGGTAATGAAATTCTCGACAGGTATATAGATACCTTCACTCTCATCAAAGCACAGTGCAAGGCCATGGATGTTTTTTTGCTTGCTGCTAGTAGTACTTTCTGTCATCACATAGAAAGCCACGTAGTTATTGGCAGCTTTTTTGCCATATTCGAGAGCTTTCCCAAAGATGGCCTCCACTTCATTTAAATCAGATGTACTTCTCATCTTAAGAGTAAATGTAGCGTTTTCATTCACCTTACCTGTAGGAGAAAAGAGAGCCATTTTTTCCTTAAGTGCCGAAATAATATTGTCTTTATTCTGAATGGTGAAAGTTATTTTTTCGTCCTGGTCTGAAAGTTCTTCACCACATACAGCCTTAATGGCATCAATAAAAAGTAAAACCTGCTCTTTTACCGCAGGTGTCAGTGACTCAAAGATCTCTTTGTTTTTGATTAATGTAGCAGACTCAGGTACTTCTGTCTGCATAGTATTAGCAAGCTTAAACAACGCTCCATAGACGCCATTTACAAAGCGTCCTTCTGAATCAGTAAATACCGGCATACTATAAAATGCATCACGAACATATTCGTATAAGTTAATTGATAATGAACTCAAAGCTTATTCCTCTCATTTATCCAATGGTAATCGCAAGAATTACAGTGATAGCAGCAAGTGCAACAACTACCAGTTCCAAAGCATTGCTGACATATACAAGGGTTCTCCTTGCATTTAATCTCCTTCTGGCTTCCAACAGCATCGCATCAAGCTCTTCCTTGAGATTAAAGGTATTTCCATCCTCAAGCCTTTGCATTCCGACCTTCACCAGAAACTGTATAGTCAGTTCCTCTCTGCACTCAGGGCAGTGATCTATGTGATTTAAAAAATCAGCCAGCTGCTGATTGTCAAGATCATCATCCAAAAACAAACCGATAATCTTGTCCGCATCCTTACAAATCATATTGTCACCTTCAATTGCATACCATTTATCCAATCAAAAAAACAATAGTATAATCAAAATCCAATATATAGTATGCAAAAAAGTAAGAATTTTACACTCATCTACAAAATATAGTATAGCATATTGTAATCTAATAAAGCAAAAGACCAATTCCTACGGTTTACCAAATTTTTAGCCGTAGGAATTGGCCTTTTGAAATTTATTTCTTCAACTGCTCGATTCCACCAAGAATTTTCTTTTCGTCATATCTAAAGAATATTACTGCTCCGATAAAGCAGGTAATAAAGGCAACGATTGCTGTCAAACGATAGCTCTGCTTGGTCTGAGCCACTGTAAGTGATGTGAAGGTCACAAGTGCAAGTGCCTGTCCCATTTTGAATGCAAAGGTTCTTGCTGCAAAGAACATTCCGCTTCTGTCTTCTCCGGTCTCAAGTCTTGTAAGCTCTGCTACATCCGCAACGCAGGCCTGAGGAAGGATTCCAAGGATTGCCATTGGAATAGCTGCTGTTACAGCAATAATAAAGCCCCAGTGTACGCCGACTCCGCAGAAGGATGTGATTGCAAAAACCACGCAGTAAGCAAAAAATCCAATGATGATAAGGCTCTTTTTACCAATCTTCTTGGCAAGAATATTGATTAAAGGATACAGACAAACGCTGATTCCGGTCATGGTGGCTGTAAGTGTAAAGGTCATTGTATCCGGAATCTCCATGAGCTTAGTCTCATAAAAAGCAAGACCTGTCTGGAAAAGTGTAAGTGCAAAGAAATAGATAACATCACTATAAACAAAATGTCTAAACTGTGCATTTGAGAAAGTCTGAGCAAGTGACTTAAATGGTCTTGTCTGACTTGGCTTACTCTCGATATAATCCCTCTCCTTGATATAAAATGCAGGGAACAGCATAGCAAGACAGGCAATAGCAGACATGATAGCTACCGCATATCTGATTGAATTAGCCTGACCAACTGCTCCTACAAGAGCACCGGCCACATTTGGCAGAAGGAATGAAATGCTCTGACCAAGAATAAAAGTAAAGGAAATAAATGTAGAAACATTTATCCTGTGCTGCTGAGTATCACCAAGCTCTGCAATAAGTGCATTATATGGAGTACAGAACATTGTCATGAACAGGTAAAATACCATAAGCAAAATAAAAAGTGCTGTGTCATTAAAGCCTATACTTGCAGTCTGTGGAATAGTAAAAAGACCAATTGTGCAAAGTGCAAAAGGAACAGCCATAGCACGCATAAATGGTATTCTTCTGCCGCCCTTATAATTACTTCTGTCTGACCAGCCTGCGATGAGCGGATCTGTGATAGCATCGAAGATTCTTCCTGCTGCAAGAACAAGGCCAAACAATGTGAGCTTAAACAAAATCGGTTCCTGCGTGATTCCGGTTGCAAAAAGACCTGTGTTTGGATTCTGTGCATCAGGGCTTCCTGTGTAATAATATACCATCCAGTTTGATACTATTCCGGACAGAAGACTCCATCCAAACTGCCCCAGGGCAAATATCCATAATAACTTATTAGTAATAGGTTTTAACTGTTTCATACGTCCTCTTTTGTTTTTCTCTGAACAAGCTCAACTGAAATTTCCTGAAGCTTCTCATCTGTCAGAATGTACTTTTTCTTAAACCAGAAAATAGCGAATACCAAACCTGCAATAGGAATGATTGTCATGGTCATTCTAAGTCCCATCTTCTGAGCTGCCTCAACTCCAAGTGAGTAATCAATTTCCGTAGCACCTTCAGCAGTGTCATTTGAAAGAGCAAGGATCTGAAGTGCAAGTGCTGCTATAAAAGCAGATATTCCGGATGCAAGCTTTACAACAAAGGTCTGCATTGAGAAAATAACTGACTCATCACGACGATTATTCTTAAGTTCACCGTAGTCTACTGTGTTAGCAAGAAATACTGTTGTGATAACTGCCAGCATTCCGTTTGCAGCAAAGATAAAGAAACCAGGAATGAACAAAAGGTAAACATTATTCATTGATGTTGATGCCAGAAAAAGAAGTGAAATATATCCGGCAATTGCCATTCCCATACTGATGAAGTAAATCTTAATTGAAGTAAAGAATCTTCTGAGGAATGGGTACAAAATCATCATGGCAAGGATCTGAATACCGCCACCAAAAGTTGAAAACAGTGTGTAATCGCCTCTCCAGCCTGCTCCACCAAAGTCATACTTAAAGAAATAAATAACCAGGTTAGATGTGATGTAAATTGAGCAGTTTACGATAACAATAGCAACAACAACTGCCATTGCCTGATCGTTGGAAATCAGAGCTCTGAACATTTCTCCAACTGTAGCTGACTTCATATCAACTGTAGATTTTTCTTTTACATTGATACAGCAGATAATAGTAAACAGAACGAATAAAATAGCAACAGCCAATGCGAAATATGAGAAACCGATTCTCTCAACTTCTCTATCTGTTATTCCTGCCCCGCCAAACATGTGGCCAAGTGCTGATACAGACATAACTGTGATGATAGTGATAACCGCTGAACCAACGCCTGCGCATGAACGAGCAAGAGTTGTAAGGCCTTCTCTTTCCTTACCTCCCTCAGTAAAGGCAGGGATCATTGACCAGTAAGGGATATCCATCATTGTATATGTAACACCCCATAAGATATATGTTACAGCTGCATAAGCAACCAGGCCGCCTGCATTAAGTGATGGCGGTGCAGAAAACATAAGGTAGAGAACAATTGCATTAGTAACTGTTCCAATTAAAAGCCAAGGTCTGAACTTTCCCCATCTGGTCTTGGTCTTGGCTACGATTGCACCCATGATTGGGTCGTTAAATGCATCAAATACACGTGCAACCATGAGGATTACACCCATTGCTGCAGCACTAACTCCAAGAATATCCTGGAAATAGTAAAGTATGTAGGATGCAGAAAGCATGTACACCATATCTTTTCCTACAGCACCAAGTCCATAGGAAGCCTTCGCTCCTCCTGACAATTTCATTTTAGATTCCATTATTTGTTACCCTCCTTGAGCCCCATAGCTAGTTCTACTACTTTTCTCGCCCCATCATAAATACCCATGTTCTTGTTAAGAACGACAGATTCACACATTTCGTCCAAAAGTCTTGTGTTCAAGAACTGATCAAGCATCTGGATTGTATGTGGAATATCTCTGCACTCAAGTGTTCCATCTCCAATCTCTGCTGAGTGAATGGCTCCCCACATTTCGTGCTTACCAACTCTCTTGATGAAGAGCTTTGGAACCGGATAGAAAGCAAGCTCACTTGGCTTGGTAACCAGTACATCGCAGCTTCTCATAAGTAAATTGGTTGTATAAACTGCCTCAAAGATATCCTTGTGATAAAAGCCGTGGATACCTGTGATCTCTTCGTTTGGATCAAGTGCTTTTTCTGTAAACTTAAGTGTGTCTTCCCAATTGTCCATGTGTTCTGTCTTAAGAGCAGCCATGTCCGGAATCTCTGATATAAGCTGATCCCATACATTTCTGTAATCACCAACGTTTACATAAAGTACAGCTTCATTTTTCTTGATATATGGAATAAGGTATTTGATAATCTCTGCAAAGATTTCCTTCTGTGCACCGGCTCCACCTATAGTTAGAAGGAAACGCATTGCTTTACCATTCTTTTTCCTGTTAAGTCTTGCTTCGCAGTCTTTTTCAATGTTGCTGACAAGCTCATAATCGATGTAATGACCTGTATAAACAAGGGACTCCTGTGGCATAGGCTCGCATACGATCTTCTTATTCATGCCATTTAATATACGATATCCCATGTATGCATTCTTACACTGGATTGTATGAACGCTGCCTTCCGATAAATGAAGGGCCATAGGCCAGTTATCCGGAATTGCATTTACTACATACTTCAT
>JAEEGL011616649.1_pt1 | contig 12118 bp, 6 predicted proteins | sample 9134231 | NCBI WGS metagenome assembly JAEEGL01 (sample SAMN16246548, study PRJNA631951) | gut metagenome | biome: gut microbiome; feature: rumen; material: fiber-attached | host: Bos | place: Iran: Karaj | collected 2018-10
CATCCTCACCGACGATTCCTTCTAAATGCAGAAAGCCCGCCAATTCGGCGGGCTTTCTGCATTTGATTTGTCTTACTTCGCGATAGCGATAGAAACGCGGTTCTTGTCGTTCTCGCTGTAGGGCTGTACGGTGTCGCCGTAGCTGGCAGCCGTGATGCGGGACTCGTCGATACCGGCCTCGATGAGGGCCTTCTTGACGTTGTCGGCACGCTTCTGAGCGTACATCACGTTGATCTTCGGGTTACCGGTGCCGGCGTCGGCATAGCTCTTCACGTCAACCTTGGTCTCGGGGTGCTCCTTCAGGAAGGCGATCAGGTTCTCCAGCTTGGTAGCCTCGCTGCCAGTGGGAACGACCTCGCGGATGGGATAGAAGATCTCGGTCTTCATCTCAGGCTTCTTGATGATGGGCTTGGGTTCGGGTTTGGGCTCGGGCTTGGGCTCGGGCTTGGGCTCCTCGATGATGACCACAGGAGGCTCGATGACGGTGTACTTGACGGTGGGACCGAGAGCGATCTTCAGACCCAGCAGGGCATTGAAGTACCAGTCGGGGTTGCCAGCCTTCTTGGAGTTGTACTTGTCGGAGAGGATGTTGGCGTTGCCTTCGAGATTGATGCTCACGCGGTCGGAGCAGCGGAAGTCGAAGTCAAGACCGAAGCGGCCGACGGGGCGAACCTTCGTGCCGTCCCACAGATACTCCAGCTCATAACCCTGATAGTGGGGGATTGTCTGAGCCTTGTCGTTCTTGAAACCGATGTTGGCGGCACCACCGAGGATGAGGTTCATGCCGAAGACGCGCTTGTGCTTCCAGCCGCCGAAGAGGTTAACCAGGTTGATTTTCAGGTCAAGACCGGCGCTAACGTAGTTCCACTTGTAGGTGTAGGAATCGCCAGTGGTGTTGCCAGGGAAGGTTACCCAACCGCCTTTGGACTCCCAACCGCTACCCTGCAGACGCAGGCCGAGGACAGGGTTGAACTGGTAGCCGAGAGCAATCTGAGCTGCCGGGCTGATCAGATCCTTGAACTTAGCCTCGCCCAGGGTGTGGGCTGCACCACCCTGCAGCTGCAGGAAGAGGTGAGGCTTGAACTCTGTAATCACTTCGGGCTCCTGCTGCTGAGCGGAGGCCGTCGTGAAGGCAGCAAATGCAAGAGCTGCCATTAACATCAACTTTTTCATACTTCTTTTAGTTTTTGAAAAGGTGTTAAACAATAAAACTTTATTTACTTGATCTTTATATCTCTTATCTTTTATCTCTAATCTCTCATCTTTAATCTTTCATCTCTGTTTTCTACTTCACCACGACCTTGCGTCCGCCGACGATATAGATGCCGGCCTTATTCATATCCTTGACGCGACGGCCGGAGAGGTCGAAGATGACTTCATCTTGTTGACTGGCATTGATGCCTTCGATTGCATCGGCAGAACCTTGACCATAATAATATAGATCAATATGGCCATAAGTTGGCATAAGTTCATTGCCTGCTTTGAATAAATATTGAGGAATAATAATATAATAGAAACCATCACCTCTGCTTCTTGTTAATATCTCATCAGAAGCAAGCCTGAATTTGTTTGTTGTTCCTTCAACAGGGACAAAAGATGTTGTAATTAACCGTACATCTTGGAACTGTCTATTCTTCTCCCATATTTCTATAACATTTATGGCTGAATCAGGAATAACAACATTATCGTGATAGGGGAAGGTTACTGTAATATCAGATAATCGCTCCACGACTGACTTTAGATTCTCTGGAGAGAATTCTAAGTTGGCCATGTCGTTGTCAACCGAAACGAATGGATTCATGAAAGGATTAACATGACACAAATCCTTTGGCACAGAATGTGGATCTTTCAGCCATGCCGCAAAGTTGGCATCTCCGAAAGTTGCTTTAGGAATATTAAATTGGTAAGTACCAGCAGCTAAATCACCAGCTTTAATGGGTTTGTCAAGTACTAATTTGAATGCAGTTGAAGGGCTTTGCGCAGGATCAACAAAACTATCATCAAAGACTAAATGGCCTCTTGCATGGATTACAGTATCACTGGTGCTCGTAATGGTTACTTCTTTATTGGCGAGGCCAAAAGTATTCTCTTTATAAATCACTAAAGTCAAGATGTTATTCAAATCAGTATCTTTAACTTTTTCCACGACATCAGGCATATTATATAAATATACATGAATACTATCTATTAAATTATAAACAAAGTCGGTACCTTTTTTTACAGTATATTTAGCGGTAATTTCAGGGATTTGGATTTTCCGATTGTCATATGTCCAAGAGAAAGTACCCTTTGGAATTGTTAATTTATAAGAACCAGCTTGGACGTCATCAAAGAATAATTGACACTTGTTCTTTGAGCCTTCAACGAGACCAATATTTGCAGGTCTGTATAGTAAGGTGCTGGATCCAACAAGTGTGATATTCTCCTTAGCATTCTCTGTAATTTCTACTTCATTGATATTTGTAAAAGATACTGTAATCTTATATAGATCGTCAATCGAAGACTCATCTTCTGGATCAATAATAGACTTAACTTCAGGCACTGGGGCATTAGTTTCTGTCAGGCGGAACGCATTCGTCATCTCCTCTTCAAAATAATTTAAAGAGGGGAATAGAATGGATGTCGCAAACTTCGATGATGAAAAATCAACCCGTGCAAATGCACTCATGTTATTATTACCTTCGCCTGTTGCAACCCAACATTTTATACTCCAAAGCCCGAAACAATCTACATGACTTTTGCCGTCAAGACGGAACTGTGCAAGAGTAAAATTGTTCTTAATTGCATCATATTCATTAGAAATATTTTCATTATCTGGCATCAATTGCTGGAGATACTTGCCATCGGGACAAATTAATGTAAGCGTTTTATCCTCGTTGACTTGTGCTAAAAAATGAGTCGCGTCTATTGAGTCATTGGTCAGTGTAATGGCACCATTCGAATATCTAAGATATAGTTCGTTGCCATTTGGAGATACAGCTGATACAACGTAATACTTTGCACTTTGTGGTTGTTCTATATTTGTTTCTGAATAGAAAGCATCTATTGCATCCTTTATCAAGTTGTTGGTAACCTGTCCTTCCTCAATGGATTCTATGAGATTCTGTAAAGCTACTCGTGCTTCGCTGTCTGTTGCAGGATACCCTACTCCTGAAGTAGCCAACAGACTATCGGCTTTATGTAATAATGTTGGATCATCAGGATAGACGGCATTTCCCACATTATACGTTACCTTGATCTCAGGATTAAATTGTGCTCCTTGTGATTTACCCTTGTCTTCGGCTAAATCATCATATAAATAATTGTTTATATACCCTTCTGGGATAATAAGAGTATAATAACCGATCTTCTCGTTAAGAATTTCTGCTGGAATAGGCAATTTATTATCTTCCTCAAACCGCACATAAACCATTTTGGGGTTATCTTCTGATTTTACTAATCGAGCAGTACGAACGCGTTTGTTTTCCCGATTTGTAATGTATATGCGTTCAGAAGAAATGGTATTGCTTACAACATCTGTGAAAGTCAATTGTATCCCATCTTCTAAATGATCAATGTTTCCTGCAGCAGGATTGACAGATTCCAACTCGAAAGTTGCATAATTAGGAATGATAGAGAAATGATAAGTTAACTGTTTGTTGTAATACGCATCATTGTCATTAGTTATTAAAGAACCTTTATTTATGACTATCTTATATTCGTCACTGACAGTATTAACCTCCAATCCCTCTGGAAGAGATGCAACAATATTATAATCATCTTTTTTTGTGAAAGTCAGTTCTTCATTTAAATTATTGGGACCTATCAGATAAACTTTTGCTGTATCTGCTATCGTGACCTTAGTAGTAAATGACATTTCAAATTTTTGGAATGATCTCACTTCTGAATAATCAGAAGGAATGACATACTTTGGTTCTAGTATATCAAGAGGTGAACGATAGATGACTTTAAACGATCTAATACGAGGTATTTGTCCATAATTATGATAATGTAATCGGTTTATGTCTTCTCCAACATTTCCGAACCAGCTTTCATTACGTTGATCAATGGCCCCAATACCGGACGGAGATAGTAATTTAAGGTTACCTACGTAACTATCTTCACTGAAGATAAGCGAATCGAGTTCTACCCCATTGCCTGTTATTGTCATACTTCCACCTCTTATAATGAAAAGATAGTGTTCAAAAGAACCATCTTCTTGTGGCCATCCAGCTTGAAGCGCTCCTCCTAAACTACCTTGTTCTCGACCTTCGAACGATACCGATACCAAATCGTCATCACTTTTTAGCACAATGCCTTGAAAACTATATTCTGCACCGTTATATTCTTCTTCTAAAAGAGTGACGGGCGGATTTAATGATTCAGGTTTTGTGAAATCAAAAGTGTATTCATGCCGTTTTTGCGAAAATAGCATTAGAGGCATCAATAGAATCATTATAAGAAGTACTCGTTTCATAATATTAAAGGTTACTTTATTAATTATCGGTTCCATTCGTCAACAGCTTGATGGGCACCTTTTACAGAGAGATACCATCTGCCGTTGACCTTCACAGGATTAAACATATAGGAAGTTTTAGGTGCTCCGGCCTCATCGGGTCCAAACTGCACTTCATATTTGGCATCGTTGAGGCCTGATTCCATGAAGGAAACATATTTCAGTTCATACTTAAGAACAGGGAACAACGTGAATTTTCTCAAGTAGGAGGCACGCGTCTCATCACTAAGCGGAGACACCTGCTGAAGGCTGTCGTCGTATTCGACAAGCATGTTGAGGGCATCATCGATTCTGCCCTCGGAAAGGAACTGCATGCAGCTATCGCACTTCTGCAGCATGATAGTACTGTCTTGAGCCGTCAGGCCCTCTTGGAAGATCTGGCTACTGGACTTAGTATCACCTTTACAAGCTGCAAAAAGCATGATGACGACAGCCAAGATAGGAAGTAAAACATTCTTCATATTTCTGTTTACTGCAAGATTTGATTATTAAAAAGAGAGTGCGCCTAACTCTCTTTAGACGCACTCTCTATTAAGAGCATTATTAGTTTGCTATTAACACTGTGGATTAGTTACCACGAGTGTAATGGATGTGAATCTTCACCGGCTGATCAAGAATCTCACCCCAATCGTACACAATGGTGATGGGTACCCAGACATCGAAGTCATCAACGTTCTGACCGTTGTTATAGTACTTGATGTAGCCGAAGCGAGCCTTCTCTGCATCTATGCCTTCCATCTCGGCATTGTCGAGACCCATATATTCAATGAGTTTCTCATTTTCAGAAACGGCATTGAAGTCATAAGGAGTGGTGCGGAGCGGGAAGTTCGCATCTACGGTCTGGAATGGACCATAGTGAATCCGATCCTTTCTATCTGCCAATCCACGGAGTTCAACCAAATTCGAAACCGTGTTCATTGTAACGGTAGTTGCTGGATTCGTCTGTGACAAATTGGTCTTAACCTTAGTAGGCGTGAGATCTACGATGATATCCTTAACATTGTAATAAGCCCACAGCCACTGCCAATTATTCCAATTCTGAACTGTCCAATGTGCAGGAATACCCTGAGCACCCCACATGTGACCTTCCTTGGTTCCACGCCAGTCGAACAATTTGACAATATCAACGACATAGATGTAATCAGCGTTATTGACAGCATCAAACATAAAGTCACTTTCCTGGAGAAGATTGATAGGACGTTCCCAAGCCATCTGGAAGACAGCAAAGTTTCCAATCTTATAGTCTTTCATCTGGTTGGCTATTTCACACTTGTTAGAGGCAATGACACCAACATAGCTGCGGAGCTGCTTGCTAAGAGGATTGCCCTTATCATCAAACTTGCCTGTCAGAAGATCATCACTATTGCGCTCAACGCTTGTGAGATAACCAACGGCATTGACACAAGCTTCAGCGTATGCGTTCTCCTCACCAATATGATTATCACTATAGCATTCAGATGCATCGAGAATCCACTTGTTCTGGACGTACTCGTGAAGTAGAACGACTTGACCACCAACAGCAGTGGAAGTATTCTGAATGATAGCAATCGGCTCATATTCTTTCTTCGTCTTATACTCGGAAAGCTTAACAGCAAATAGTGTATCATTAGAGAACACACCATCGAGTGTAGGATCAGATGAAGTACGAGCATAATAGATGGCACACTTGTTCAGGATGTCGTTATTCTTAACGAGGTCACCATTGAATACATCGTAGCTTTCTTTGATATCAGCTGGATTATTAATATCATTACGCTTACCAGCATAGATATAGCCGTGACTATTACCAGGTGTGAACTTATTATTATTCCATCTGCCTGGGACATACTTGCAGATAAATTTATCGAAGAGTTCATCGGTGAAACCGCGACGAGGTGTTACCACGTATTCTGTACCGTCAAGCGCTTTGATCTTGTACTCAATAGGAGCGAAGTAGAGTTTTGATCCACCTGCTGAATTAGAAACTTGAATCTTGTTTCCATCCCAAGTCGAGAGAATCTCATTACGCCAAGGCACAGTGCGGGATGTATTACCCAAACCATCCTCCGGATAAGGAGTATTGTTTGCTATAGAACGATAGAGGATGTCAGCATTCTGTGAGATAGAAGCACCATCGTCATAGTCTGACCAGTTCAGACCATTGATGCCATCCTTGCCCGTGGTAGGCCAAGGCAGTCTGAAATCAGGAGTTTGATTACGACGCCAGCTACCATTCTCCTTATACCAGTACTGCTCGTCCTTAGACTTAGTCTCAGACATATCAACATTAGAACGGGTAATCTTCACAGTCAGCTTGATGAAGATGTCATCCCAGTCGGCGCCTTCAAACTGTTTCTTAATGTTTTCATCCACATCACCAAGCGTGCTGCTGTAGAAATGACCAGTGTAGTGAATATAAGCCTCAACAGTTGCCGGATTCTTGCCATTGTCTCCAGGCGTTGCATGATGGGTCAAAGCTTCAAGCTCGGCTTCTGTGAATCTCCACTCATAAGCGTGGTTGGTAGATCCCTGAGCGTCATACGTCAAGTGAATTGTACCAATCTTATCTGCTCCTGTCTTCTTGGTGTAATTCCAATGTTCATTGGGATTATCTGCATTCGGGCTACCAGCTTTCTTGTACTGGACGAGTTCATAGACCTTACCACCGTCAGGAAGAACCTCTGCAGCAATATCCTCATCTATTTCAGGACGATAGTTGAGATCGAAGGCTGTCTTCTCCATGTTATTGAGCTTGTCCTGAAGAACGCGCTTACTAAACATAGACCAATTCCAGCCGCCTACACGATCCTTGTTAGTCTTAGCACCATTGCAGAGGTTGAAGGTGAGGTCCTCTGTTGGATACTCAATAGGCAGAAGCTCAGGACGTGTGATGTGGAGACGGATGTAACCATCAAGTACAGGCTTAGCATCAAGATCATTAAAGGCTTTAATATCTCTTGTCTTAGGCAGATTCTTCCATAAATCAATCTTATTGGTACTGCCCTGTTTGATATCGCTGAAGTGATAGAGACGCACGCGAACGAGAGGCTCACGGTCAACAGCTTCGTGAGTTGCAGGATCAGTAAGTCCACCTCCAAGGTCAGTGTTACCTAATTCATCAACATTCTTCGCTCTAATAATACCCTGAGTATGATCAGTAAAGATGGCATAGCGGCTGTCACGTGTAACGTTAGATGATATATAGTAATCAAGAGTATCAAATACCCAAACGAAACCAAGACGCTGAAGTTCAATTGCATCATACTTCCAAGTCTGACAGGGTTTGTGGCCAACTACGTTATCCGTCAATGGCTCGTTCTGCTCATAGTAGTAGTGAACGCCAAGATACTGGATGAGGTTGACTTCCTGATCAGTGAACAATTCAATATCAGCTGGGTGTTTGAGTGCTTCTTCAGGCTCATCCCATACGTGTACCCATTGATTGCAAACATCTCCCTTTTCGTCACGTCCGTTGGTAGCGGATGTGCCACCAGGGCGATAGTCGTAGGGCGCACCATCACCACCTATATCAAGTGTCTTATAGCCTTTCTTGTTTTGCCAGAAGTCCTTGATGCGCTCATTCTTACCATTCCAATAAGTGGGATGGGTATTCCAAATAATACCTTCAATCTTAATCTGCTCAATAACGACCTGAGCGTAATCAGACGTAATGACGGTGTCCTTGCCTGCACCTGCATAATCAGCGGTAGCCTTCTTAGAGTTGGCCTGCAGAGCGATGATAACGTTCTTCACGCTGCGAGGATCATTAGAATCTTCTTCCAAGTCTGTGGGGAAGTGGTTCGTACCAGTTGCAACACCAGGATTATCAATTCCTTCAGGATTCTTGATTCGAAGACCGATAGTCATGATTCCATTTGTCTTATTCCAAATCATGTCATCGGTGTTGTACTGGTTGTCCCAGCGATCAGCGGGAACTATGCCCCATGTACTTGCAGCATTGCTCTTTGTATCGTAGAATGCACGGGTCATGACCTCAGCCTCGTATGCATAATAACCCTTGATGTTAGCAAACTCGGTAGAGGCATTGCCCGGATTCATGTGATACTGGATGGGCCAAACAGGAGCATAGAATGTTGGGGATGGATTGTCATAGTCCTTCAAATTGCGGAGCTTAGGATCTTGATGAGATGCGGGTACATCGGCCTCTCTACGTGTAACTTCGTATGGAGCATTATCCAGTTTTAATACAGCATACTTCAGGTAGGGATACTCAATAGTCTCAATACCATCGACATAGAGCTTCGGCATATAGACGAGGCTGCGGAGGTCGTTAACAAGAATCTTGAACATGACGTCAAGTTTGCCAAGATCAGAGGCAGTTGATTCAGCAAGACTCTTCACGCTACCGATTTGTGTTCCAAGATCAGTCAGCTTATTGTTAGTCTCTGTGACGAAATCTGTATGAGCCTTCTTGAGGTCATCCAGATCGCCAGAAACGGTGTTCAGCTTGCCGGTCAACTCGTTGTACTTTTCAGTCAACTGGCTCTGTAGATCGTTAACCTTGCCCTCAAGAGTGGTGATGCGGTCACCTGCGGTCTTGATGTCCTGCTTCAGAGTGGTGTCATCGTAACCGTTGGAACCAGTACCAGTACCGATGGTCTTGGCGAGGTCGTCGAGAGCGGCCTTCTGAGCCTTGACAGCGTCCTCAAGGTTGGTGACGCGCTTGGTCAGGTCGGTGAAAGCGGTGGTAAGGTTACCATACTTGCTTTCGAAGTTAGCCAGCTTGTCGGAGAGAGCCTTCAGATCCTTACCAACCTGCTGGATGTTGCCATCCTGGTCGGAGAGGAGCTTGATGACGTCGTCAACGCGCTGGTTGACCTTAGCGATAGCCTCGTCGTACTTGGCATCCTGCTCCTGCTGAGACTTAGCGAGGTTCTCCTTGCAAGCCTTCTGGCAGTCGGCGATAGCCTCTGCGATGAGGGTCTTGGCGGCAGCCAGGGTGGCAGCGTCGCCGTCAGTGATTGCCTTCTGAAGAGCGGCATCAGCGTTCTTCAGTTCAACGATCGTCGAGTTGATTTCAGCAATCTTCTTGTTGTTCAGCTCGTCGATCTGTGCCTGTATGTTTTTGATGTCATCATCATAATCCTTACAGGACACGAACGTACTTGTCGAAGCGATAGTCAGCACTCCGAACAAGATCGCGCTAAAAATTTTTTTGTACATAAGATAAAAATTTTTAAAAAAGGGTTATTAAATAAATTGAACTTTGTTTGTTTTCTCATTCACTTTTTACCGCGGCCGCGGCCCGGCCGCTGCACGTCGTTGTTAGGGCGTTACTCTCTTTTCTGTTTCTTTTTCGCGTTAACGGGCCTCCTTAAACCCGGCTTTTCACGTTAATATGACCACCTCTTCGGGAGAGATGGACATGGATATCACGCAGCACGTGCTGATGGCTTGACAGGTCGCCAGCCTGTTGCATGCTTCACAATTTTGAAAATTGCAATTTTGCCTTCATCCTTACATTCTTGCTTATAAGCTCATGAGTATCATTTTATTAGATGCAGTGTAGGTTGCGATTCTCCTTACACTTGCCTACACTTTCTCATTGAAAAGTAAAACAAGTTGTTTTACCGCTGATGAGCTGATAAGACGGCCTTATTCAGCCAATTAACTCAAGGTAAAACAACTTGTTTTACTTTTTGTCGTGCCGTTGCAGAAATCAGAGTGTGCCGTTGATAGGCAAACTTTAACCAGGCGTTGGCATCCTTTCGTACAGGCTTTGCGAATGACTTGGTTCTTTGCAATAATTGGTCATCAAATCCAAACTTTTACATCGGAAAGGCCGAAAACGGGTCAAATAGTGTAAGGAAGTGTAAGCATAATCATTGCTTACACCTATGCTAACTACCTTATATACATTAAGATATAGCGAAAAATGTAAGCATGCGCAAAAATAGAGGAAATTTTTATCCGAGCGACTTCTAAGTTCTTCGGAATGTAGTCAGAAAATGTAATGAAAACCATGGGTTGACATCCCTGTTCTTGCCTGATCCATTCTGTGACATCAGGTCACATCTTTGCGTTTTCGTCTAAGTGGTTGATATTTAAAAGATAATGTGGAGGCCGGCAACGTGATGGAATGTGACGATGCGAAGAAATTGGAATAATTGCATTAAAAAATGACGATAATATGTGGCATGAATGAGATAAAAGTGGCATCTTTGCAGCCCCTAAAAACAAAATAACTATGAACTATCTACAGCTTATCTATGAAATGGCCGACCAAAAAGCGATGACCGGTCACACTCGCACGGCCTCTAACTACCGTTCTGCGGCACGTACACTTGACCGATTCCTGCACACATTAGGTGGAGCAACGCTCGATGTTGAACATTTCACCTCCGTGATTGCCATGCAACTCGAGAATTACCTCCTGAATGTCCGCAATGTATGCCCAAACACGAGCAGCTTTTACATTCGCCAACTGCGTGCCGTGTATTATTCGGCCGTTCGCGAAGGCCTATGTGCCGACCACAAGCCCTTTCGAGATGTTTATAAGAGCGTGGCGGCAACGCGAAAGCGTGCTGCTGAGGCTCAGGATTTACAACGTCTCTTCCGGCTCGACTTGCGGCAGCAGCCTAAACTCGCCTTTGCACGCGATCTTTTCTACTTCAGTTTCCTCGGGCGGGGTATTCCGTTCGTTGACCTGGCTCAGATGAGGACGCAGCAGATCGAAGGCAACCATCTCATCTACCAGAGGAGCAAGACGCGGCAGCAAGTAGTCGTGGAACTTGTCGGTGCCATGAACGATATCATCAGGCGCTGGCGGCAACCGGGCAGCAAATACCTCTTTCCCATTCTTCCGCCCGACTTCAGCCAAGGTGATTATGACGCCGCGCTCCGTTGCTACAATAGGCGACTTTCTAAACTGTCTGCCATCTGCCACTTCTCGCAACCGTTTACATCATATATCGCCCGGCACAGCTGGGCATCGGAAGCTTATCGGCTCGGAGTGCCCGTCACGACCATCAGCACCTGCATGGGGCATACCACGGAACACACCACCCGCATCTACCTCCGTTCCCTCTCAACGCGCCACATTGACGACACGACCCGTGCGGTTGTCATGGCTTATACATGAAGATAACTTGTCATATCTTATTCATCATTCTTCAGGGGCTATCCTTACACCTTATTATATATATACGCGCGAACATTATAATATATATAATAAACATCCCGGAAATGGGGCCTCAGGAACCGCTTCAAGGGACCCATAAAAGGGCTTTATGGGCGCCTTGTCCAGAGATAGACGTAATAAGACCTCGTAAAGACAGTTTTTGGCGCTTCATAAAAACGTTAAAAACGCATAAAAAGTACGCTTTTGACCCCCGTTTTTACCCCAAAACACCCCAAATACTGCTTTTTTTGGGGTTTTCGAGCATTTTTTTAATAACTTTTTTTGGTGAGAATGAAATTATGTGTACATTTGCACCGAAATAGACATCCATCTCTCCCGAAGAGGTGGTCATATTAACGTGAAAAGCCGGGTTTAAGGAGGCCCGTTAACGCGAAAAAGAAACAGAAAAGAGAGTAACGCCCTAAGAACGAAGTGCAGCGGCAGGGCCGCGGCCGCGGTAAAAAGTGAAAGAGAAAACAAACAAAGTTCAATTTTATTTAATA
>JAEEGL013328897.1_pt1 | contig 12118 bp, 10 predicted proteins | sample 9134231 | NCBI WGS metagenome assembly JAEEGL01 (sample SAMN16246548, study PRJNA631951) | gut metagenome | biome: gut microbiome; feature: rumen; material: fiber-attached | host: Bos | place: Iran: Karaj | collected 2018-10
TCACAGCACAGAAGGCTGCGAACAGTAACGGAAAGCAAAACAATGCCACCAATATATAGACGGGACATCAGGGGCAAATACAACGGAATATAACAGAACATATGTTACATTACAATGTTATACATGCGCGTTACGGAGGGTTTTAAAGGCCTGAAACAGGTGGATCTGTCCTGCGAGGGAAGCGGATCGGGCTGTTACCTTCAAACCGCAGCTGACTTAAATCGACCTTAAAACCATCATTTTTTGAATAATAACATATGTTTGCCATAAAATCGGAGAGGACTCCCGGCTTGACAGCCGGCGGGCAGAAAGTACGGAATTTCAAGGCAAACGACCTGTGTTATGGAAAAATACGGGATAACAATTATGCGATTGCCGCCGGTAAATCGTCACCGAACGGCCCGCAAAGGATGTCATCCGACCGCCGGGCAATCGGTGGGTCGTCCGGCAGCGGAAGCCGGCCTTTAAGATGAAAGAGCATAAAATAAAGTGAATAGTGTTATGCAACATTGTTATCAGCCTTAACACCGGCTTCTCGATATATAACTTTATTATATAACAGCGATACGAATCAACGATACATAACATAAAAACATAACATTGATATATATTGGCGTTTTGTAATGACCCTTTCCCCCGTTTTTCGGCTGTTGCGCAACACTGATATGTAACGATAATACATAACACGAATATATAACAATATTACATAACTATGTTTCTGAATAATTTGGCTGAATATTGCCCCGAAATACAGGAAAACAAAAGCCCGATATCGCATAAAACCGCGCAATATCGGGCTTTTTCTTAAATCATAAACCTGAAAAGTCAATATGAACCAACCGGGTCAGTCGATGTTGACCTGCAAGGTCGAACCTCATTAACTGTTTTTTACTGCCTATAAACTATTTTGGTCTGAAGGTCAATGGCGGAAGCCTCATCTTTTAAAAGCCGTACCAGTTCAAGACCGAAATCGATGGCCGTGCCCATTCCTCTCGAGGTGGTAATGTTGCCGTCAGTGACCACCGGATCGTGGCTTACAATAGCGCCCGCTTCCTTAATTATTTCTTCAGAAGCAGGATAACATGTGGAATTTACTTTGTCAAGCATTTTAAGATCCGCCAGGACCCCGGGTGCGGCACATATTGCTGCAATCCGCATATTCAGGGCGTTTGCGCGCACAAGAAGCTCTCTGAGTTTTTGAGATTGCATAAGGTTTTTTGTACCCGGCATACCTCCGGGCAGGATGAGGGCTGCAGCGTCATCAAGTGTTATTTTATCCAGGACGGTATCTGCCGTAACCGGGATATTATGTGAACCGACGACAACCTGTTCTCCTTTCTCCGATACGGATACGGTAACACATTTGATCTCTGCCCTGCGCAGCAGGTCCACTACGGTCAATGCTTCGATCTCCTCAAAACCCTCTGCTAGAAACACATAACTTGTTTTTTTTGGATCCATGTTCTTTTCCTCCTTTACTGAACTATATATTACGGAAAATCAGTTCCTTATAAGTCGGAACATGATTTGCCTGCTGTCTTGCGGCACCGTGAAAAACCGGTGCGGGAAAGTACCGGCAGGCCGCAAAGACTCGCGAAACCCTGAAATACGGGTTTTGCTCGTTATCTTATGGCACCGTGAAAAACCGGTGCGGGAAAGTACCGGCAGGCCATAAAGACTCGCGAAACCCTGAAAAACGGGTTTTGCTCGTTATCTTATGGCACCGTGAAAGACCGGTGCTCATAAGATATGTTATAGCAAATGCCCGATATATTCAAACTTTAACTGGATTTTTAGGTGCTGTTGTGCTAAAATAATTCGGATATTTTGTATCTGCCGGGCCTGTCCTGTGCGGATACTGCTTTAAACCGGTTAAAAATTGATCAAGTAAATTTACGGAGGATAACCTATTTATGAGTTTGCAGGTGGAAAAACTGGAGCATAATATGGCAAAGCTCACAATAGAGCTTTCGGCGGAGGAGTTTGAAAAGGCTCTTGAAGACTCTTACCATAAAAACAGAAAGAAGATAAACGTACCGGGCTTCAGAAAGGGTAAGGCACCCAGGTTTATGATCGAAAGACTGTACGGTCCCGAGATCTTTTATAATGACGCGGCTGATGAGCTTATAAACAGCGGGCTCAGCAAAGAGGTATACGGAAACAGTGAGCTTAAGATAGTTTCAAGACCCCGGGTAGAGGTGACCCGCATAGAGAAGGGACAGCCTTTTGAGTTTACCGCCGTTGTTGCTCTCAAGCCCGAGATCGAGATCGGCAAATACAAAGGGGTTAAGATCGATAAGATAGATACCGAGGTTACCGATGAGGACGTTGAGAAGCAGATCAACGAGGAAAGGGAAAGAAACGCAAGGACTGTCTCCGTGGAAAGGCCGGTCAGGGAAGGTGATATAACGATCATCGATTTTGAAGGCTTTGTTGACGGAGAAGCCTTTGAAGGCGGAAAGGGCGAGAATTATTCGCTCACCATAGGCTCCAAAACCTTTATCCCGGGCTTTGAGGATCAGCTTATCGGCGCACTCCCGGAGGAAGAGAGAGAGATAAAGGTAACCTTCCCCGAGGACTACAACGCAGAGGAGCTTGCGGGGCGTGATGCCGTGTTTAAGGTTACGGTAAGGGATATAAAGGAAAAAGAACTGCCGGAGCTCGATGATGAGTTTGCCAGCGAAGTTTCAGAGTTCGAGACTGTTGAGGAATACAGAAATTCGCTTCGTGAGAGCCTGAAGGAGAAAAAGGAAGAAAAAGCCAGGGCAGAGAAGGAAGATAAGCTCTTAGAGGCTATCGTCAAGGATTCGAAGATGGATATCCCCGATGCGATGGTAGAGGAGCAGGCCGCAAGGATGGCTGATGACTATGCACAGAGGCTTCAGCTTCAGGGGCTTACCCTTGAGCAGTACTTTATGTTCACGGGTCTTAACATGGATAAGTTCATGGAACAGATGAAGCCCAATGCCCTTAAGCGTATCGAGACCTCCCTGGTGCTTGGAGAGATCATAAAGCAGGAGAACTTCACGGTCACCGATGAGGAATATGAGGCCGAGATCAAAAAGATGGCGGAAGAATACAAGATGACCGAAGAAAGCTTCAGAGAGATGCTCGACGAGAACAGCAGAGGCCCGATAGAGGACGATATAAAGCTTAAGAAGGCCATAGATCTGATCATGGATTCTGCGGTGGAAAAGTAATAACTGACAAAGCATAAGCGGGATTTAAGGGGTTTAAAGCCCCTTTCCCATATAGGAGAATAAAATGAGTTTAGTACCTGTTGTAGTGGAACAGACAAGCAGGGGAGAGCGGTCCTACGATATCTATTCCCGTCTGTTAAAGGAAAGGATAGTTTTTTTGAGCGAAGAGGTCAATCCGGTGACATCCAGCCTTGTGGTAGCCCAGATGATGTTTCTGGAGGCCGAGGATCCTGAGAAGGATATCCATTTTTATATTAATTCACCCGGAGGGTCGGTTACTGACGGATATGCGATCTACGATACCATGCATTATGTCAAGTGCGATGTGGCAACCTACTGTATGGGCATGGCTGCCAGCATGGGAGCCTTTCTTCTGGCCGGCGGGCAGAAGGGAAAGAGGTTTGCCCTTCCCAATGCGGAGGTTATGATACACCAGCCTCTGGGAGGCGCAAAGGGGCAGGCGACAGAGATAGAGATTGCTGCCAGACAGATACTCAGGACAAAGCAGAATCTTAACCGTATCCTTGCCGAGAACACCGGCAGACCGATTGAAGAGATCGCAAGGGATACAGAGAGAGATAACTGGATGACTGCCGAAGAGGCGCTGGAATACGGCCTTATCGACAAGATAATAGAGAGTAGGGAATAGGATGGCCGGAAAAAAAGACAGAGATGACACGATATGCTGCTCTTTCTGCGGTAAATCCCAGGAATATGCCAGAAAGCTGATCTCCGGGCCCAATGGGGTCTACATATGCGATGAGTGCATCGAGATCTGTGCGGATATCCTTGAGGATGAGTTTTACGACGAGGAGGAGAAGGGCGAGGCTGAGGGAGAGTTTCAGGTAAACCTCCTAAAGCCCATGGAGATAAAGGCTTTCCTTGACGAGAATGTGATCGGTCAGGAGGAAGCGAAGAAGGTGCTTTCGGTAGCCGTTTACAACCACTACAAAAGGGTTACCAGACAGGCAAGAAAGAAGCTTAAGAACGATATAGAGCTGCAGAAGAGCAATATTATCATGCTGGGGCCCACAGGCTCGGGAAAGACCCTTCTGGCCCAGACCCTTGCAAAGATAATAAATGTCCCCTTTGCCATTGCAGATGCCACGACTCTTACAGAGGCCGGTTATGTGGGCGAGGATGTTGAAAATATCCTGTTAAAGCTTATCCAGGCTGCGGAATATGACATCGACAGAGCCCAGCTGGGGATAATCTATATCGACGAGATCGACAAGATAACCAAGAAATCGGAAAATGTCTCCATAACAAGAGATGTTTCGGGCGAAGGTGTTCAGCAGGCCCTCCTGAAGATCATAGAAGGCACCATCGCTTCGGTGCCTCCCCAGGGCGGAAGAAAGCATCCCCAGCAGTCTCTTATTCAGATCGATACCACGAATATCCTGTTCATCTGCGGCGGTGCGTTTGACGGGCTGGATAAGATCGTTGAGACAAGGCTGGATAAAAAGTCCATCGGTTTCAATGCCGAGATCAAAACGAAGAATGAGCATGAAATGAATGAGCTTTTGAAGGAGGTTCAGCCGGAGGATCTGGTAAAATTCGGGCTTATCCCCGAATTTGTCGGAAGAGTTCCCATCAACGTTTCTCTTGAAGGGCTTGATGAGGACGCTCTGGTCAGGATACTGACAGAGCCTAAGAATGCCATTATCAAGCAGTATAAGGTGCTTTTTGAGCTGGATGGCGTGAAGCTGAGCTTTGAGGAGGATGCGATAAGAGAGATAGCAAGGCTTGCGTATAAGAGAAAGACAGGCGCAAGAGGCCTGCGCTCCATTCTTGAAGGCATAATGACCGATGTGATGTTTGAGATACCTTCGGATGAATCTATAGTATCCGTGGTCATTAACAGGGCATCGGTAGATAAAACCTCTTCTCCTCTTATTACCAGACGGGGAGATCTTAAAAAAGCCGAGTAGCCTGATGAACAGTATCTGATGTACATTAAAACAGATCAATGCTTTTAACGCCGCCGTGAAAATGGCGGCGTTCGTATAAGGACAGATGAAGATCAGAGAGGTAAGTCTGGAGACGGTCTGCGGGGTGACAAGCAGGCTTCCGGATAATAAGCTTCCGGAGATAGCCTTTGCCGGAAAGAGCAATGTGGGGAAGTCATCCCTGATAAATGCTCTGATGAACAGAAAGGCGCTTGCAAGAACCTCTTCACAGCCGGGAAAGACCCAGACGATCAATTATTACAATATAAACAATGAGCTTTATTTCGTTGACCTGCCCGGTTACGGTTATGCGAAGGTTCCGGAGAGCGAAAAGGAGAAATGGGGAAGGATGGTTGAGCGGTACTTAAGCTCATCCAAACAGCTGAAGGCGATCTTTCTTCTTATAGATATCCGGCATGAACCTTCAGCTAATGATAAGCTGATGTATGACTATATCCGAAACAGCGGATATGAACCGCTTATTATTGCGACCAAGGCGGACAAAATAAAGCGAAGCCTCCTCAGCCGGCATATCAGTCAGGTAAGAAAAGGTCTGGGCGCTTTGACCGATTCGGTCATTATTCCTTTTTCGGCGCCTTCAAAGACCGGGAGAGATGATATCTATGAAAAAATCGACGAAATACTTGAGAATATCAATTAATATTGCCCTGATAGTACTTTCCATCGTATTTTTTTTATGGATACTGCCTAAGGTGCTGATATACTTTATGCCCTTTGTGATAGCCGCTATAATAGCGTTTATCGCAAATCCTTTTGTCAGGTTCCTGGAAAAAAAGGTAAAGATCACCAGGAAGGCGGGAACGGTGATGCTTATAGTGCTTGTTATCGCGCTGGTGGTCACGGCCCTGTATTTCATCCTGTATAATCTCTTCGCGCAGATGATGGATCTCATACATACAGCGCCTCAGATCTGGGAGTCAACGAGCGGATCGATAAGAGAGCTTATTTCCCGTATCAGGGTATATTTAAGCAGATTTCCGCTTCCGGTCAGGGAATGGTCGGATACCTTCTTTGACAACATATCCGTATATGTTTCCGATTGGCTCAGCGCGGCCGCTGTTCCCACCGGAATAACCGAACGAGTCAACAGCGGAAATATCGGATACATGATAGTAAGCGTTATCATGGGTATACTTGCTTCCTATTTCTTTCTTGCGGACAGGGATAAGATACTTGGATTTCTGGATAAACATCTCCCGGCAAATATCATGTCCAGGTGGGAACTGGTGATGGTTTCCATAAAGGAAGCCGTGGGTGGGTATTTTACGGCGCAGTTCAAGATCATGGGGATCATTTATGTGGAGGTATTTGCGGGGCTTATGATCCTTGGAGTCAAATACTCCTTTCTGATAGCTTTTCTGATAGCGCTGCTTGATTTCCTTCCGTTTTTCGGAACGGGCACGGTGATGATACCCTGGGCGGTTGTTATGATAATTCAGCAGAATTACAAAATGGCCATCGGGCTGTTGATCGTATGGGCCATCGGGCAGGCCATAAGACAGCTAATACAGCCGAAGCTGGTGGGAGATTCGATAGGGCTTGCTCCGATACCCACGCTTTTCCTTCTGTATATAGGCTTCAGGGTAGGAGGTCCACTGGGGCTGATCATAGCCGTTCCCATCGGAATGGTGATCATCAATCTGTATAAGGCCGGTGTATTCAGTAATTTCAAATACAGTATGGTTCTGCTGTTTCGCAGCATAGAGAACATGAGAAGATTTACTCCCGAGGAGCTTAAGCTTGAAGGACTGGAACCTGAAAATGAAGAGAAGCAGTAACTGTGAAGGTACTGAATGCTTCCTTACGATGATGTTGGGGGCAAAAGGTGCTTTGATTACGGGTAAAAGATCATGATCGATTTTTTTGCAAGGATTTTCATAAAGGATTATGAACAGGTGGATAATGCCGAGGTTCGGGCGCAGTACGGGCTGCTTTGCGGAAAGCTTGGGATCTTCTTCAATCTCCTGCTGTTTGTCATAAAGTTTTTTTCGGGCTTTGTAAGCGGCTCGATATCCATTCTTACCGACGCTTTTAACAATCTTTCGGATATAGGATCTTCGGTCGTGATGATGGTGGGCTTCAGGCTGTCCTCGGAGAAGCCTGATAATGAGCATCCCTTCGGTCATGGAAGGATAGAGTATGTCACGGGGCTTATCGTTGCCATAATCATCATCCTGATGGGGGCGGAGCTGGTAAAGACCTCGGTCACAAAGATACTGTCGCCTACCGACGTAAGCTTAAGCGGCTCCACAGCTCTTCTGCTGATCGCCTCCATAGTGATAAAGCTCTTTATGTACGGTTATAACATCAGTGCGGCGAAGAAGCTGAACAGTCAGGCAATGAGAGGAGTGGCCCTGGACAGCTTCGTTGACTCCGTCGCAACCTCGGTGGTTTTATTGACCCTTTTGGTCGGTGAATTCACCGGGCTCAGGATAGATGGCTGGTGCGGTCTGCTGGTAGCGCTGTTTATTCTGTTTTCCGGGTTTTCTGCGGCCAAGGATACGATAGACCCGCTGCTGGGAACGGGGATAGAAAAGGGCTTTGCGGACAGGATAGAAATGTTTGTGACAAGCTTTGACGGTATCCTTGGCGTACATGATCTTATCGTACATGATTATGGACCGGGTCGGATGATGATCTCTCTGCATGCGGAGGTGCCTGCGGACGGGGATATGGTGGAGCTTCACGATACCATCGACAACATAGAGCGAAAGCTTAAGGAAACTCTGGGCTGCATGGCTGTTATCCATATGGATCCCGTGGTGGTCAACGATGAGAAAAGAGACAATACCAAAAAGGCTGTGGACCTCCTTTTAAGCTCCATTTCCAAAGAGCTTACGATGCATGATTTCAGGATGGTGGAAGGGCCTACCCATACCAAGCTTATCTTTGATGTCGTTGTTCCCTTTGATTACGAGGCAACAGATGAAGAGATCAGGGCTCAGATACAGGAGAAGGTTGCACAGCTTCCGGGGGATTTTTACGCTGTGGTGGATATTGACAAGCCTTTTGTAAAGAAAGAGGAAAGCCGGGATGAAAGGTAACGAAAACGGTGTGACCATAAGCCTTTGCATGATCGTAAAGAATGAGGAAGAGGTTCTTAAGCGCTGCCTTGACTCCATTAAAGACCTTGTTGATGAGATCATCATAGCAGATACCGGCTCCACGGATGCCACAAGGGATATAGCCCTTAAATATACCGACAAGGTCTATGATTTCCAATGGGTCAATGACTTTTCAAAGGCCAGGAATTTCGTGCTTTCAAAGGCATCCTGCGACTATATCTATTCAGCTGACGCCGATGAGTATCTGGATGAGGAGAACAGGAAAAGATTTGCCCGTCTTAAGAAGAGCCTCCTTCCGCAGATAGAGATAGTGCAGATGTACTACTGCAACCAGCTGGAAAGCGGCTCGGTATATAATTTTGACAGGGAGCTTAGGCCCAAGCTGTTTAAGAGGGTACGAAGCTTTGAGTGGATCGAGCCCGTTCATGAGACGATCAGGGAGCTTCCTCTTGTCTTTGACAGCGATATTGAGATAATCCATAAACCGCAGAACAACCATTCCGGAAGGGATATAGCGATATTTGAGGGTCTTGCCCACAGGGGAGAAAAGCTGTCGAAGAAGCTTTTTTCGATGTATGCAAAGGAGCTTTTCATATCCGGTACGAGAGAGGAGATCATAAGAGCCGGGGATTATTTCACGGCTGCAGCGGAAAGCGGCGAGCTCGATGATACCGGACTTAAGGACGCGGTGTGCGTTGTTGTCTATGCATGTTATCTAAGGGGAGATTTCCTTAAGATGTACAGATATGCCTTAAAGGAGATCGCGCTAAAACCTGCAAGCGAGGTATGCTATGTCCTGGGAGAGTACTATCTTTCCCTTAACGACCCGAAGGAGGCTTCGGTATGGTATTATAATGCCGCCTTTGAGACCGACAGCGCTTTAAGCCTTAAACACGGCGGAGAGCTTGCGATAGCAAAGCTTGCGCAATGCTACAGAAGCCTGGGAGACGAAGAACAGGCCCTTTACTACGAGGAGCTTGCCGAAAAAAAGAAAAATGAAGAATTATAAGCTTATAATAATGTACGACGGTACCAGATATAAGGGCTGGGAGCATCAGCCGGGTACCGATATGACAATACAGGGCAAGCTTGAGGGCGTTCTTTCGAGGCTTGCGGGGAAAGAGACCGAGGTAACAGGCGCAGGAAGGACGGATGCGGGAGTTCATGCACGGGCGATGGTGGCAAACGCAAGGCTTGAGACCGAGCTGTCCGAAGAGGAGATAAAGGATTACATGAATTCCTATCTTCCGGAGGATATCTGCGTAAGGGAGGTAACGACAGCCTCTGACCGCTTTCACAGCAGATATAACGCCATCGGCAAGACCTACCGCTATACCTGTTATACCGGCAGGGAAAAACCGGTTTTTGACAGGAAATACGTATACGCCCTGGAAGGCGAGCCTGATATCGAAAGGATGCAAAAGGCCGCTGCGTATCTGGAAGGTGAGCACGATTTTGCGGGCTTCTGCAGCAATCCCAAAATGAAGAAATCTACAGTGAGGAAGCTTGACCGGATAGATATAACGACAAAGGGGCAGTATCTTTACCTTACCTTTCACGGAACGGGGTTTTTACAGCATATGGTAAGGATAATAACCGGAACCCTTCTTGAAGTGGGATATCATACCCGTGAACCGGAGAGCATGATGGAGATCCTTTCGGAAAGAAAAAGAGCCCTTGCGGGAGCGACCGCTCCGGCAAGGGGCCTGTGTCTTATAAAGGTGGATTATTCATAAGATGCTGCTTATCTGAAACAGTTTTAGTGTCTGCCTGATATCCGGATGAAAGCTGTGCGGCTGTCAGGCAACTGTCAGGCAACTGTCAGGCACTGACAGCGATCATTGGATCATTTTTGACCGGAATACTCAAAACCTTCCCCGGTCATATAAGTCTTGAGGGCGGAAAAGGTGATATCGCTTATATCATGCTCTATCTTGCAGGCGTCGTCCTCCGCTGTCCTGGGATCGACCCCTATTCCGGTAAAGAAGCTGGTAAGCACAAGATGCCGTTCATATATTTTGTTTGCCAGGGTCTTGCCGGAATCCGTTAACGAGATATATCCGTTTTCATTGACCGTAATATATCCGTCGTTTTTAAGGATCCCTAACGCCCGGCTAACCGATGGCTTTGAAAAGCCCATTTCCGCGCTGATATCTATGGCGCGTACATTAGCGTTTTTATCAGATAATACTCTGATAGTCTCCAGATACATTTCACCGGACTCTTTCATGGAAAACCTCCGCGTCGTCTGTCTGCCGCATATCATGTCAAACTTATACATTATTCGACCATTTTTCATTTTACTACAAAACTGTACGGGAGTCAAAGAAAACACCGTTACTATTCACAGCCTTTTGGGCTGTGATAGTAACGGGTTTTGCCATTATAAATCGCCTTCGCTAAGGAAGGATCGCTTTGCGATCCTTTTATGCAGAATTTGCAAGCAAATTCTGCGCGGCCCATCAAGGATGGGACCGCTGCGATGGGCAAAACCCATCTCAGGCCATAAGTTATGGCCCGTAATCGCGCAGCCCTCGCCAATTTGCTGTGCAAATTGTGCGAATCGGAACGATCCCCGGATCGTTCCGATCCGGTCTGTTTTTCAGACCGGATAATTTCATCAAAAGCGCGATTCGGCTGTGAATAGTAACTGAAAATCATCTATAAGAAGGCTGCCCTCCGGCACCTGCGATAAAAGAGATACGCAGGCTTCGGGAACGAACAGTGACACTTCATACGCCCTTCTCATATATTATATACGTATCGGCTCAGTAATTGTCAACAGTTTACTCCCTGTAATCGGAGCGGATAAAAAGTAAAGTCGTAACAGTTCACCAAAGGGTGAACTGTTACGTAAAGTCAGATATGGCCCATTGAGTCTGATGAAAAAAAATGATATGATGCTCTGGGTGCAGTGGACAATCTGATCAATTCATTTACTGTAAATATCAGCGATAGGATCTGTTGATCGCGTTATTTTTTCTCTGGAGGAAAACTATGCCTAACGAAGAATTATTGCAGAGAAAGCAGGCACAACTGAATAAGGAGATCCGTGTCGGGTCCAGCCATAAGGCGTCTGAGTTAAGACGTAAGGATCAGGCGCTCTATAATGTGCAGGCGTTAGAGGGCGATATTAATGAGCTGAACGATATTCTCGGAAGCAGGGAGCTTCAGCTTTCAGATGAGGAAAAAGCAAGGCTTGAAGCCATAAAGGACAGGAATATATCCACCCTTTTTCTTATGCAGGAGAAAACTTTCGGAGACAGTAAGAGGATGAAGGAGGTCAAAAAGGCTGTGGCCGATATAGAGGTCCACCTACATGACGGGCTTCAGGGCCACATCACTTCCGAGGCTCTGGATGAGATCCTCTTAAAATACGGTGTGGCCGTCTTTGCCTGCAAAAGCTACCTGGAGGACAAGGAGCCCTCTTATCCGGAGGGTCAGAACCGCTACAGGCAGGTCAGACTCAATATGACGAGGCTCTGTAAGGAATCCGAGGAGCTTAGGGTGGCAAAGGAGCTCCTTAAGACAGGGGTTTTGGACGGAAACGTACAGAACATCCACGCTCTCCTTGTTCAGGCCAAGGTATATAACCTGACAAAAGGGGGCGATCCGCCGCAGGACAACGCCCCGGTAAGAGAGGCTTTTCCCGAGGCGACCCTGAAGACTCTCGGCCCTGAAACCAACGTCGTTTACAGTATTTTCTCAGGAAAAGAGCTTCCTACGGCAGCTATCAAACGGCTTTCCAAAAGCAGGGATAAGAGGGAACAGTCCCTTGCCCGCGAGCTTCCCGGCTTTATTTCCGGTATCAGAGGGTGGCTTAGCGAGTTTAAGGAGGGGAAGGTCTGGTCAAAGTCCTTTCTGATCGGAGAGGCTTTCCTCA
>JAEEGL015083048.1_pt1 | contig 12118 bp, 9 predicted proteins | sample 9134231 | NCBI WGS metagenome assembly JAEEGL01 (sample SAMN16246548, study PRJNA631951) | gut metagenome | biome: gut microbiome; feature: rumen; material: fiber-attached | host: Bos | place: Iran: Karaj | collected 2018-10
GGGGAGGAACCGGTGGCGAAAAACAAACATGAGGAGGCGGTGATACAGTTCTGGAAGGATATCCCGGAGAATTTCGTCCCGGTGCTCGCGGAGACAAAGGTGTTCAACCAGGACGGTACGCCATACGCGGGGACATTTGACATACTGTTCTACTACTACAAGGGGAAGAATGACCCGAGGAACGGGCTCGTCATATTTGACTACAAGACGAACAACTCATTGACCAGTGATTACTGCCGGGCTAAGAACAAGATGATGTTGCCGCCGTTTGATGACCTGTTTGAGGAAAGCCTGTCGCACTACCAGCTTCAGCTTTCACTATACTCCATACCGTTGCAGGCGCTTGGTCTCAAAGTAATCGGGAGGCGGGTAATCTGGCTCCAGGACGACGGGTCATACGAGAAGATAAAGATGAACGACGAGGTTGGAAAACTGAGGTTCGCGTTAAATATAAACAGTTAAATAAAATGTGTTATGGATAAAGAGCAGTTGATTAACGCCGTAAAGAACGCGACGAACGGGACATATATAGCGGACAACTGTTGGGTGACTTGCCTCGGGTGGACTCAAGAATATGATGAGCTTGGCAGACCATTGCGCGGCGACCCGAACACACATACCGGTCAGATAAGAATCGCCGGAAAAGATTATTTGTTGAAGACCAGCGACTTTCATTGCACGATTGAGGACTTTGAGACAAGGGAGGTGCTTGCCGAGGTCGATTTTACGCCCGATTACATTAAGGATTATTATGCTGGGAAAAACAATAAGGACAATGATAATTACTAACTAACATTGAATACATTATGGCAGAAGTACAAGACGGGACGTACGTCATAGCGAACGATATCCCACTTGACCCCAAGGGTGAGACGGTCATCAAGAAGGGCCGTGAGATTTATTTGACTAATGGCGTGTTCTACCTTGACAGCGTCCTCTTGAGTCCGGACTACCAGTATGATTTCCGGGAGCTTTTCAAGAGTGAGGTGAAGAACGGCTGGAACTACGTGGTCCCGGCGAACCCGAAGATGGGTGAGTCGATGATTTAGGAAAAAAACCGCCAAATTATGGTGGTTTTTTTGTTTTCCGGGAAAAAAGCTTGTATATTAATGGTACAAGATTATTGTTTTTATAAGGGATTTTAAATTTTAACATCAACATCATGAGACAGATTACATTGGACGGGCGCATCGGCAAGGACGGCGCCAAGGTGCTTCAGAGCGCCAACGGTAAGAGTTACATTCGTTTCAGCCTCGCGAATGACTCGTTTGTTAACGGGGCGAACAAGACGGAGTGGTTTGACGTGTCGTGCTTTGACCCCTATATCGTTGAGAAGAGGGCGAAGTACATGACCCAGGGCCGCTACGCGATTATCCAGGGCGTGCTGAACAGCGAGGTCATCTCCAAGAACGGCAAGATTTACCTCAACCACTACGTCAACGCGGTCACCATTGAGCTCCCGTCTTTCGGGACAAGGAAGGATGACGGCGAGGAGCAGGTGTCAACCTTCACCGGAGGCACCAAGTCAGCCGAGGTGGCCAAGGCCCCGGTACAGGAGGCGGCCAAGCCCGAGACCCCCGCGGTCCAGGAGGCTCCCCAGCCCCAGCCGGTCGTGTCGCAGTCAGCCCCCGCGGGATGGGGGAACGATGACGACCTCCCGTTCTAAACAATAAGATGGACCAATATCTAATAAAAACCTGATATTGGCCCATTATCTAATAAAATATAGATATTATGGCGGAGATTAAGGAGATTAACAGCATGGAGGAATATGAGGGGTTCATTTCCTCACCGGGGACACTTAACGTCCTCAAAATCAGCGCGTCATGGTGCGGGCCTTGCAGGACCCTCGGACAGACGATAAGGGACCTCTCGCCGGAGGATGTCGAGGGCGTACTCCTGGCCGAGGTTGACGCGGACTCCGAGTGGTTTGAGGACAAGCTCGCGGAATTGGGGGTGAGGGGGATACCCGCGCTCATCGCCTTCAGGGACGGGGAGGAGAAGGACCGTCTCCAGGGGGCGGCGCCCAAGGCGGGACTGCTTGATTTCTTCGGGAGGAACAGGTGATGCTGGCTTTTCTCAGATTCCTGTGCGCGGCGGTGGCGATATTCGCGACCACGCTCTATGTCAGCAGCCTCCTGACCAGCGTTTCCTCAAACTCATTCAGGTTCCCCGGCGCGGCGGACCAGGAGGATGACACCGTCAAGGCCAAGTTCCGGATTGTGACGGGCCTCGTGATGGCCGTGGGGTGGGGGCTCCTCTTTATCCTATGATAGTCACGAACCCCGATTTCGGGTGGGCCGACGAGCCCCTGAGGAGACTCCCCAGGAACAACCTGATGTATTTCCTTTTCTGCCTTCTCACTTTCAGGCCCAGGAAAAGGATGACATACAAGGAGATGTACCTGATAATCAGTGAGGTGAACAGGAAGAGCCTGGGCAAGGAGAAGGCCGACAGGCTGGCTTTCAAAAGAATAATGGATTTTTACGAGTACAACAATGGCCATAGACCAATATAACCATTTCGTGGCGCTTGTGGCGGGGGACAACCCCGAGGTGCTGATGTCCCCGTATGACAAGAACATGAGGACGGCGCCGAGGGTGGTGTACCGTTACGCCGACGCGGCCAAGCTGCGCGACCACTACCTTAAGGTGTACAGGGCGATAACCTCGTCCGACACCGTGCCGGAGGGCCCGTTCAAGGAGGACGCGAGGGACAAGCTCGCCGTGATAGAGTCACAGGCCCCGGAGGAGTTCTACCTTGACCTGACCGAGGACTACGAGCGCGACAAGGAGACCGGCGACGCCCTGACCACGGAGAACCCTGACGGGAAGTGGTCATCCTACAGGCTCGGCAAGCTTTTCTCAATCCCCTTCGTGCTCAACGACGGGACCGAGACGTTCCAGGCGAGGAAGGGCGACATCAACTGGGAGCTCATGCACCTCCACGGCGGCGAGATTTACGGCAGGGCCTGGGAGATGGTGATGGAGGGCTCTGAGCCCGCCAACGATTACGAGAGGCAGATTCACGAGAACATGAGGGCCAGGACAGCCTACTTTGAGAAGTTCGGGACCAAGGAGAACTACATCCTCGTGAACACCGCCTTCTGGGCTTACGCCTTCGTCACCAAGGACGGGTGGCTTGAGCTTGAGGACGACATGGACCAGTTCCAGTGGGTAGGGAGGTTCTACGAGACATTCATTGACCCGCTGCCTGACGACACGCTCCTGACGATTTACGAGTGTGTGAAATGATAAAAAAATCCCTCACCTACGGCGGGGGATTTTTTTTTGATTTTTTCATGATTGTTAGCTCGGGTCAATCACGCCATATACTTCCATAGATGTTATTCTTACATGTGGTGATGTCCCGACAACTTCAAATATAAGAGATTGGTCATTTGGCGTCGTACTTAAAAGACTGACATCTAATCTGGAATCACCGGAACCTTTCCTGACACGCACATTGCTGAAACTCACTCCATTAGGTGCGGAAGAATTTGCCACGGTGGTACCGGAAATGAATACCTTCAGCTTGATATCCATAAAAGGTTCTTGGGTGGCATCATCATAACCATTGACATTAATTTCTATGGACCCTTGCCAACTCCGGCCTGTGGTAGCCACTTCCCCTGAGGGTTTGAAGTTGAATTTCACATCCACCTGACTGCTCATGAAAGTGTCACCATAACCTGGTCTTGTGATTGTAGGATAAACCACTCTCGGTGCCGGACCGTTATACGTTATCTCAACGCTTTCCGTCTCACTCGGGCAGTCAGGAGAACTGTATTTGACATACGCCAACGGCAGGGTAGGGCCTCCCGGTGTGCTCGGGTAAGTTGATGTGACGGTGCTGCGGTACACGCCCGACCTTATGGACATTGTCTGCGCGAAATGCTGACTATCTCCTGATATGGAGACATTAGGCGTCGTCGTTTCAGTTTTCGTGTCCTCGGACGCGTACTCGGTGGTTGTCCTGGATGTTATCGAGACGGTGCTGCTTGTCGTCGTGTCCGTGAACTGGATACTTGTCGGATTGACATCAAAAACACAAGTTCTATCCGTGATAGTGTTGACGTCCTGGTTAAGGGTGACAGTATCCGTCTTGGACGCGTCAACAGTTGAGACCGCCTGAATCCGTATACTGTTTGTCTCGCCTGTGACGGTTCCGAGATTTGTGGCCGTCACTCTCTGGTTTGTGCTGTCGTATGAGAGTGAGTTACCTGTTGAGGCTTTCACCGAGATGACAGGTGTCGGATAGTAAGTTTGCCAGGTCCCGTACTCGGTTGCTGTCACACCGGTGTTATCCACATCTGTCCAGCTCTCTGTCGCTTTGGAGGACCATTGACACGTGTAAGCCGTGTCGGTGTATGTGGTCACATCGGTCACCGTACGTGTTCGCGCGGTCTCGGAGGCGGTGATGGTCGCGTAATTGTTTCCATTGTAGGTTTTCCCATTAGCCTTGAAGCTGGTCTCGCTCGCGCTGATGGAGACGCTCACACTCTGATGTTGTGACGGTTTCTCTTCCCTCGTGGTACGTGTGGAAGTTGTGCCTCCGTCACAGGTTCTGGAGTTCGCCGCCTGGTTGATAGTTATCGCCACCTCATCATGCACGTTTAAAGGCGAGTCAAAGACAAGATACGCGTTCGGTCTCGCGTTTCCGGCCGTTGTTCCCCTGGTGCTCGCGGTTACGGTAATCGGGCTGTATTTGCTTCCTCCGGTGTTGGGGGTAGTGAACCAACTACTGTCGCCACTAATGCTCCAGAAACGCGCATGCTCTGAATAACTTGTCCACGACCCACTTCTTGTATCAGTTTGACTTCTTGTTGTCCCAGCTTCATCGGTTTCGGAACCAGAATCATAAGTACAAGCCGTATGGGGTGTGACGTCATAGGTTGTCGTGGTGTTAGTCCGAGTATCCGCTGTGACACGCACAGTGAACTGTCTCGTCCCTCCGCTAGCATGGTAAGTATAACTGGACGGGCTGGTTGTGAATCCGGAATTCCGGTATTCGGTCGTCGTTCTCGTAGATGTGCTGCCACAAACCACATATTCTTCACAATAGGCTTCGTTCTTCTGTTGCGTGATGGTGACATGATTTATATCACTGTCAGTATAGGTATTTCCACTAAAAACAAATGTCACGGCGGTTATCTCGGCCACATCCCACGTATCACCTGAGACAGCTCCCCTTGACGGGGCACTCACTGTTGAGGTGCTTGGTGTTATGGACCCCCCATTTTCTGTGGTGCCGTTTATACTTTGGGGTCTGCTGTTGATTGTGATTTCCTTTTCCTCGGACAAGGTCGTGGAGTCGTCAAAACTGTTCGCTATAACCTCCCTGTAACTTACGGTGTAGCTTGTCGGTGTTACGCTTCCCCCACTCGCCGGAATCTCGGTCTGAGCATAGTTCAGGGATTTCAGCTCCACTTCATCATAACCGCTTACCCAGGTCGAATAGACAGTCGCGGAGGAGACATATGTGATGTCGTAATAGTTTTCCCCGTGTCCCGGGTTTGGTCCCGCGTCATATTCGGGCGGGCTGAATCTGTTCACTGTTATCTCTGTCCCGACCGCGGTCTGTCCGCCCACGCCGGTCACCATCCGCCAGTTACTCTCATTGGTCAAGGCGGTCAGACTACTCTGCGTGTTGCCGTAAACCATAGTGAAGTTGAAATTCACTATACTAGCCGGTACCGTATCAGTGATGATATACCACCGGCCACTGGAGTCTTGTTTCAGGTACGCGTTGACCGTCACATTTGTCCTCGTGTCCGTGTTCGCCCCCTGGGTCAATGTCACCGTCTGTGAGACCGGTTGCCCGGTCGCCCCGCTATGGGTTGTCGTCAATGTGATGTCGTGGTCACGGGCTGCCGTGCCGGTGTTCTCAGTGACCGTGAGCCACACCTTCCCATTGTCATAGTCAATCCTGTCAAAAGACAACCATGAGGGAAAACCGGTCGTGTCAACCGTAATCGTGTCGTTAGTGTTGAATGTGATGAATGTTGACCCCGCGTTCTTGTTGGTTGTGTGCCCTTCGGCCGTCAGTTCCGCGACTTTACCCTTCTGGGTGACATTGACTGTCTGTGCCGCGGAAGGCCCGACGGTACCGATGGTCTCAACCTGGAGTGTCAATGTCCTGTCCTCATTCCACAACGGCGTCGACGATGTCTTCACCGTGAGGATATCCCCCTCAACGGCTATCTCGCTGATTCCGGCCCCCGTGAATGAGTTGGGGTTTATGGTGTAGTTGCTCGCGTACGTGACCGTTCCGGTCGTCTCCCCGGATTGTATGGTTATGTCAGGGACATTCAGGTAAGGCATAGCCTCCACCTCTATGGAAACGGAGTCCTCGTCAATGCCGTCAGGTCCCCAATCGCTCGTCTTGCCGCTCACGGTATAGAAGATTGTGCCCGCCGTGCTGGAGTTACCCGGTATATGCGCGGCCACGCTGCTCGCGCCGGCCGGCACCTCGGAGGGACTGACGTAAGCACCCTCACCGGTCCTGTCTATGCCGAGATAGCTGGAAATGTTCGTTCCCACCGTGACGAACCCGTCCCATCCGTTCCACGGGAGCAGCGCGGGTGTCCCGGCGGCCCATTCCAGGTCTATATAGGATTGCGGCGCCTGGGTGATTGTCACGGTCACGGACTTTGTGGGGTCCTGTGTGTTGGTGAAAACCACTGTCACCGTCCTGGTGTCGGAGGTGGACGTGTTCTTTCCGTAGGTCACATACACTTCCGTCTCAATACTCTCAACGTCTGTCTGCGCGGTGGGGTTCAACGTGGCGCCGGTCACCGCCGCCGTCCATCCACCCTTTGAGGAGACCGACAGGACCGTGTACTCGTTCCTGAACGACACCGCCCCCGCCGGTTGTCCCGTGACGGTGATATACGGCACGTCAGCCATCTGCGACACGTGTATCATGGCCGTGTAGCGTCCGTCAATAGTCCGGATGGTGATGTTGTCCTCCCTCATGTCACCTCCCGCATAGGTTCCGGCGCTGATTTGAATCTGGGTCATGCCCTTCTCCCCCTCATCGGTTGACATCCAGAGCCACGACGGGCTGGATAGGACCTCCCACGCCTTGCTGGACATCACGGAGAAGCCGTCGGCGCCACCACCCGGAGAGAATGGTGACACCGTGACTTCCTCGCTATATCTTTCCCCGCCATATGTCAGGTAAAAGTAATGGTAAAGTAATCTTCTTCTTGCCATATAGTCAGTTTTTTTTAGGATACTATGATATAAATCGTGTAAGCCAAGCCGTCATAGGTGATGAGCGCGTTGGCCTCGCCGATTCCGTTGCCCTCAATGTAGAGCCTGTTGTCACCCGTTATCCTGAGCCTGTCGTCGGTGTTGTCAACGGTTATGACCACAGGGTCGTTCGACTCGTTCTGGATAAGGATGTGAGCCTCCTTGACCCCGCGCGTCGGCAGGACCGGAAGGCCGTCCTGGGCGATTGTCAGGCTCCCGCTGTCGGAAACGCTGATAATCGTGAGGAACTCGTTGAGTGTCAGTCCGGTGGTGCTTCCGGCGGTCTCATACATCTTGTAGGTGTTGATGTTGACCTGGTCGCCGGACAAGTCGGATGACGCGCTGCCGTAGGACTCGCCGTTGATGTTGAACTCAACCGCGTGGTCAAGGCTTGAAGCGCCCTCCTCCATCTCAAGAATCCTGTCGTTCAGGTCGTTGAAGGCGGCCGCTATGACAAGCTCCTTGTCCATCACCGCGCCCGAGAGCTCGTAAAGGTCACCCTCAATGTGGACGGTGGCCGCCGAGAGCTCCCTGAGGTCGCTGGACATGTCGGTTATGCCGGTGAGGTAGAGACCGTCGCCGTCAAGCTTGATGAAGTCGGTGTCACCCTTGTCCGCGAGCTTGACTGAAATCTCGTTGCTGTCGGAGACGGTGATTCCGCTGCCGGCCGCGTAGAGACCCGCGAAGTCGCTCACCTTGATGTCAATGGTCTCCTTGCCCGCGTCGGTGTTGAAGGTGAACCTGAGATACGTCTCGCCGCTTATCGTGACGACCTCGACATTGTCAAGCATGCCGTCCTTGATGAACGCGGTGGCGTCAATGGTGTCAACCACGGTATCCCCGTTGTAGAACTTGATTTCCTTGGTCGTCGAGTCATAGTCAGCGCCGTCAAACATTGTCCCGGCCACATCCTCAATCATATCCTTAAGGTCGTTGAGCGCGGCGGCGACAACCTTCTCGTTATCAAACGCCTGTTTCTGCAACTTGCCGAAGGCCTCATTGACGGTGTCCTCGGGGACGATTGTCAGCTCCTCCTCGGTGCTTCCGGACGCGAGCTCGTACCCTGTGAGGGGAACGTCCGCGCCGGTGAGCTGCATGTCACGGGTGGTGTGGGCAGAGGGTGAGTAGCTTCGCTGCTCCACGCCGTTGCGGGTGATTGTCAGCACTCCGTCGGTAAGCCCGGACACGGTCTCGACCGCCCCGCTCAGGTTGATTGTCATCGCGCAGAGGGTTGAGAGGTCATCACCGAGCTCGTTGAACTGGTTGTATGTCGCGGAAGAGAATGACTGGACCGCGCCGCTGAGCTCCGCGAGCTTGTCAAGCGCTCCGCCGCCCTCCTCAATCTGCTTCTCCAGCTTCGCCAGGGCCTCGTTGACGGTGTCATTCTCGTCAAGCTTGAGGTCCCCAGAACTCGCGCTTGTCGGCACGAAGCCCTGTAATGTGACATAATCACCGGTGAAGTGGGTCTCAACGACACCGACCCTCTCGTTGAGGTCGTTCAGCGCCGCGGCGGTGGTCTCCTCAATCTCGTCGCAGCGGGCGGAGAGGTTCTGGATATCCTCGGCGAATCCCGAGACCACGCCGTCAATGTAGTTGATGACGTCTCCCGAGAGGTTCTTTATGCTGTTGTCAACATACTCAATAACGTCACCTGACAGCGCCTGGATGGCGTAGTAGGTGTCGGCCGAGAGCTGGAGGGTACCCGCGGACAGGCTCTCCGTGGCGGCTGAGAGGTCAAGTATGACACCGCTCAGGTTCCAGAGGTTCGCGTCAAGCATCTCGTCAGCCTCGTATGAGCTGAACGCGCTCGTGAAGTAATGGCTGTGGTGCGCCCTGGCGTGGTCGTAAGTCCCGTCGGGGTTGAGGCTCGCCGCGCTGATGATATTCCTCAGACGCTCGTCAGTGGTGGCCGAGAATTCCCCGGTTACCGCCGAGAGGTCGCCCGTGACGGCTGAGAGGTCACCCGCGACACCTGAGACTCCCCAGATGGCCTGGTCCAGAAGGACGTCAGCGTTGTCAAGGCTCGTGGCACTGGTGATGAAGTGGGTGTCGTCATGCCCGTGATACTCGCCGGGCTCGCCTGAGTTGAGGCCCGCACCCTGTATGATGGTCTTGATAATCTTGTCCGTGGCACCGGAGAAGACAGCCGTGGTGGCTGAGAGGTCATCCATGTCGCTAATAAGGCCACAGACAGCGTGGTCAAGCAGGACGTCCGCCTCGTCAAGGCTGTGCGCGTCCTTTATCACACATGTGTCGTCATGACCCGGATAACTTCCCTGCTGACCCAGATTGAGACCGGCCGCGCTGATGATGTTATCAGTCACCGCGCTGATGTAGCTCGCGTAGTTGTAACTCGCGAGACCGTCCTCCTTGTCAACATTGAGCTTGATGACATACTCGTCTATCTCCATATAGGTATGTGACTCGGGAGCCACGGTGTATATGTCAACGAGGTCCTCCGCGGAGATGAACACGGGATTGGCCCTTCCGGGTTCCTCACCGTCCACGTTGAAGAGGAGCTTGATGTAAGTCTTTCCCACGACAAGCTCGGGGTACTGCTCATGGTCAGCCTCGGTCGCGGTGAACACGCTGGCCGCTGAGAGCATGCCGTCCTTGATAAAGTCTGTCGCGTCAATCGTGCTGATTATCATCGGCTCCCCGTTCGGGTCGTTCTTACCCTTAAGGTAAATCTTCTTATCCTCATGGCTGTAGACAATGGATATGTTCGCCTTGAGACCCGCGGCGTCCTGCCTGAGGACCTTGTCATCCCCGTTTATCACGAGTGACACTGTGGTGTCACCGTTCTCGTCGGTCTCCGCCTTGATTGCGTCCTGCCCGAAAATCTCCCTGTCCTCAAGGTCCTCGACCCTCTCCTCAATGTCGACGGTCGCGGCTGAGAGCTCGTCAAGCTTGCCGGAGGCCTCAACGGTCGCGGCTGAGAGCTCGGAGACGGCCCCGCTCACACCCTGGATGGCCTGGTCCAGGAGGACGTCGGCGTTGTCAAGGCTCGTGGCGTTGTTGATGTACCTGGTGTTGTCGTCATGGGGGTGGTACTTGCCCTTCTCGCCGTCGGTGAGACCCGCGGCCTCTATGATGTTGTTGAAGTACTCCTCGGCTGTCCCGGAGAAACTCTGGGTGGCGGCTGAGAGTTCCCTCAATGAGCCGTCAGTGTCGGCTGAGAGCTGTATCGTGGCCGCCGAGAGCGCGTTGAGGTTGTCGCTCGTCTCGCCGAGCACCCTGTCAAGGATTGAGTCGGCCTCCGCGGCTGAGTTGGCGCGGATGATGTAGTTGGCGTCGTCGTCCTTCTTGTACTCGCCGTCCTCCTCAAAGCCCGCGGCCGCTATAATCCTGTCAATGAAGCCGTCGGTGGTGGCGGAGAATTCCCTGGTCACCGCCGAGAGCTCGTCAATCTTGTCGTCCGCGGCCTCAAGTCCCGCGACGGTGTTCGCCGAGAGGGCCCTCAGGACGGAGTCAAGGATGACGTCCGCCTCGTCAAGGCTGTGCGCGCTGTTTATGTAGTTCGTGCTGTCATGGCCCGGATATTTACCGGCCTCCCCGTCGGTCAGCCCGGCCGCCTCGAACACGTTGTTGAAGTATTCCTGGGTGGTGCCGGAAAGACCCTGGGTCGCGCCTGAGAGCTCCTCAATCAAGGCGTTGGCCAGGCCCAGAATCTGGTCCAGCTTCTTGTCCGCCTCCCTGAAGGAGATAATCTCGGGGTCACTCAGATAGTTTGAGTTCTCAATGGGTTTGTACAGACCGCAGTGTGACGGGTCGTCCGTGTCAAAGTAGGAGCCGTCCTCAAGGTCTATACCGTTCGCGCCAATCATGTTCTTAAGGATGATGAGATGGTTGGCGATATTCTTCGTCGCGGCCGACGCGAGGTCAAGCGCCTCGTTGGCCGTGTCTGTCGCGACATCAATCTCCTCCTGGAGCCAGGCGGTGTCGATGATGTGGTACTGCACGCCGGCGGTGTCGTTCTCCGTTGAGCCGGTGGCCTTTCCGATGGCGAGAATCAGCTGTTTCTTGCCCTTGTCGTCAATGTACCTCGCGACGATTGGTTCGCCAATGAGAGGTATGAAATCGCGCCTTTTGACAAAAGCGTCAAGCGCCTCGTACGCCCTCTCCCTGCCGCTGACACCGATGGAGGTGCCGCTTAGATATGTGGTGGCTGAAGAGAAAAGGGCCGGAATTCGGTTAAATTGTAATCTGTTTTTCATTTCTCTTGGGTTTTATATGCTATAAATAGTGGAGCGGCGGGTTAAAAACCGGAAAAGGAGGATAAAAAAAACCGCCCCTCATCAGGGCGGCTTTCTCACTGCGGTTCAATGTCCTAGTCGTAGTTGTAGGCGTCCTCGTCCGGGATGTCCTTCCCGTCGGCGTCCCTCATGCCGAAGTTGCCATCGAACCAGATTCCGTTCTCACCTATGTAGAGGTGCTCGTCATCGGGGTCAAGGCCCACGCCGATGTAGGTGGTGTAGCCGGAGACCTCAACTATAATGGACGGGTCGCGGGGCTGGATGTCCTTCTTCTGGAGCTCCCCAATCTCGGTCATCGCGGAGAACGCGACCTCGTCAAGTATTGCAATCTCGCCCTCAACGGTTGTCGCGCTGTTGAGATAGTGGGTGTCGGTCTTCATCTCATAAGTGCCGGCGGATGACAGTCCCACCCCGTCCTCAATGTTGTCGACCTCCTCCTGGAGCGACTCCACGTGCTCGGCTATGTCCTCAACGACGCCGGAGAGTGTCTGTATGTCCTCACGGTTCTCAAGGACCGCCTCGTCAAGTATGGCTATGGCCTCCATGACGGACGAGCTGCCCGAGGTGAGACCGCTGTCGGGGGCGATGTAGTTGCCGTCGTTGTCA
>JAEEGL016289380.1_pt1 | contig 12118 bp, 5 predicted proteins | sample 9134231 | NCBI WGS metagenome assembly JAEEGL01 (sample SAMN16246548, study PRJNA631951) | gut metagenome | biome: gut microbiome; feature: rumen; material: fiber-attached | host: Bos | place: Iran: Karaj | collected 2018-10
GGATTCTGCAAACATGAATCACGTAAGGATCCCGGAGGAGTCCATATCGAAGTTTATCTCGATTGCAGGAAAACTTGAGGAGTCCCTGCACAGTAGCCGCTTTGGCCACAGCGTTTTATCAAAGGCCTACCTTGCAGAGTTCCTTCTTATGACATGCAAGTATTCAGAAAACGTCCCTCCTCAGAAAAAGAGAAGCTCCATGCCGGAAGTTGTTTCAAGGATCCTCGACTACATTGATACCCATCTGTCTGAGGACATTACAATAAACGCCATGTCTGCTGAACTTCACTACAGCAGCGATCACTTAAGCCGCGTTTTCAGCCAGGCCACAGGTGATTCCCTCAAGCACTACATCAATGCAAAAAAGATAGTGCTTGCCCAGAAGCTTCTTTTGGAGAACCACTCTCCCTACGACGTATGCTTCATGGTGGGCTACAACAACTACTCCAGCTTCTCAAGACGTTTTTCCCAACAGATAGGTCAGTCTCCGAAGCAGTTCCAATTATCCAGGAGAGATGCAGGTTAAAAGGCATATTTTTAAGATTTTGTTAATTGTTCCACATTTTTTCGCCACAAACTGCGTATAAACATGCTACAATTAGGTGTATGCTTTTTTTATAAATCAAATTGTACATTTGGAGGAGGAAAAAAAAGATTATGTGGAACAGAAAATTAGTTAAGGCAAAAGGAAAAGAGAGCTTCAAGAGAAACTACTGGTATTCCGTTCTTGTAGGATTCATCTACACCCTTTTCTTTGCAGGCTCAGGTGTTTCTTACAGATCCAGTGGTGACGAGGTTACTCAGACCCTGAACACTGAAGGTGTTGACCCGACCATTTTGGCAGCAGCTGTTGCTATCATCCTTGGAGCCGTTGCAGTAGGCATGGTAATAATGACCATTGTTGATATCTTCTTGCTCAATCCTTTAGAGGTTGGCTGTAACAGATTCTTCCTGGTTAACCACGAGAATAACGCAGAGCTTTCAGAGCTGAAGCACGGCTTTACCAACAACTATCTGAATGTTGTTCTTGCCATCTTCCTTAAGAACCTGTTCATCGTCATCGGATTATGCCTGTTCTTGATCCCCGGAATCATCATGTGCTATTCCTACAAGCTGGTTCCTTACATCCTGGCAGACGATCCGACTATCTCAGCTTCAGAAGCTGTTAAGAAATCAAGAATGATGATGAAGGGCCACAAGTGGAGCACCTTCGTATATGACCTTTCTTTCCTTGGCTGGTTCATACTTGATGCATTCACATTAGGAATTCTTGGTGTTTTCTATGTACATCCTTACAAGTTAAGCTCTGATGCAGCACTTTATCAGGCAATCAAAGAAAACCAGTAAAACAATTTTATATTTCTATAAAAGGAAACCGGCCGGACAAATATTGTCCGGCCGGTTCCTTCTACTTCAGAAAATGTAGATAAGGGGGCAATGTTATGACATTGCAGCAACAATTCCCAGGATGCCCCGTGTGTGAAAGGAATCAAAATGCAGATAAAAATGTAGTCCCAAGCTGCCTTAATCATCCTGTCTTATATTTATACATTTTAAATCTCCGCAAGTGCTTTTTTGGTTTCGTTACCGAAACAAGCTCCCGGGAAATCGTCACCCATATAAATAAACATAATCTTTATAAGAAAACATTTCTCAATATGCTTAACGCAAATTGTTTTCTATGACTATTTATTCAAGTGCACTTATATTATACTACATTTTACTCTAAAATATAAAGAAGAGCATGAATTTTTCTCAGTATTTATGCGGATTTGTGGCATTTTATAATTATTCAATTATTGTTTTTTTAACAAGATTTGAGTAAAATTATCCAAGCTATCGCAATCAGATTTTTACTCCCCGCTAACAAAAAAGAGGGCGAATTCTTCTTGAATCCGCCCCTTTTACATTAAAAACGCAGTTTAAAAGTTGATGTTTTATTTTTTGTCAAAGCAGCTGTGTTATGTCAAAATTTAATAATTCAAGATTTTTTATCTACATTATCAACTTTGTTGACAATCTTGAACTTCACCTTCTTGGTTCCACACCAGGTTCCTGTTCCTCTGATAGTCATTGTTGCTGTTCCAACCGAATAGTTATTGGTTATATCAATAATCTCATAATATTCAGGAGCAAGAGTCCAATCCACCTTCTTATCATAAATAGTGATGTCAGCTTTTCTTGGAATAACTCCGCCATTCATATTATAGTACTGATCTTTTACAGTTACCTTGCAGGCGCTGATGTCATTACCAACAAAGTATTTTGCGCCAAACCATGCACCTGACTGCTCGTCCTCACCTCGCAGCGCATAAGCATCTGTATTCTTTGGAACTGCCATGAAGCTAACTTCAACACAGGTTCCGGCTGGAACACTTGTTCCTTCAGGTATTGGTGTTCCTTTTGATATATAGGTTGCCAACTCGCCGCTCTGCCAGTAACGAGTAATATCTTCTCCGTAAGTATACTGAAGAGTTCCGGGAACTATTGTATAGTCCTTGCCTGCAGTAAGCTTCTTGCCGTTATCATAGAGAACAAGTGTGGATTTGAAATTGTTCTTCTTACCGGCTACCAGCTTTACATCAGCGGCAGTAGCTTCAATGTTTTCTTCCTGCAAAGTAAAGTCCCTAGGTCCAACCTTGAAGGAGATTGCATTCTTTACAGTACCTGAGAAATTCCTCTTAAACTTAAGTGTTACGGAAGCCTTTGCTCCGGCCTTTTTATTGTTGCTGTAAGAAACAGTGTAATCAAGGCCTTCCGCAAGCCACCAGCGCTCGCCGTCTTTGCCAAGCGTAAATACATCTAACAATGGTGTTGCCCCTGCTTTGCTGTAAGGAACAACAATATTTCCTTCGCCGTCATCATAACCGTCTGCAATCTGCACAAGAATATTCTTGCCCTTAATAGATTCAGGATCATCCTTGGCAGTAACCTTTGCAGCTGTGATCTTAACCGGCTTTACCTTGATCTTCTTTGAAACATTATTAATAACGCCTCTATCGAATACGCCGTAGAATTCTACTGTTTTTGTGCCTGCATCTCCGCCGTCATCATTTACCCAAACCTCAAAGCAATCAGTTGAAAGCTCTTTTCCGGTAGCTTTGTTTATGACCTTTACAGGCTCGGTCGGACTCTTTGCCAGCTTTGCAAGAGTTGCCATTTTGTCAAGGTAGCCATCTTCGTCATAAACTGCGATGCTTTTAAAATTATCAAAGTCAAACTCAGTTTTGACATTGGAAACACTTATTGTTATACCCTTGATCGCGAACTCAAGTCTGTAGATTCCAAAGAGTTTTGAATGATAGCTCTTTGCAGGATCCGGATCGTCATAGTTGAAAGGCTGGATGCTGATTGAACCGGAATCAGGATAACGGTTGCTCCAATCATCCTCAGGTTCTGACGCAGGATCAAATACTGAATAGTAATATCCAAACTTCTTTTCTTCATCAGAAAGAGTCTTAAACTTCTCTTCCGTCATGTACTTAATTTCTGTTTTGCCAATCTTAAGAACGTAAGTGCCATCCTCGAGGCCCTTGATAACCTTCTTTGACTGAACGACAGCTTTTCCTTCGCCGTCTTCCTCATAATCAAAGCTTATCTTTTTCTTATTAACCTTAACCTTCTCAAGAGAGAGTCTTTCTCTCTTCTCAGCCTTTGGAAGGATCTTTAAAATGGTCTTTTTCGGATCATTTTTATTCTCGATCAGCTTGCCTTCAAAGCCGCCCAATCCGACTACGTTGAATACATAGTCGCCGGGAACATTCTTGATCTCATTAAAGGTCAGTTCCTTTGAAAAATCAAAACCGTCGCCGCTCTCTCTGTAATAGGTGAGCTTATAGTCAGTGCCGAGCTTAAGTGTTCTGAAGGTGTATCTTGTTGAAAGATCGACAACCGGACCTACGCCCTTTTCTGTAAACTTATCACCCTGGAAAACAGTAACCTGAGGATCAGAGTCTATATCCACGTCCTTGATGAATCTTTTTATAATGCTGAAGGGTTTCTTCACAACTGTCTTTTTATCGCCTAAAAGCTTAACTGTGAAATAAGGAGCTTTGGAATTATTAAGATCGCCGTCGCAAACCTTTACATTGTTATAGTAAGTTACCACATAATCAATTCCCTGATAAAGCCTTCTTCCGTCGTAATAAACTCTGATGTCTTCATCAAATGTGAGCTTTTCACCTGTGTAAAAATAAGCTCCGCCGGGATTTCTTACAGTACCGTCGCAGACATACTTGCCGGCTTCATCATCGTACCAGAACTCAACTTCATTACTTACTACAAGACCACTGCCAACAACCTTGGACATATCATTGTCATACAGGCCTCTGTCATCAGGAATGACATCCAGCCAGTTGTAATCGGGGTCGTAATACTCTTCTTCTCCGTAACCAAATGTAAGGAGCGCTGTGAGAACCTTTGAATCAACAGCGTTCTTCTTATGTGCTACAGCAGAAAAACGAAGGTATCCTTTTCCGGTCTTGGAAACAACGATATAAGGATTCTCATAGGTCTTTCCACCTTCGATGATCTGTGCTGCAGTAGGCTCAGCCGGAATCTCAGAATCTGAATACTGTGCCATGTAATAGATTTCTGCTCCGCGCTCATAGTTATCCAGGCAGATCTGGTCGCCATTTGTAACATAGCCAAGGAAAGAACGTCCATCCCAGTGTTCATCATCTTCTGCAGGATAGATATTGCAGCCATAGAAATAGCCGATATTAAGCTGCTCAGGCTCAAGGATGTCGAAGTCACATCCGGCGCTTATTTGATGATGTAAGAGAACACCATTAACATAAACCTCCTCTTCGTAGAAGAACATAATCCTTCCCAAGCCGGTCTTATCCCCGGGTTCAAGCGTATAATAGCGAGTCCTCATGCCATCCTTGTAAGTAGATTGATCCCCCTCCTCAATAACTTTTACAAAGCTATTGTCCTCAACCCATCTTTGATATTCCTCTAAGTCAGGGTTTTCCTCCTCAGAAATATAGCGCTCTACGTTGATACTAAATTTAGTTGCTTCGTCAGTCTTACCCTTTACTGTAAGCTTTTCAAAAGCATTTTCATTCTTAGTAAGGGTAAAATATTCCTTATCAACAACCAGCTTTTCCTCAACATTAATATCATAGGTCATGGTAATATCGGCAAACTTAACAGTGACAGTAGCCTTACCGGGCTTCTTACCTCTTACCATGCAGAAGTCATAGTCTGTGCCTTTTCCGCTAAATGAGTTTGTCTCATAAGTATCTGTAGTAATACCTGTTTCTTCATCATAAGTGGTCCTAACAAAAACAAGCACACTCGGATCGGATACAGTCCACTTGAAAGTAGCTTCTTTTTTTAAAGCTATGTATTCTTCAAATCTGGAGCCGTCTCCGGCAAATCCAACGCCAAACATTTCTCCGTCGTTTACATTGATCGTATCATAAGCATCATGGAATGCAAAATCATCCTTTGTAAATCCACTCGCAGCGCCAAGGGCCTCTTCATCACCCTCTGCCATAGCAGCGTCCTCTGCATCCCCAGCAAACTCTGCATCTGCTTCCACTGCGCTTTCTACAGCTTCTGAAAGAACTTCCTCTGCTGCATCATCAGTTCCTTCATTTCCTGCCTCAGCACTATCTTCGCTGACCATAGCATCTGCTGCATCTTCAGCGTCTGCAATTTCTTCAGCCTCTGCTGCATCTTCACCAGCTTCTGCCTCGTCAACAACAATATCCTCCGTCAGAGCATCATCCTCGAAAGCCACGGTGTCCTCATCTGAAACCCCAGCCCCCGCTTCTTCAGCTGCTACACCGGCCTCTTCCAAGGCCTCTTCGTAACCCCAGGAAGTTTCCTCCTGAGTAAAAGCGCTGCTCTCTGCCGCAAACGCTTTCATGTCCCCTGCGCCCACAGAAGATACGATCATAACTCCCGCAAGAGACAACGCCAACAAACGTTTTAACCTCATCACATTACCTCCTTGTTTTTTATGTAAGACTATATAAGTCAATGGTACCACTATAATTGCACACAAACAATATAGGGCCGGACTTAAAGTCCGGCCCTATACGCTTATGAGGGGGGGATAAAATTATCTTATAAGCTTTCCATTTTCATCGAAGGAGTATTTTTTGCCCCATCTTGTGATGGTCTCGCCCCTTGCGATGTGTCCATTGGACTTCGCATAGTATCTTTCTTCACCTTCATCAATCCAGGCTGACTTTGCGATCACACCCTTTTCGTTGCTGTAGTATAGATCATCGTAGAATTCATTGAAGCCATAGAGCAGCTCTCCGTCTACTCCGAAGAGATAATCCTTAAACCACTTTGTCATTATCTCATTCTTTGCGATGGTTCCATCACTCTTTGCATAGTAGGTCTGTCCATCAACTTCAAAGAACTTGTTTGATACCATAGCACCATCTTTTTCAGGTGCAAAATAACGGTCAAAGAAGAAGCCTGTCATTACATAGCCATCAACATCGATGCAATAAGTGCGTCCCCACTTTGTGTACATATGAGGGTCGATCGCATCATGTGGCTCAGGACCCTCAGGAGTAGGTTCATACGGAGCAGGTGGATCCACAGGATCATTGGGGTCTGTAGGATCCTGCGGGTCGTCAGGATCTTCAGGAATCTGTGGATCATCCGGCTCCTGCGCGCTCTCAACTTCTTCAAGGGAAATGTCATCAATATAAATATCGTGTTTCTCAGTAATCCTTACTCCGCCAACAGAGCCCATTGTAATGTTGAATCTCGTGTTGGTATCTGTAGGATGGTTCATTGTAAATTCTTTTGTAAAGGTCTGATACTCAGGGCCGATTGCAACAGGGCCTGTTCCGCTGTAGTTAGTCCAGCTTCCCTCAAACTCCTGCATGCAGTAGGAAATGTTTCTCTCAATGCTTGATTTTGCCTTGAAGGAAAGTCTGTAGGTCTTGCCCTCTTCAAGTGTGATTCCATCCTGGTTGAGCTGTACATACCACTCATTTGCTGAAGTATCTGCTATAGTATCCTCAATTGTGATCGCAAAAGCATTGTCATTTCCGTTCATGCTGTCGATCATGTAGGATGCTTTAACTGTGTCGTAAACATAAGGTGAGAAACCTGCGAGGCCTGCATTGAAGGAGCCGTTTTTGATCAGAGCTGCCTCAGTTAAAAATGCATTGTCGAGATAGTAGGTTCCAGCCTCGTTAAACTCAAAGGATACGTAAGAGCCGTCTCTGTCCTTATCCTCTGTAAGGTCAAACTTCTTGGAGAAAGCACTCATGTCAGCTGCAGCCTTTGCTACGTAAGTATTTCCGGCAACATCAACTGTAACTTCGCCGTCTCCGGATTCAGATCTTACATCAAAGCTGATCTCATATTTTCCTCTTACAAGAGGTGAAAGCCTGCTCTGAGAAATCTTTACACTCTCATTCTCAGGAACTGTAACCTTAAGCTCTCTCTTTCCGCCTGCGTTAACTACGCTGACGTTCTTTGCAGCTTCTTCTGAGAACTCCCAGTTTCCAAGTCTCTTTTCACCCTGATCGAAGGATCCGTTGTAAATGTAGTTTCCGTCAGGTCTTACAGTCTTTTCATTCTCTTCCTTGATCTCCTCGCCGGAAACATGAACAAGTCTGATGTTTGAAAGAGTTACAGGTGCTGTGCTTCCAAGCTTACCAAGGTTGAACTCAAGACATCCGTTGGTGTCGCTCTTGTCGTTCATTGTAAAGGTAATGCTGTAGTGCTCTTTTTCTGTAGTAAGGCTTACATTTGTATCTGCAAGGTATCTTACCCAGCTTCTGTCAGGACCTTCGATATCAACTACGATATCTCTTGCCTCTTCTGCTTTTGCGTCAAAAGAAAGCTCGTAGGTATAGCCCTTATACATTGCAATTCCGGGCTGCTTAAGCTGAACGCTGTAGTTCTGTGAGCCTTCAGCTGCCTGATTTATTGTGATCTCGCCGTTTTCTACGCTGTAGGTTGTTCCCTCGCCGTCGCTCTCAAGGTGAAGCTTGAAGTTATCAGTTACATCACCCTCAGCGCCTTCAAGATAAACTTCCTGTGAAAAATCGCCGTTAACTACATAGTTGCCGGACTCATCAGGTGCTCTGAAGGTCTTTTCCTCAGCAACAGGCTTCTTAGCCTCGTTCTCAAGTCTCTCATACTCTTCCTGTGACTTCTGATAAACTCTTACGTAGTCAACTTCGAAGCTCTGATCGTTCATAGCCTCGTAAACGCTGTCATCAGGATATCCAACCCAGCTTCCGCCTACTGCCAGGTTAAGGATGATATAGAAGTTCTGGTCAAAAGGAGCCGGATAAGTGATCTGATTGTCATCGTCTGTTCCTGTGTACCAGTCTCTTGTCTCGTAAACTTTTTCGCCGTCAACGTACCAAACGATAAGGCCGGGCTCCCAGTCTACTGAAAATACATGGAAGTCATCTGCGTAGCTAACGTCGTTTTGAACCTTGAAGCCCTGGTTCTCCTTGTGGCCTGTGCCTGAATTGTAGCCGTAGTGGATTGTGTGATAGGACTTGTTTACGTTCTGTCCCATAACCTCAGCGATGTCGATCTCGCCGCATTTTGGCCACTGTCCATAGAAGCTCTCGTTTGTAGCCATAAGCCAGAAAGCAGGAAGATAGCCTTTTCCGTAAGGAACCTTAACTCTTGCTTCGAATCTTCCGTAGGTAAAATCGTGTTTTCCCTGTGTTGTGATACGTCCGGAAGTAATCTCTCTGTCTTTTGAAACATGGCTTGAACCGCCGCCGATATCTAAGGAAGCTCCGGGAATATAGCCCACAGTTCCGCCATACCAGTAATAATTATTGTTGGGATCAAGAAGTGAAAGCTCAATCTTTCTGTTAACAGAAGCAGCTGCACTGATTGTAAATTTGTAGCTGTGTCCTGCCTTGAGCTCAAGATCGCTCTGCTGAAGCTGAACGTTCCAGTTGGCATCTCCTGCCTTTACAACGTCAATCTTTGCAAAGCCGTCGAAATATTCAATGCTTCCCTCACCGGGCGCATTACTGCCAAAGTACCACTCCCAGGAATTCTCGAAATTGGCACTTCTAAGGAGCTCAGCCTCGTTGTCCTCACCCTCAGTTGTATCCTTGAGTGAAAGACCTGAGATCACAACAGTTCCTGCTGCTGTTCCCTCTGCTGAGTCATCTATTTTTCCAAAGTTGATCTGAACAGCTGCTGTCTTTGTTGCCTTTGATTCAGGGACAGTAATGTCAAAAGTAACTTCGGTCTTTTCAACTTCTGAAATATCAGGCTTCTCAGCCACGTTATCATCAACTGTGCTGCTGTCTGTAACGTGAGGCTTGATCTTGAGTGTTCCTTCACTGACCTCGATATTTCCTTCATCCAGAGCTGTGTATCTCTGAAGCTCTGCGTTAACCCATCCGGGCTCGTGCTGCTCCACGTTCCAGTCATCAGTGTTCAACGCTCCCCCGTCGAACTCCTCGGACCAGACCAGGCTGTAGCCATCGTCCTCTACCATGTCACCCTCCTGAGCTTTCGCCACCCCGGCGAAAGAAGACATGTTAAACGCCATCGCGAAGGACAGTGCAAAAGGCAGTGCCCTTCTAAGTAATACTTTACTCATGTAATCCTCCCCTTTCAACAAAACTTTTAACTTCATACTATTTTTTCGTTGCAAAAAACTTTTAACTTCATACAAGTTTTTTGCAACGAAAAAATAGTAACATTTACTTACGAAAACATATATCAAATGAAGTGAAAAATTAACATAATCTTGACATTTTATGTTATAATTCAGGCACGAATCTATTATTTTTACAAAAATCTACGAAAACTTTTCGAAATGGAATTGGGGAAAAGGCAGATATATGGCAAATCGCATACTATCAAATCTCTACAATGAAGACCAGGACTTCATTCACAGACAACAGAACGACGAACTCCTTTTCTACAGCCAGGTTTCAGGGGGTGATATCGAAGCAGTCCAGGAAAACTGTAGGCAGAACCGCTTCCTCGACAAAGAGGGTGTGGGTATTTTGTCAAAGGATCCGGTGGTCAACTTAAAGTACCACTTCGTGGTCACAGCTGCCATCATGTCCAGAGCCTGCGTGGATAACGGAATGGAGATGGAGGTCTCCTTCAGGCTCAGCGACTACTACATAAGGCAGCTGGACTTTCTAAGCACCGAAGAAGAAATCGGAGCTCTCCACAACAAGATGGTCCTTGATTACACAAAAAAAATGGCTGTACTTAAGCAGACCAAAGCTCTTTCAAAACCAATCTCGGACTGCTTAAACTACATCCACACTCACATAAAAGACCGTATAACTATTGAAGATCTGGCAGATTACACGGGTAAATCCGTAAGCTACATCTCCAGACTTTTCAAAACCGAAATGAACATAACTGTCAGCGACTACATCCGCTCAGCTAAGATCGACAAGGCCAAGAACATGCTCCGCTACAGCCAGGTTCCGCTCATCGAGATTTCCTCCTACCTCTCATTCTCCTCCCAGAGCCACTTCATCAAGCTCTTCAAGGAAGAGACCGGCATGACTCCCAAAAAGTACCGCAGCCAGTACTACGGAACCGGCTGGCAGATCTCCGAGCAGGAGGTTACCTGAGGCAGCGCTGCGGAACCGGCTGGCAGGTGGCCGGGGAGAGGGCAAGTGCTTAGGAGCAGGTGGCGATGATTCGCCTGATGCCCTCCTCGAAGGGGACTTTGCATTTGAAGCCGAGGGAGAATAGGGAGGATGGGTCTGCCTGCAGATGCATCACCTGCTTATCGTTGTAGGGGCGTTTTGAAAAGCCTGGTTGTTTTTGGTAAGAGGTTAGTTTTGCGATTGTTTCTATGTATTCTTTTAGAGGGCGGGCTACTCCGCTTCCAATTACATAGATGGAGGAGTCCCGACCTTTTTGTGCAGCAATGAGCATAGCTCTAGCTGCGTCCTCAGAATAAATGTAGTCCCAGAGCTGGTCGCAAGGCGTAAATTCAGTATCCTCGCCGGCAAGCATCTTTGTTACTGCTGTGCTTATGAGGGTTTCGGGTCTGTCGTAGGGTCCGTATACACTAAGAATCCTGCACCAGATGTGGCAGATTTTCAGGTCTGTGCACAGAGTCCTTGTCTCTTCGCCGGCTATGAGTTTGGCCTTCCCGTAGCTGGTCTCCGGAGCAGTTGGTGTGTCTGCAGAGAGCATTCCTTCTACTCTTCCATACTCCGCCTGCGAGCCTGCTCCAACAAACGTACTGCAGCCAAGGCTCTTCGCGAGCTTCGCAGCTGCGAGAGAATATTCTATGTTTTTCTCCTGAAGATCTTCGTTTTCTCTTGAACCCCCGTATGTCCCCATCCATGCAAGATGAAAGAACAGGTCATATCCGCTTGTTGGGATGCCCTGCTTTTCAAACTCGGGGAGCGCTTCTTCGTACTCCTGAAGATCAAGCTTCAAGATCCTGATGCATTCCTGCTTTTCCAGTCCAGTAATAGCATCTTCATACTCCTCAGGATCAAGCTTCACTGTTCTTGCAGCATAGGGCTCTTCTGCTCTTTTGGACTCTCTGTGTACAATTGCCAGGACTTCGTACCCTGCCTCTGTACATATCTTTATCAGCGCTCTTCCTATCGCACCCGTCGCGCCTGTGATCACAACTTTTCTCATATCAAATCACCCTGGTTGTTTCTCTTTATACTCAATTGTCTTATCTTAATTGTTTAATTTCTTGATTGCTTGATTGCTTTCTTGCTTTCTTGCTTTCTTGCTTTCTTATACCTTATCATCCTTGGTCTGCTTTTGCATATTGTATCTGCCGGGAAATATCAGTCAACCCTGCGCAAGGCGCACCGCTTCGCGGCTTCGGGGTTGACAGACATTTCCTGTCAGATAGTTTGTAATCAAGCAGATCAAGGATAATTGTGCGCCTTGGCGCACTGCATTCAGAAGTTGACGTGTTATTTTATTGTTTCAGGGGCTAACTATTTAGATGATAATTATATCGACATTACATATATCCTGGGATTGATTTATAAATCATACATACAAAAATAACCTGATAATAGTTCTAAGTATGCCTTTTGTGGTGTTTTCTACTGATAATGAAGATAACTTATTCAATTATTCATATGAAGAACATAATTTTCTTCTCTTTAATATGCCTTTTTTATCCAGCTCCTTA
>JAEEGL010528088.1_pt1 | contig 12117 bp, 7 predicted proteins | sample 9134231 | NCBI WGS metagenome assembly JAEEGL01 (sample SAMN16246548, study PRJNA631951) | gut metagenome | biome: gut microbiome; feature: rumen; material: fiber-attached | host: Bos | place: Iran: Karaj | collected 2018-10
GCTCGCTTCAGCTCGACTATACCATCGTCGTTAAAAACAGGCTCTGTTGCATCAATAGCGGCAGCGTACTTAGCCTTTGCAAAACAAAAATCAAGCTCAATGAGTGTCTTGTAATTTATATATATTTCCTCTCTGACAGGAGTGAGCATTGCACTCAGATCTGAAAGGATTTTCTCGATTTCAAGTAACTCGTCATTATGAAGCTCCTGAATACTGTTGTTGATTTCAACGACCTGCATCGGCTCAATAAAAACAGTAGAACCTGTTGCGGAGCGGTCGTGAACCATTCCCGGAAATGCATTTTTATGCTCTATTTTTACAGGGATACAGTATCTGCCATTACGCATAGTAATAAGAGCATCCATGAGCATATCACGGTTGCTGGAGCTCTTGATCATTTTGTTCAGAACATTATGAACCTCTGCCTCAGAGGAAGTGATTTTTCTTCTGATAGCCTTGAGGTTGCCCGAAGCATCGTCAGCTATTTCATCAGAGGAGATTATACAGCGTCGTATCTCACTTGATATATCCTCAAGTGGAAGCAGTTCATCAAAAAGAGGAGTAAGGGAATCAAAGACCTTGTGTTCACTATCCTCATCTGAGCCCGCTATCTCACCATATTTTTTTACTTCTGAAGCTGCCTCAAGAAGAGCTGCCATATCCAAAAGCTCAGATGCAGACAGAGTTGAGTCGATTTCAAGAAGCTTCAGGGATTCTTTTATATTCTTTATTCCGGAAAAAGAAACCTGGCCATACTTCTCAAGTCTCACAAATGCATCACGAGTATTTTGCTGCAGCTGCTCTATCTTGTTTCTGTCATTATATGGTCGAAGACCTGCAACCTTTCTCTTGGCATCCTCCGTTACGGCATAGTCTGAAAGCTGATCCAGTATCTTATTAAATTCAAGTACACGTATTGAGCGTTTATTCATAATAAAAAAGTACTCCAATATATATTTGTTGCTAACTTCCATTTTATAACAGATTTAGCGTAAGTGTCAAAATACATCAGTCTTTTTTAGAGACGGGCTAAGTAACATCTCTTTTACTAGCATAAATGTAGAGTTCTTGCTATAATATGAAATTATATCTAAATAGAAAGGCATATAAGCATGAATTATATAAATACGCTCCACGAAGGAGATAATATCTCAGAGGTTTATTTCTGTAAACAAAAGGTGGTTGCCCAGTCAAAGAATGGAAAGACTTATTACAGTCTCGTGCTTCAGGACAAGACCGGAACTCTGGATGCAAAGGTCTGGGATCTGTCAAATGCGATAGCACATTTTGAAGCTATGGACTTTATCAAGGTTGATGGCCAGATAACTGTTTATAACAACAGTCTTCAGATGAATGTAAGGCGTATACAGAAGGCACAGGAAGGCACCTATGATGAGTCAGAATATATGCCATATACGAAATATAACGTAGAAGAGATGTATACAGAGCTTCTCGGTTTTGTAAACAGTGTAAAGAACGAATATCTGAGCAAGCTGTTAAAGAGCTTTTTTGTGGATGATGAAAACTTCGCAAAGAGGTTCAAGAAGCATAGTGCTGCAAAGGCTGTTCATCACAACTTTATCGGTGGACTTCTTCAGCATACACTGGCAGTTACCAAGATGTGTGACTTCCTTGCTTCGTCATATGACATAATCAACAGAGATCTGTTAATAACCGCATCCATATGCCACGATATAGGTAAGCTGCACGAGCTTTCAAAGTTCCCTGAGAATGATTATACTGATGAGGGAAATCTCCTGGGACATATAGTTATGGGAGCAATGATGGTGAGAGATAAAGCAAATGAAATAGAAGGCTTCCCGCCACTTCTTCAGAGTGAGCTTGAGCATTGTATACTTGCTCATCATGGAGAGCTTGAGTATGGATCACCAAAGAAACCACAGCTTGTAGAAGCAGTAGCTCTTTCCTTTGCAGACAACACAGATGCCAAGATGGAAAGCTTCAGAGCAGAAGCGGAGAGCTCAGTAACCGAGACCGGCTGGATCGGATACAGCAAGTGGTTTGATTCAAATATAAGAAAAACTACTGTTTAGGTTTTATTGAGTTATATGTGACATCTACGTTATTTATATAGAAAAAGGAGACAAAAAAATGGGTAAGTATTTCGGTACAGACGGCTTCAGAGGAGAGGCAAATGAAAACCTCACCGCTGACCACGCGTATAAGGTAGGAAGATTTCTCGGATGGTACTATGGAGAGGTAAAGCGTCAGGCAGGCCTTACCAATGTAACTCCGAAGGTTGTTATCGGAAAGGATACAAGACGTTCGAGCTATATGTTTGAGTATTCTCTCGTTGCCGGACTTGTTGCTTCCGGAGCAGATGCATATATGCTTCACGTTACAACAACTCCTTCAGTTGCTTACGTTACAAAGGTTGACGGCTTCGACTGTGGAATCATGATCTCAGCAAGCCACAATCCTTACTATGATAACGGAATCAAGCTCATCAACTCACAGGGTGAGAAGATGGAGGAGGATACAATAGAGATAATCGAGTCTTATCTGGATGGCGAGCTGGAGCTGTTCGGGCAGAAGTGGGAAACTCTTCCTTTTGCAAAAAGAGAACAGATCGGATGCACAGTTGACTATGTATCCGGACGTAACAGATATATCGGATATCTGATATCTCTCGGACTTTATTCCTTCAAGGATATGAAGGTTGCACTTGACTGTGCAAACGGAGCTTCCTGGAATATCGCAAAGTCTGTATTTGATGCACTTGGTGCAAAGACATATGTTATCAACGCTGCACCTGATGGAACAAACATTAACCGCGACGCAGGATCAACACATATCGAAGGACTTCAGAAGTATGTTGTTGATAATGGGCTGGATGTAGGCTTCGCATATGATGGAGATGCTGACAGATGTCTCGCAGTAGATGAGAAGGGAAATGTGGTCGATGGCGATGCAATCCTCTATGTCTGTGGAGTGTATCTCAAAGAAAAGGGCGAGCTGATGAATAACACTGTTGTTACAACAGTTATGTCTAACTTCGGCCTGTATAAAGCATTTGACGAAGCTGGTATCGACTACGCGAAAACAGCAGTTGGTGATAAGTATGTTTATGAATATATGTCACAGAACGGATGCCGTATAGGAGGCGAGCAGTCAGGACATATCATCTATTCAAAGTATGCGACAACCGGTGACGGAATCCTTACATCACTTAAACTTATGGAGGTTATGCTTGCAGCTAAGAAGCCTCTTTCAGAGCTTACTGCTCCGTTTACTGTATACCCTCAGGTACTTGAGAATGTACGAGTAACAGATAAGAAGGCTGCACAGGATGACGAAGCTGTTCAGGCTAAGGTTAAGGAGGTTGCTGAAGCTCTGGGTGCATCAGGACGTATCCTCGTTCGTGAGTCAGGAACAGAACCTCTCGTTCGTGTAATGGTTGAGGCAGAGACAAAAGAAGAGTGTCAGAAGTACGTAGATATGGTTGTAAATGTAATAAAAGAAAAAGGCTATGCAGTCTGAATCGACTGCATGCCTTGAATATATAATTATCAAGATTATAAAGGGTATGTGTTTCATCACAGCTTGACGCTGTAGTCAGAGGCATATACCTTTTTTGTATCCTCGCTTGTGTTGTAAGAACCGTCAAAGCAGAACTCTTTGGACCAGGTCATAAAGTATGCCCATGGGATACGGCTTTCCTTAAGCTTATCCATATCAGGCATATATCCTACTTCGGTAATAGCACATACCTTGCTCGTGGTTGTATCAGCCACGAGTTTTTTATACTTGTCAGCATAATCTGTGTATTCTTTTTCAGGAAGATATATATCCCAACCGATAACATCTACGAATTCATCTCCCGGATAGGATTCCTTTGTAGGTGAACTCCATACCCAGAGCAGATTGTCGAGGTGGTACTCATCCACAAAGAGATGATACATCAGAAGGTAAAGCTCTTTAGCTACCGCGCCGCCTTTTTTGCCCCACCAGAACCAGTCTCCCTCAACCTCGTGGAAAGGTCTCCAGAGTATCGGGATATTCTTTTCTTTAAATGGGATTAAAAGTTCAGCTATATGACGTAGATCTGAGAAGAAAGCATCCCGTTCAGGCGAACCATCTATCAGAACCTTTGATGCATCAAAATCAGTATGCTTTGAATAAAAGGCCTTGTCTCTACCTCCAATCGGAGAGAACCAGTGGAAGCAGAAGGTTAGGATTGAGTCTGTAGACTCAGCAATTTTCATAGCGGTATCCAGGGTATCCCTGTTCTCATAAACCTCTGTCAGACACTCTTCACTGGCATCATCATAATTAATATTCGGACTATATGAAAGAAGCTCAAAGCCTACAAGCTTAGGGAAGTGCCCTGTAAGCTCATGTATATAGTGATACTCCTCCATAGGATTTGTCTGAGTATGCTGGCCGGTGATTATTGCATTTCCGGCAGTACCTACCAGATATTCAAGAAGCTGCCTCGCTTCGGGAGAGGCATTTTTATTTACAGGAATCTTGTCATAATTCATAGGCTTACCTCCCAGATTACTTAAACTGTCATAAGGTGATTATAAAATATTTGATAAAATATTTCTATCTCAAAAAATAAGATTGTCTACTTTTTGTTGGCTAGTGCACTCGTATATATATGGCGATTAAAATGTGCAAATTTTCATCTTTTAGGCTTATGTATGATTAGTTTACAAGTTAAGAATAAAGGGAGGATTTGAGATGAAAAAGAGTATAAGTAAAATGATGAGTGTGTTTCTTGGAACAGCATTTGTACTGGGGATTAGTGGTAATCTGCCAGCTGGGAATATATCGCAGGTGGAAGCAAGTGATAACAGAAGCATAGTGACCTTTGGAAACTATTGGCAGGAAGATACAAATGGTGACGGAGTAGCAGATAAGTATGATGATAAAACTCCAATAAACTGGATAGTACTTAAGAAGTATGATGATGGCACAGCTTTTGTAATGTCTGAGAAGGTACTGGACTATCAGATGTATAGTGAACTGAATTATGGCAACGTTACTTGGGAGACATCATATATCAGAGGCTGGCTTAATAATACCTTTTACAATGATGCATTTTCAGTAAATGAAAAAAAAGCTATCAAGCTTAGTGATGTCAAAAATGATTATACGAAGGAATTGCATTATAAAAAGAATAAAACGACTATTATTAGTGGTGGAAACAACACAAAGGATTATATATACCTGTTATCTTCGGACGAGGCTACAGATCCACAGTATGGCTTTGAAAAGGAGTGGCTTGTCAAGGATCCGCTTAGGAACGCAGGAGCCACTGATTATGCAAATGGAATTGATAGTTATGCTTCTTGTTGGTGGTGGTTAAGATCAATAGGAATATATAAGGACGAATTCGAAAATGTTTCAGTAGGAAATGTGCAGAGCGGCCAGCCTAGTGATGGACATGAATCCGGTGGAGGTCTCGGAATAAGACCTGTAATGAAGATAGATATCAAAGCGGCTGAGAATGCGTCTGTGAAGTCATACTATAATGAGTGGGTTGATGGAAAATGGTACGATGCTGAAGGGAAACAGACATATAGTGGAAGACTCACCTGGGAATCTGACGCCTCAGGTTGGTGGGTTGAAGATAGTGATGGCTGGTATCCTGTTAATTCATGGCAGAAGATAGATGGAACCTGGTACTTCTTTAAGGCGGACGGATATATGGCAGCTAGCTGAAGATAGACGGTTACTGGTATTACTTCGATGGATCGGGCTATATGGTAACAAGTCAGTACGTAGATGGTTGCTGGATCAGTGCTGATGGAGTATGCTATTAAAAAAGACAAACGGGAACAGTTCAGAGAACTGTTCCCGTTTGTCTGTATAATGTTCATTATCCTTCGATAGCGATAGTTTTCTTCTCAGGAATTTTAGCAGCTTCCTTCTTTGGAATGCTTAGCTTAAGGACTCCATCTTCGTACTTTGCCTTGATCTCATCATCGGTCACTTCCTCACCTACATAGAAGCTTCTCTGCATGGATCCCGAATAACGTTCGCGTCTTATAAGCTTGCTCTTTTCGTCCTTCTTCTCTTCATCCAGTCCCTTGGCTGCGCTTACAGACAGATAGCCATTCTCCAGTGTCAGCTTGATCTCATCCTTCTTAAATCCCGGCAGATCAATATCCAGTTCATAGCCATTTTCATGCTCATGGACATCAGTCTTCATAACCTGGGCTGCTCGCTTTCCGTAAAGCTTTCGATCTACATCTCCGAAATCCATCTTCGGAAAATCAAGCCATTCATCCAATAAATTCTCTCCAAAAATACTTGGTAACAACATAAGTCATTCCTCCTTCTCAAGAAAAATATATGATAATAAATCTCATGAGCAAGGGAAGGAGCGTTTGGATTCTTCATCGGAATCTTCTCTATTCCTTTGTTCTGACTATGTTATAGCACTATTTGTTAGCACTGTCAAGAGGTGAGTGCTAATTATTTTTGATAGCGCTATTTTTGTTTTAATGATACAATAATTAACGGTTTATGGGAGTAAATCGTTGCTTTGCGAAACGAGTATACTATGGTATTAAATGGGTATAGCAGAAAGGGGAGAATCATGCGATTCAGACCATGTATAGATATTCATGATGGAAAAGTTAAACAGATAGTCGGCGGATCACTTAAGGATACTGTTGGTGCGGATACAAACTATGTATCTGAGCATGGAGCTGCATATTTCGGCCGACTTTACAGAAATTGTAATGTTCCCGGAGGACATATCATTTTGCTGAATAAGGCTGGGACGAAGGAATATCTGGAGGATATAAGAGAAGCTTCGGACGCTATGAAGGAGTATCCGGGTGGCTTTATGATAGGGGGTGGCATTACGGAGGAAAATGCACTTGAGTTTATTGAGCTTGGTGCATCTCATGTTATCGTAACTTCCTATGTTTTCAGAGACGGGATGATAGACTATGACAGACTGAATGCTCTGGTACAGAAGGTCGGAAAGGACAAGCTGGTTCTTGATCTTTCGTGCAGAAAGAAAAAGTCTGTTTCAGTAGATGGAACTGTTTCAGTAGATGGTACCGGTTCGGAGGATTACTATATAGTTACAGACAGATGGCAGAAATACACGGATGTAAAGGTGTGCCACGAGACGCTGGATGAACTGAGTGGATATGCCGACGAATTCCTGATACATGGTGTTGATGTCGAAGGAAAAAAGAGTGGTGTAGACAAGAATCTTCTGCAAATCCTGGGTAGCTGGAAAGGAAATGTCCCAATAACCTACGCGGGTGGAGTGGCTTCATTTGAAGATATGGACACAGTCAGAGAGCTTGGAAAAGGTCGTATAGATGTTACCATAGGAAGTGCACTTTCTATCTTTGGTGGAGATATGGACTTCCAGGAGGTTGTTAGTTATAAGGAGAATGGTAATGAGAATTAAGAGATATGTTTCATGTTTACTCGCTTCATGTATGATACTCGGACTCGCAGGCTGCGGGGATAAGGATTCATCGAAGGGTGATAGCAAAGAAGGTTCAACAAAAGCTTCTACCAGTGCAACTACTGATGATGCTGACAGTGCTGATTATCCTACAGAAAGCTCACTTAAGGGCGAGGGACCGGCAGATCCGAAGGCTACTGCAAGCGATGCAACAGCTGATAGCTCTGCCCAGCTCAAGGACGGAGATGTTCTGGTTGATATTAACTTTGACGATAATGATGTCGATGGATTTATGACATATACAAATGGCGGTATCTGTGAGATATCTGCAAGTGATGGACAGCTTGTGGTAAACATCAAGAACTGCGGCGGACTGGACTACGCAAACCAGATCTACTGGGATGGATATGCGCTCAGCAAGAATTGTGTATATACATACAGCTTTGATATTTCCAGTGATATAGAGAGAAAGATAGAGTATCGTCATCAGATAAATGGCGGTGATTATCATGCATATCAGGGTGAGGTTATAGATATTGGTCCTGAGGTGACAAACTTCTCGGTTGATTTTGAGATGACCGAAGAGTCAGATCCGGCTCCACGTATTGTTTTCAATATGGGTAAGATGGAGGATATGTCGTCTGATCCGGGCGAGCATAATATTTACATCGATAACATAAAGCTTGAGGTTAAGGATGCTTCAAATGCTATACAGGTATCCGGACTTCCGGCGTATGTAAATGTAGCAGTAAATCAGATAGGATATAAACCTGACGATGAGAAGAAGGCAGTTGTAAAATCAGATAGAACAGATGAAGAAGAGTTTATCATCTGTGACGCGACAACCAATGAAACTGTATATGCAGGAAAGCTTGGTGAAGTGATACATGATTACGGCGCTGATCTGGATGTGAGACGGGCTGACTTCTCAGACTTTAAAACACCGGGCGAATACTATGTATTTACAGAAGAGGGTGCGAGCTACAAGTTCAAGATAGAAGAAAACCCTTATGCGGATATATATAAGGACAGCGTGCTTATGCTTACAAGACAGCGCTGTGGTATGAAGCTGGATGCTGAGCTTGCAGGCGACTTTGCGCACGCGGCATGTCATACAGGTGAGGCAAAGGTTTACGATGATCAGAGTAAGTCAAAGGATGTATCCGGTGGCTGGCATGATGCCGGTGACTATGGAAAGTATACAGTAGCCGGAGCAGTTACTATAGCAGACCTTCTTTTGGCATATGAGGATTTCGGGGTAGATGCTGATGATATGGGTATCCCTGAAAGCGGAAATGGTATTCCGGATATACTTGACGAAGCAAAGTATGAGCTTGACTGGATGCTCAAGATGCAGGATGAGGAATCAGGTGGAGTATATCACAAGGTTTCAACTCTGGTATTCCCTGAGACAATTATGCCTGAGGATGACACAGAGCAGCTTTACCTCGCACCGATATCTGCGACTGCAACAGGAGACTTTGCTGCTATTATGGCAAAGGCAAGCGTTGTTTATAAGGATTTTGACGCAGACTTTAGCGCGAAAGCACTGGAGGCATCAAAGAAAGCCTGGGATTACCTGGAGTCACTTGATGAATACAAGGGCTACAGAAATCCGGAGGAAATAACCACAGGAGAATATCCTGATGGGAATATATCAGATGAGAGATATTGGGCTGCAGCAGAGCTTTATCTTGCAGGAGAAACAGATAAGGCAGATGCGATAAAGGGCTTCCTTGCAGATGAAGAACTAAGAGACGGTCTTGGCTGGGCAGACATAGGCTTCTATGCAGATTATGATCTGGCAAAGAGTGGAGATAAGGAACTCGGCGAAACAGCTAAGAACCATATAATAAATGCTGTAACTGAGAAGGTTGAGCAGTCAAAGAAGACAGGATACGACCTCTGCTTCGGAAGCAATTTCTATTGGGGCAGCAATATGGGTGTTGGAAATGACGGCGAGCTTCTCTATATGGCATACAAATTAACCGGTGATGAGCAGTACAAGACCTTGGCAAAGCATCAGCTTGATTATCTGCTTGGAACCAATGCACTTGGTTATTGCTTCGTTTCCGGCTATGGTACATTTTATCCTGAGAATCCTCATCACAGACCATCACAGGTTAAGGGCAAGGCGATGATCGGTATGCTTGCGGGTGGACCTGACAAGAATATGGAGGATCCGTATGCAGTAGCTGTTCTTTCTGAGGAGAGTCCTGCGATGAGCTATGTGGATAATGCACAGAGCTACTCAACTAACGAGGTTACAATTTACTGGAATTCTCCACTTATATATCTTCTTGCTGCAGAGCAGTAAAAAGAGTAGTGGCAACCGCGATGTATAAGTGACAAGTATGTTGATATTTAGCTGATAAAAGAGAATAAGTGCTGAAAAAAATAAGAGTAGTAGAGAGACATAATGGCAGATAATAGTTTGATGACAACTTTTAATTATAAAATGAGAAAGTACTTTGGGCGTAACTGGTCGTGGATAATATCCGCGGCCATTACTGCTGTTTTTATGCTGACTTTAATGATCACAGCTGAGGTTGCTCCGTTTGGAGAAAAATCCTTTACGCTTGTGGACAGCATACATCAATATATACCGTTTTTCAGTGATTATCAGAACAAGCTTAAAGCGGGTGAGAGTCTGTTCTTTACGTGGGACATAGGTTTTGGACAGAATTTCCTTTCACTTTTGCTTTACTATATGGCATCCCCGCTGAATCTTATTTTAGTCTTTATTGCCAGAGAAAATATCGTGGCTATGTTCTCTTTGCTTGTTGCTCTGAAGATAGTTATATCGGCAGGTGCATTTAGTTATTTCCTTTCAAGAAGGAAGGGGGCGCCGAAGAACAACACTCTGATAGTTGCAATGGGACTCGGCTATGCTCTGAATAACTATATGTGCGGCTACTTCTGGAATATCATGTGGCTCGACTGTATCATGGTATTTCCGCTTATAATTCTTGGCTTTGAAAGACTGGTCAATGACAGAGACCCAAGACTTTATATAGCTGCACTGTTCTATAGCCTATATGCTAATTATTACATATCATTTATTATATGTATCTTTCTTGTTCTCTGGTTTTTTGTCAGAAGTCATAAAAATGTTAAAAAGTTCTTTACGGATGGGCTTGTATTTGCGGGAAGCTCTCTTTTGGCGGCCGGAATGGCGGCGCTTTCGCTGCTTATTGCATTTCTGGCTATTACAAAAACCTCGACTGCCGGCGCAGCTCTTCCAAAGGGAGAGTGGTACCAGAGCTTTTTCAATCTCCTTAAGGGTCAGTACTTCCTTACAAAGCCTATAAAAATGGATGTTTTTGATGGAAAAGCCAATCTGTACTGCAGTACGCTTGCCATAATACTTCTGTTTATCTATATCTTTTCAAACAGGATAAAACCGGGAGAAAAAATAAGACATATACTTTTGGTTTTGTTTTTGCTTGCAAGTATGAATCACAGACTTCTCAATTTTATCTGGCATGGCTTCCATGATCAGTTTGGAATACCGAACAGATTCTCGTTTATTTATATATTTGTGATTCTTTATCTGGGCTACGAAGCACTCATACGACTTAGAAAGACTCATATCGTTTCGGTTATGGCGGGCATTTTTGCGTCCTGTATACTTCTGGGATTTGTGTATATGAAGGCCGGGCTGGATGGTCAGGTTGATAAGAAATATATGCTTCTTATTTCATTTATCCTGATCCTTGTTTATGGAACGCTGCTGATACTTAGAAAGCTTGATCTGATGCCTATAGTTGTTTCGACTGTTATTTTGTCGGTACTTATGGCAGCTGAGCTTATCTTAAATGGTGCCCTCGGTATCTCAAATAACGGACTCTGTGATATAGAGTATTATATGCAGTATTCAAAGCAGATGGAGGAGACTGTCGCCGAGGTCGATGAAATGGCCAAGGAGAAGGGACTTCTGTTCTATAGGCAGGACATCATCGAACCGATAATGATGGATGAGAATACCTATGATGGAATGAAGAGCATTGGTACATTTTGCTCAACGGCTAACGGAAGAGTTGTTGATACCATGGCTTATTTCGGTTTTTATACCGGCGAAAATGAGTACCTTTATAAGGGTGCATGTCCGGTTACAAATGATATCTTTGGCGTGAGATATATCTATGTGAGAGATGGGGACTACTTCCCATACGCTGATGAAATGAAGCTTGTGCTGGAAAAAGAGGGACTTAAGGTTTATGAAAATGAAAGTGCCCTTCCTCTTGCCTTCGGAGTAAGAGAAAATATAAACAGCTGGTCATGCGGCAGCTTTAATGCGGCAAGTGTACTGGGGCATTTTGCAGAGTATGCTACGGGTTCTGAAGAGGTCTTCAGAATAGTCCATCCATTCTATGGAGTCGGTGGTGAAGGCTGCGAGGCAGTTTATGATCCGAAGTCGCCGGATGTTATAAGCTATTCAAATGGAACAGGAGATACGATAACCGTAAGGGGAACCTTTGTAGTAGGTGAAGAGGGTGAGTATTTCCTGAACGCAAGAGCTAATTATCTGGAAAAGCTGGATTATTATCTTAATGATACGCTTATGACCGCAGGAAGAAATCACGGTCAGATACTTTGTCTCGGTGATCTGAAGGAGGGAGACAGAGTAAACCTGGTAATGACATTTAACCAGAACTATTCTAAGAATGGTACGATTTCTATGTATATGTCCATGATCGACAGGACAGCAC
>JAEEGL010747499.1_pt1 | contig 12117 bp, 11 predicted proteins | sample 9134231 | NCBI WGS metagenome assembly JAEEGL01 (sample SAMN16246548, study PRJNA631951) | gut metagenome | biome: gut microbiome; feature: rumen; material: fiber-attached | host: Bos | place: Iran: Karaj | collected 2018-10
ACTTCTCGGCCAGCAGTCGACCCACAGTACGGCCGCCGCTGCCCAGTTCACGATTGATCGTGATTACAAATCGTTCTTTCTTATTCATAATGTCAATATATATAAAGTCAGTTTTGTCAGTCTGCCATCATTCCACTTTCGTCATCTGGAACGTGGCGGTGTAGGTCGAGCCATCCTCGCGCTGGCGCAGGGCGGTCCACTTCATCACACCGTCTTTTATGCTCTCTACCTCCCACCACTCGCGCAGTTCATCACTGTCGTCAGTCATCTTCCAACGGCAACACAGCAGCGTGCCGTCGACGAAGTAGGCCGACATAGGCTGGCTGGAAGGAGTCCACTGGCCGTCCACGAGACTATAGTAGACGTAGGTGCCGTCGGCCTTGTACTCCCAGCGGTGAGGTTCTCCATCGTCATACTCCGACTGGTCGCTGGTGACGCGGCCTTCCCAAGTGCCGAGGACAGCATCGTGATAGTCGGCCGTCAGGCGCACATAGTGCATCTCTACTGGTCCGACCTCCTGTACCACATTGCCATTGACGACGAACTGAACATACGTCTTGGTCATCATCTCTGTATCGTTGATGGCCGTCACGGTGTGGTTGATGTGTATCTGGGTGAACTCATTCTCCCGGACGGTCCAAGAGATGGTGTTGTCCTTCAGCGTATATTCGAAGGGTGCATGGTCGTGCCATGCGAGGTCGCCGTAGGATGTGCTGAAGTCGCCCTTAAAGTCCGCCGTGAGGGTGAACACGCCCTTGCTGTTGGTCGGTACGGACATGCCATCCTCCTCCATATTGATCCACTTGCCCACGATTTTCCCTGCCAGGCCCTCGATGGCGGGATAAGCCTCCTTGCCGTAGAAGTCGAGGAAGGGCTTCACGCGGTCGTCGCCGAGGTTGCCCCAGGTGATGAAGAATGCGGGCACCGTCTCACCCTGCTGGGCCCCGGCCATGATAGCGTCCACGGCCTTGCGGGTCATACCGAAGGTGTTCTGCGCCATGATGCCCTTGAAGTGGGCGTTGCCGGCAATCAGTTCGTCGAGGAACTCCTCGTATGCGTCGAAGGCATACACGTTCTTGCCTTTCGCCTTGAGCATGCTGAGGGCTTCAGCGCAGGTGTTGCCGTTGAGGAACACAAAGTCGTCGTACTCGTCGATGACAGCCTCAACATCACTGTTGGCATTTTCGTCGACGGGATAGACGGTGGCACCCGGCTTCACTGCCTTGAAAGCCTCAGCCCGCTCCGTAGCCGCTCCGTTCTGCATGGCGAATACGGCCACACGGTCGGCCTTCACCTCTGCGGCCAGTGCGCCTCCGGCAGCCGCATTGTCAGTTCCGAAATAAGGACTGCCGGCCAGCGGGCTTCCGGCCTTTAGAGGTGTGTCGAGAATTACCACGGGTATGCCGCGCTGCCGGGCATAGGCAGCCACCTCGGCATCGGCACTCTCGCCGTTGAGTCCGTAGGCGGGTGCATAGATGATGCCTTTCAGCCGCTTGCCAGTGAGTTGTTTCAACTGCTCCACGGCGGCCACTTGCTCCTGATAGGCATTCTCGGTCTCCGTGGTGTAGTAGAGGCCCTCCACGTCGGCCTCCTCGCAGGCAGTGCGGAAGGCACTCTCCACCTGCTGCCAGTATTCCACCTGGCCCAGCTTGCCAATCATGACGATACCCGAGGCACCGGTCTCTGCGTCAACAGGGTTGTCGTTGCTGCTTGTACACGACGTAAATACACTTGCGCCGCAGATACAGAGGGTGGCGGCGAGCACCCAATTCATCATCTTTCTCATGAATGTTTTTGTTTAAATGCTTATACTTACTTATTGTCTTTGCGGGGAACGCTGCCCAGGGGGAACGAGTCGAAGTCGTGACGTCCACGGTCTGTGTAGGCCGTGCCGGGGAAGAGGGCGGCGAGTTCCTCGTAGATGACGGTGGCCAGGCGGTCGCTCTCAAACGACTGCACGATTCTCATGCGGAGGATGCCCTTGTACTCGCAGGCCGCAATCCACAGCGGATAGGAATAGGAGCCGGCACTGAAGCCCACGGCCTGCACCTGCGAAGCGATGGCATCGCCACCCTGATGGTCGGAGAAGTCGAGGTGCCCTGCGTAGGATATGCCGTAGGTGCAGAAGGCTGAGTCTTTCTGCCTGCCGCTCTTGACAACCATAGGCGACACCTTTGTCACGGGCATCGGCGCGGCGAATATTTGGTCGAAGTTTGCCCGCTGCTGGGCCACCGTCGAGTAGAGGTTCTCCGGACGGGTCTGCACCATCATCTCCTCGCGCAGCCGTCTGGCTCTCTCGCCTACCGACAGGCGGTCGGTCTCAGCCGTATAGGGGAGCGAGAAGGGAATGGCCCCATTGCCGCCGGTCTCGAAGTGGAACACCGGGCGCAGGTCTTTGGGCGTATAGCACACTATCTCCTTCTGCCCCACGTCGTAACGCTGGCGGATGGCCCGCCCTATGACGGCGTTCAAGGCCGGCACCACCGAACTGCCGCTCTCGCGGGCGAAGACCAGCAGCGGTGCTATCGGCACGTCGATGTCGATGATGTGCTGCCGCGTGCTCCTCGTGCTGAACAGCCTTTCGGGCAGATGGAAGATGTCGTGCTCCTGTGGGATGAACTTACCCTCAGGCTCTCCCGGTGCGCCTCCCCCGAGGATGTGCTCGTGGCAGGGGAAGGTGTCCATGCTGTCGGCAGCAGGCGGGTTTTCATCATCCGTGTGGCAATAGAACCTCAGCACGGTATGGAGGAAGGCACTCATAGACCGCATGTCGCCAAGTCCGTGGAACACATGGAGCGTGAAGCGACGCTCGCCGTAACTGACATAGAGCATCAGGCCCCCGGTCTCCTTGGTGCCAACGTTCCGCGGCAGTCCGTCGGCTTCACTTACCACCATGACCTGCTCCGCCTCGGAGTCCTCCACGAGGAATCGCCGCCCCACGATGACGGGGCGTGCCCTGAAATTGCGGTGTACCCTCAGGGCGCTCACCACCGCCGCACGCAGTTCATCGGGCCGCACGCTCTGCGTCAGCTCGCATTCGGCCTCTGCCACCGTGGCCCGCTTGCCAGAGCGGCCCCAGTAGAATGTCTCATCAAAAAAATACAGTTCTTTCATATCTTCTCTTATATTATCTAATGTTTGCTATCATATCTTGTCTGCCCTCCATCGCTATACTGCCACAAAACGGATTCCGCCGGGGCTGCGCCGCGGCAGTTTCGGCGGATAAAGTCTCTCTCGGTGGGGGTGGGGGCTATGACCCTCGCGGGTGGAGGGCGAGAGCTGCATGGCCGCGAGTATCAGGATAATCTTCTTCATTATACGGAGGTGATGACCAAGAAAATCGGCAATTCTTTTCACTGTGTTGGCATTATTTAACTCTCTGTTGAAAATAGACGATATATTTGGGTGCAAAGGTACACAATCTATTTGTGAATGACGAATGTTTTGCGCAAAAAAGTAAGGGGAAGGCCTGAAACGGCTATCTTTCAGGGATTTGTCTGGCGGCGGCAAGGGCATGGGATTCGGACTGTACACCACCTCCAGGCTCATCTATATGGAGATAGGCACGGGCGAGGAGATTGACCCCAGCCAGATCGTGGATCACCGCACTGACGTTGCTGAGGAATACAACGAGGCTTTTGTAGAAACGGAAGAATTGGAATCGCTATGGTAGAATTTAAGTTTATAGAATACGGTACGGACTTCGGCACGCGCGACATGGGTCAGAAACTCCGGGAAAACTCCTGCCGCTGATCAACGGCGACGAGAAGGTGGTACTTGATTTCACGGGTGTCAACGTGGTGAGCAATTCCTTTGCCGACGAGTGCATCGCCAAACTGCTCTTGGAGATGCCTCTTGCCGAACTGAAGCGCCGCACCACATTCCGGGGTCTGAATCCCCTGGCCGAGCGGAGCGTCCTTGTAGCACTCCAACGCAGATACAAGGTGCTGTCAGGCCATTGAAAGCGCACAGCACTCCAGCGCACAGCACTCCTGTCCCCCTGTGTTCTTTTACAAGTTCAAAAGAGATAGATTTGCATTTGATGAATTCATATTCAGTATTTATTGGTCTCGGGGGTATGACAGTAACACCACATGGGAGTAGCCATGGTCAAAGTGTAAGACCTATCCATAAATGAGGAGATCATTGGGTCAGTGATGTTACAGAGGGACTGCGATAGCAGAAAAGTTAATATTTTTATAAATAATCAGTTTTCATGTTAGGTTGTAAAATGATTGCTGATAATTATTCCAAAAAAAAATGGGGGCACCTCAAATGAAGTGCCCTCATTTTTACTATTTACTCTTTTTACTCGTAGTACTCGATGGTGCGGGTCTGCTCCATGCTCTGACCCATCATCTCACCAGTGCGGCTGATCCAGTTGCCCTTGGCATCGAACTTGTAGTTCGTGTAAGGCGACTCCATGGCGTTTCCACCCATGTCCATGACGTCTGCCTTCGGCGTGCCGTCATCATTGTAGATGCGCTTCACCTCCATGTCGTTACCCATCACGTTCATCTTCTGACTCACCACACGGCCGTTCTCCCACTTGTAGGTGACCACGATCTCGTTGCCCATCATCGTCATCTTGGCAGACTGCAGGTAGCCGTCGGCGTCATACTTGGCGTCGCTCATACCCTCCTGCGACATCTTACCGTCCTGGGTGAAGTTGATCACGATGTCCTGACCCATACGGTTGCTCTTGATACACTTCACGGCACCCTTGGCCTCGTTGAGTTCAACGTCGTGGAACTTGCTCTGTGCCATCATTGCGCAGGATACTGCGAGCATGGCAACCATCATCATCATTTTTTTCATTGTCTGTTGTAATTTTAAAAGTGATTAATTAAGTTAGATAACTGTACCTTAGACGCAACAAGTTGCTAAAGGTTTAATGTCATTTCATTTTTTTTATTTATTCTTATGTCTCCGACGGAACTCCCAGAGCTCTATCGAATTCACAATATTCTGCCAGAGTACATAACAGCCTGCACCCACCGAGGCCACGGGATTGAGATAGCTGTAGGCAACCCAGATGGAGAGGGCGGTGTTCTTCTGGAAGAGGGCCTGACCACCGCAGATCTCATCGCCCAGATGACGGCCAATGAAGCGTCCCATCAGGAACAGGATGAAACAGAGTATCAGACTGAGGGCGGCAATCATCAGGAGCAGTGGGAGACCAGCCTCGCAGTGAACGATATTACGGACAGTGACACCCGAGGTGACACTCAACTGGACAGCCCAGAGATAGAACGAGAGGTCGGGGATCGATACAATCCATCGGCAGACGCGCTTGGCAAAGTGCTGCATATACCAGCCCAGCAACAGGGGCAGGATGAGCACATAGGCCAGTTTCTCGAGGATGATGAAGAAGGCACTCCAGAAGTTGAGTTGCGAGCCACGCTCCAGCAAAGGGAACACAGCAGGGATCATCAGGGCCGAGGCAAACGAGGAGATTACCACATAGGCCGTCATCGTATTGATGTTACCACCGATCTTCGCTGTCACCACAGGAGCGGCTGTCGCCGAAGGACCAATCAGACAGGTGAGCACGCTCTCCCACAGGATCTTCTGCCACACGTTGGCCTCCACACAGAAGATGATCCATACGTTGAGCGCCACGAGCAGCAACTGTGCCAGGAGGACACCCACATGCCAGCGATGGGGGCGCATCTGGTGGAAGTCGATGCGGCAGAACGTGGAGAACAGCGTACAGAACACCATCATCGGGAATACGGTATCGACCACCTCGCCCAGTACTTCACCTGCGGCATCCAACTGAGGTACCCAGTAGAAGATGAGATAGACCACCGTTCCCGTAGCAATCGCCACTGGCAGCGTCCAGTCTTTCAGGAATTGTTTCACATTCATGCTGCAAAATTAAAGAAAAACAACCACGGATGACACGGATTTCACGGATTATTTGAGAAAAAGGGCGGAATTTAACTATTTTAGAGAAAAAAATCCGTTTAATCCGTGTTTATTTCGTACCTTTGTGGCAATTATGAGGAAGCTCTGTATTATAATAATGTTCGCATGGGCGATGGTGGCAACGGCTCAAGAGTCGCTGAGACATATCAAGCCCACGTCCGTACACCAGATGCCGAAGATCAGTGTGGCGGAATATGAGAAATCGATGGGGGAACTGGAGAACAGCGACCTGAGTGAGGCAGAACAGCAAAGAGTCGGTGACCTGAGTGTGTATACCGACCTCTATAGCGGCTTCTGCAGCTGGTATTGTGGCGGTGAGATCTCCGACGTGAGGGCATCGAGCTATCTGAAGCCCCAGGGGAAGTTCTCGTACGAGGCTGGCAATGCCCACGACTTCAACCACGAGAGTGTATGGGCAGAGGGCGTCGCAGGCCAGGGCATCGGCGAATGGCTGGAGTATGAGTTCCCAGGCAGATGTCCGCGTATCACGACAGTGAATATCCTGTGCGGTCACGTGAAGAGTGACAAAGTATGGCGCGAGAACTCCCGTCCGAAGGCCATCAAGATGTACTACAAGGGTGAGCCCTACGCCATCCTCGACCTCGAGGACAGTCGCACGCTGCAGTGCTTCGACGTAGGTGTGCTGGGTCCACACGATGACGCTGCTCCTGCCTGGACACTGCGCTTCGAGCTCGTTGAGGTCTATCCTGGCGAGAAATACGCAGATACCGTCATCTCGGAACTGTACTTCGACGGCATCGATGTGCACTGAGGTACTCTCGTTCGAGAAAACTCAAATAAAATTTGGTTTTCTGCTCACTTATTCGTACCTTTGTCGCCAATTATGAGCGTAACGGAATTGATTCATCAAGATAAGACGGCGAGGCGCTTCTCTTTTGAGGTGCTGCCGCCACTGAAAGGGACGGGTACTGACAAGTTGTTTGCCGACATCGACAAACTGCGTGAGTTCGACCCCGCCTATATCAATATCACCACCCATCACTCGGAGTTCGTTTATAGGGAACTGGCCAGCGGACAGTTTGAGCGACAGCGTATCCGCAGGCGCCCTGGTACGGTGGCCATCGCTGCTGCCATACAACAGCGATATAACATCCCCGTACAGCCCCATGTAATCTGTAGTGGTGCGACTGTGGAGGATATCGAGTATGAGCTGCTCGACCTGCAGTTTCTTGGCATCCACGACCTGTTGCTGTTGCGTGGTGACAAGGCGAAGGAGGACAGTCGTTTTGTGCCGACACCAGGCGGACACGCTCACACGACAGACTTAATTCGTCAGGTGGCGAAGTTCAATGAGGGCTTCTTTGCCGACGGCACACCCATCAAGAACCCTGGCAGGGCCTTCGACTACGGTGTGGCCTGTTATCCCGAGAAGCACGAGGAGGCGCCCAACCTGGAGATGGACATGCAGTATCTGAAGGAGAAGCAGGACCTGGGGGCACAGTATGCTGTGACACAGTTGTTCTTCGACAACCAGAAATACTTTGACTTTGTGGCTAAAGCCCGACAGATGGGCATCACTATCCCCATTATCCCTGGCATCAAACCACTGGCGAAACTCTCGCAGTTGACGGTGGTGCCGAAGACGTTCCACTGCGACATCCCTGAGCCACTGGCCAAGGAGATCGTGAAGTGCAAGACAGACGACGACGCCAAGGCGCTGGGAATCGAGTGGACCACAGCCCAGTGTCAGGAACTCTACGATCACGGGGTGCAGAATATCCATTTCTACACCGTATCAGCTGTGGACTCTGTCGCAGCTGTCGCGCAGAAGTTGTTGTAAAAGACCACAGACTACTCAGATGATGCTGATTAATCATGTCACACAGATCTCTCAGATCCCACAGATTATCGTCGCCAGCGACGAATGGCTCGGAATAATCCAAAGGATTAAGAAATCTGTGAGATCTGTGAAATCTGTGTGAGGATTAAAATATATGAATTGGAGTGAAGTGATAGGACAGAAGGAGGCGCAGGAGCGGCTGATGCAGATGGTCAGGGAAGACCGTCTGCCACATGCGATGATGCTCTGCGGACCTGTGGGCAGCGGGAAATTGGCGCTGGCCATCGCCTTTGGGTGCTATCTTCTTTCGAGGAGTGAGGAGTGTGGAGTGAGGAGTGAGGAATCCCCTATGCTCCAGAAGCTGGAGCACCCGGACCTGCACTTCACCTACCCTACCATCAAACTGCCATCGATGAGTGCTGACCACAAACCTGTGAGCGACGACTTCGCCAAGGAGTGGCACGAACTGGTGATGCAGAGTCCTTACTTCACCATGGAGGAGTGGATGGCGGCGATGGGCGGTGAGAACCAACAAGCCATCATCACTGCCGGAGAAAGCGATGAGCTGGTAAGAAAACTGTCGCTGAAGTCGAGTCAGGGTGGCTATAAGGTGAGCATCGTGTGGTTGCCTGAGCGTATGAATATCGAGTGCGCCAACAAACTGCTGAAACTCATTGAGGAACCACCTCAGCAAACGGTGTTCATCATGGTGAGCGAGGAGCCTGACAAGTTGTTGGAGACCATCCGCAGTCGTGTACAGCGCATCGACATCAGAAAGACTGACAACGAGGATATCCGACAGGCACTCATCGAGCGCAGAGGCATCGACGAGGACAGTGCCCTGCGCATCAGCAGAAGAGCCAACGGCAACTGGCTGGCTGCTATCGAGGAGTTGCAGGCGGACTCAGAGAACGGACTCTTCCTCGATATGTATAAGACGCTCATGCGACTGGCCTACCAGCGGAAGATCAAGGAACTGCGCAAGTGGAGTGAGCAGATGGCAGCCATGGGACGAGAGAAACAGAAACGATGGTTGAACTACTTCCTGAGGATGACGCGCGAGAATTTCGTGTACAATTTCCAAGAGGAAGAGTTGAACTATATGACCTCGGAAGAAGAGGCCTTTGCCAGCAACTTCGCCCGATTCGTGAATGAGGGCAATATCCTGCCCATCAGCGACATGGCGAACCTCGCCATCCGTGATATCGGACAGAATGCCAATGCGAAGATCGTGTTCTTCGACTTCGCGCTACAGATGATAGGACTGCTGCTGCAGAAGAATTGAAAATTGAAGATTGAAAATTGAAAATATATGGAGAAAACAAAAGAAATACCTGTGATGGTGGGATGTGACAGAGGACTGTGCCATCAAGCCGTAGGACGACAGGACAGACAACTGAATACCTACGACTGGTTGGCTGACGTGCCTGGGAACACTGACACCACAGACCTCGTGGAGGTGCAGTTCAAACATACCCGCAAGGGCTATTACCACAATGTGAATAACCTGGAACTGAAGAAAGGCGACGTGGTGGCTGTAGAGGCCAGTCCTGGACACGATATCGGCGTAGTGACTCTGACTGGAAGACTGGTGAAGTTGCAGCTGAAGAAGGCCAATCTGAAAAGTGCCGACGACATCAAGCGCATCTACCGCATCGCACGTCCTGCAGACATGGATAAGTTCCATGAGGCCAAAGCCCGCGAACATTCGACGATGATCGAGAGCAGAAAGATTGCCAAGGGTCTCGGACTGGACATGAAAATCGGCGACGTGGAGTATCAGGGTGACGGCAACAAGGCCATCTTCTACTATATCGCCGACGGTCGTGTGGACTTCCGACAGCTGATCAAGGACCTGGCTGCCGCCTTCCATGTGAGGATCGAGATGAAACAGATCGGTGCGCGTCAGGAAGCAGGACGTATCGGTGGTACGGGTCCCTGTGGTCGTGAACTCTGCTGTGCCACATGGATGAAAAACTTTGTATCGGTGAGCACCAGTGCAGCCCGATTCCAGGATATCTCACTCAACCCCCAGAAACTGGCAGGTATGTGTGCCAAACTGAAGTGCTGTCTGAACTACGAGGTGGACGACTATATCGAGGCAGGCAAGAAGATGCCCGGTAAAGACGTGGTGCTGCAGACACAGGATTCTGACTACTATCTCTTCAAGTCCGATATACTGGCAGGACTGGTGACTTATAGCACAGACAAGAACATCGCCGCCAATCTCCAGACCATCACTGCCGCTCAGGCACGTGAGATCATCGAGATGAACCGCAGGGGAGAGAAGCCCCTGTCGCTCTCAGAGGAAGGAGACAAGGAACCTGTGGACAGACCCCACAACGTGGACCTGGCAGGCGGTGACATCAGCCGTTTCGACAAGGCGAAGAAGAAAAAGAAAAAGAATAAGCAGAGAAGACAGGAGTCAGGAGACAGGAGTCAGGAGACGGGAGACAGGAGTCAGGAGACGGGAGACAGGAGACAGAAGGCGCAAAACAACAACCATGCGGAATAGGAAGATTGTCGTCACGGCCATCATCGTAGGTCTGATGGTGCTTTGCGGTTGTCAGCGACAGGTTGTCTACCATCAGTTCAGGCATATCTCTGAGCCAGGATGGGACAAGACGGACACACTACACTTCGACATCACCCCACTAAAGGCCGACGGTACTTATAGTATCAACGCCGAGTTGCGCACAGACAAGAACTTTCCCTTCCAGAAGCTGACGCTCGAAGTCAATCAGACGGTTTTTCCCTCGCTTGAGACCTATCACGACAAGATCAACTGCGACCTCATCAGTGAGGAGGGGGTGATTGGTGGCGACGGCATCAGCTATTTCCAGTATCGTTTCCATGTGCGCAACGTCAGTCTCCACCAAGGTGACTCCATTCACCTCAGTCTCACACACAATATGAAAAGGGAGATTATGCCGGGCATTGCCGACGTTGGCATCCGCCTATCTGCCGCTGAGATTGCGGGCAGCATCAATACGAAGGAAGATAAACAGCAACAGCGTAAAGCCCCATAACGACGAACCGCCATAACTGAAGAACGGCAAGGGAATGCCAATCACAGGCGTGAGACCTAATACCATGCCCACATTGATAAACACATGGAAAAGGAAGATGCTCAACACACAATAGCCATAGATACGTCCAAAGGCATGGATCTGTCGTTCTGCCAGATGGATCAACCTGAGAATCAAAGCCAGGAACAACAACAGCACACCCGCAGAGCCTAAGAAGCCCTCCTCCTCGCCGACGGTACAGAAGATAAAGTCGGTGTCCTGCTCAGGCACGAACTTCAGTTTTGTCTGAGTGCCATTGAGGAATCCCTTGCCCTCCAGACCTCCGGAGCCAATGGCGATCTCACTCTGATGGACATTATAGCCTGCACCCTTCAGGTCTTCCTCCAGGCCCAGGAGCACATTGATACGGACACGTTGGTGGGGTTCCATCATGTGGTTGAGCACATAGTCGGCACCGCTATAGAACACCAGCGAGCCCAGGGCGAAGGCGGCAATCCACACATAATTGATAAAGCGCGTAGACAGCCACATCCACACAAGATAGCCTATGAGTAACACACAGACGGCCAACATGCCATAACTGATATCGAAGGGGATGACATAGAGCGAGAATAACAGCATGATCAACGAGAAACCTACACAGCCGGCGATGAGCTGTAGAGCCCGTATGCGGTTCTGACAGTAGACCCACACCATGAGGCTGGAGAACAACTGTATCATGAGCAGCACGGAGAAACGTCCTGAGGAAGTGGGCGTGGCACCTATCATCACATCGGCATAGCGGATGCCTACGACGAAATACACCACCATGGCCACACCTGTGAGCAATATACTGCCTGGCATACCCTCACGATAGAGCATCAGGAAGAAAGCGAGATAGACAAGGGCAGAACCTGTCTCATGCTGCAGAACGATGAAGATCATCGGCACAAAGATGATGACAAGGGCTGCTGCGAAGTGTTTCCACTTATGGATGTCATAGCCGTAGATGCTCATGAGCTTCGCAAGAGCGAGGGCTGTAGCGAACTTTGCGAACTCTGCAGGCTGTATTCGCAGGGGGCCTAATACCAGCCACGATCGGGAGCCCTTGATACTGTGGGGATTGAAGATCGTACCGAAGAGCAGCAAGAGCATCACAGCGAAGATGATGAAGGCAAGCATCTCGAAATAACGGTCGTCGGTCATCAGCAGCACAAAGCCCAGGACGATGGATGTGCCTATCCATACAATCTGCATGCCAGAACGTGTGCTGAGACTGAAGATATCGGTGTCGCCATAGGAATAGCTGGCACCACAGACACTCACCCATCCGAAGGTGAGCAGTGCCAGGTAGATGAGGATCGTCCACCAGTCGAG
>JAEEGL014789100.1_pt1 | contig 12117 bp, 7 predicted proteins | sample 9134231 | NCBI WGS metagenome assembly JAEEGL01 (sample SAMN16246548, study PRJNA631951) | gut metagenome | biome: gut microbiome; feature: rumen; material: fiber-attached | host: Bos | place: Iran: Karaj | collected 2018-10
CAGTTTGTAAATCTGCTGGATGCGCCTTATTCCCGGCGTGGTTCTTACTTTTGTTTTGCTAACGACAATCTGCGCGCAGACAATATCTTTGGAAAAAGCAGTCTGTGGCTTTGTAACTGCAGGAGCGTAGAATACGCAATGACGGACCTTACGAAAGCAAACAACTTTCGCCTGGTTCAGTTTCAGGCTGTGCAAGATAACGTTGCTCTGCCCTGCTTTCTGAACACAACAACAGAGGAGGTCATCATCGAAACAGCTTCCGGAGAGATCCGCTTCTGCATTGCAGACCGGAGAATGGTGATGGCTCATGGAGAAAAAGGACTTGCACTGCGTATTCTGGCTCGTCCTGGCTTTATGGGTGGAGGAATCTCCGTACCGATCGATGATGGTCTTGGCAGCCAGGATGTGGAATTTGGTCCTTGCCGGCTTCGTGTTACAGCGCTGCGCGGAACACTCCGCCGCACTCCGGGATGGCTTGAGATTGCTCCTGATGAAAATGGTGTTGTCGAGGCAGCGTTTGTTGACTACAATTCTGATCCGCTGCCGCGTAAGCTGGAAGATTATCCTGCTTATCAGGATGGCGTAGCATCTGTTCGCGAAGAATTTGGAGAGTTTTGTAAACGCGTTATGCCGGAACTTCCTGAGGAATTTGAGCCGAGACGCCTTCAGGCTCTTTGGCAGACATGGTCTCTGATGGTGGATCCAGATGATGAAAATGATTATGTACGGCCAATGGTCAAGATGATGCACAGCGTTTTTGAGTCCGCATTCGGCTGGCAGATGCCAATGCAGGCTGTCTTTCTGCACAAAGACCCGCAGCTTTCATGGGATGTTTTCTGCTCCTGCTTTGAATTTCAGGACCGCAACGGACGTCTTAGTGATTCCATTGGTTTCAAGCATCTTCCTGGCAAAGCATCTATGAAACCGCCTATTCATGGTCTGGCTCTGCTCTGGCTCATGAAGGAAGGTGTCATCGACGCTGCTGCTCCATCTTTGGAAGACAAGCAATGGCTGTTAGATCGTTTGATCGCATGGACAGAATACTTCTTCCGTTTCCGTCCGGGGAAAGGTACATTGTGCGCATATCAGCGTGCGCTGGAAACCGGTTGGGAAGATGCTCCACAGTATTTTCGTGTTGGAATGCCGCAGATATGCCCGGATCTTAACACCTTCCAGGCTCTCAATCTGGAAGCGATCGCCCGATTTGGTGCAACGATCGGCATGAGTACTGAAACACAGGAGAATTATCTGCGCCGGTCCAAACAAGTCATTGATGAAATGGTAGAAACACTTTGGGATGGAGAGCGCTGGTTCTCGATCAATAAAGAGACAGGGGCTCGATCTGCCAACGACAATATAACATTTTGTCTTCCGGCACTTCTTGGCAGCCGCCTGCCAGAGGACATTCTCCAGAAGACGATCGCGCATCTGCTGCGTGAAGGTGGATTCAGAACGGAAAACGGCTACGCCTCAGAGGCAATGGACAGCCCATATATGCGCCATGGTTTTTCTGCCGGCAGTGTCATTACACCGACACACTTCTTTATCCCGATGGCGCTGGAGGACTGCGGTTATGCAGAAGAAGCCAAGGATGCAGCACTCAGCTATTGCCGCACTTTGAATCGCAGCGGGTTCTTCCACATCTGCAATGCTCTGACCGGGCTCGGAGATCGTTCATTGACAGCATTCGGTGAGAGCCAGCTCTTCTGGTCAAGCTGGACCAGTTCCTGCTACTTCTTCCTTGCTGATCGTTACGGCAGATAAAAAGATAAGCTTAAAGCTATAGTAATAAAAGCCTATAAACTTTTGGTTTATAGGCTTTTTCTTTTGAATCAGATCTCCAGACTCATCTGCGCATCGATCCATGACTTTTGCGGCACGTCGTGGATCACGTCGCCATCCATATAGCTGCCTATCAGGAACGGTGACTTTGGATCATGCAGACGGCTTTGCGCAAGCACTTCTGAAACTTCTGCATTTGCATAGCAATATTTGCAAAGATGCCTGCAGGTATTGTATGCGCCGATATCGCAGGAAATATAGCAGGTGCATTCTGCTCTGGCGCCTTTCCTTTTTGGAGCATTCAGATGCATGCCAATAGCTTTCTCATAATCACGGATCCGCATACAGCCACTGCAGTCTGCTCCATATGCAGCAAGTTCATCACCCTCTGCGCATGGCTTAACTGTCATTCCATGGGCGCAGGCAATCCGAATAAACTCTTTCCCCAGTCTGAGTCTCTGCTCTTTTGTTACCTCCTGCACTTCCGGAAAGTTCCGTCGGACTTTCGGATACAGATCAATAAAACTGATGACTGCAGTTGCCGTATAGCCTTCCAATGCAGCTGCAATCTGTTCAAAGGCCCGGATATGGTATTCCTCCCCATATCGATCGGAAATAAAAACCGGATCAAACCTCCATCCAATGGAATTGATTCCAACAATAGTGGACAGTGTCTTAAAATCTTCAATCAGTTGATGCTTATCCGGTACATTTGGTTCAATATCCCGTCCGTAAGGTGTGATCGTAACGAACCAGTATTGTCCATAATCCTTAAGCAGTTCCATATAAGGAAACATCGGTGCCGGATTCTTTGTGCAAAAACCAATCACGTCTACAACCGCAGGATCCAGCCGATAGCGGCTGACCTGGTTTTGGTTGTAGGGATTGCGGACACAGACAAAACCTTCTTTCAGTCTGTTCGCAAACCACTCAGCATAAAAGGCAGGAATATCCGTTCTCTGTCCGGTGTTGATGATCATAGTTCAGATTTCATAATAGCGGATATGGAGTCCATCCGCTTCCATACTGCCCTCTCCGGTAAAACGCGTTGAATGAAGGTAAGGAGCAAGGGCAGAACTATCCGTATAAAATGTAGGCACAGTACGAAAACTGCTTCCTGGCTGCTGTGCATCATCATCAAACCAGCCGTTGTTTTCTACATAAATATGAGCATCTGCACCTGTATTGTCCTTTCCGGTCATCATATAACGGGCAGACATATGACGGACATGGGCAGCATTTACCACCTGTGTGTCCACTCCGCACGGTTCTATGATCCCATTGAAAATCTCACCTTTTACAGTGCCTTTAAAAGGAATCATCACGACTTCTGCGTTTTCTCCCTTCATCTTCAAAACAGGACCGTTAAAATCGATCTTCAGATCCATAACAGGTTTTTTTTCCATAGATTCAGACGCCTCCGTATTACTTTCCTGCTTTGGTCAAAGTAGCGCCGGTGATCTTCTTGATATGGAATGGAGGATCACAAGGATTCAATCCTTCCACTTTGCCAAACCGTCCACCGTAACTGCCCATACATTTCAGGCCAAGCGTCTGTCCGGACATGTGCCCAGCTACAAAAATAGCAAGGCGGTTGGAGTTCATCACAGGAATCTTACCGCCCGGCTGGCAGTTGTCCAACGTCAGACCAGGCATGATGCCGCTCTCTGCAATCTCACGGATCTTGCCCTGTGTATCCTCATCAAATTCTTCCCAAGGAATGGCCTTATAATCCGCAATATAACGAGCCAGTTTCTCACGGGTAAAGCCGACTTCTGCCAGCTGCTGTGCCTCGCCCGGATAAAGAATTACGCCATAGGCCTGCCCCATCATGGCCGGAAGTACGCCGCCGTCACCAAAGAACTTGGCCGCTTCATTATCTGTTTTATTGCTCTTTTTAAAAGTCTCCAGCATCGGATGTTCACCGACTGCCTTAGCAGCGATGTTGTCGATGTCACCGTAAAGGCCTCTGGTCCAGAGTCCGGAAGGCATAGCCAGATTGCCAAGCTGGAATACTCCATCCATGTAGAATATTTCTTCCACCATGACTGTGCTGTCCTCCGGGCTGAATCCGCGGGAGACAGAATATGTTTCCCAAGGACTGAGCTCCTCGTTTTCTGTAAAGACCAGGTTGCAGAAGCGGGATGCCTGACCGTACATTCCTCCATGGTATTCAAACTCGATCCATCCAAGGTTCAGTGCACACAGACTGACTGCACGGCCGATAATATTATTAGCCGGATTTCCCGGTCCAAAGAAAGCGCCGCGTCCACTCATGCCAATCTCTTTGGCAATCGGACCGCCCACATAAATAACAAGTGAATCGCTGTTGATAGCAGCCAGTGCATGCCAGGAAAGGAACGCCGGATCGATTAGCAGTTCAATAGCGGTAATAATGACAGGCATATATTCCGGTTTTGCGCCGGCCATAGCAGCGTTGATCGCAATCTTTTCAATCGTCACAATGCCGTTGCCAGGCTGCATTACACCGTCCAAAACCTCGTTGCGGTCACGCGTGGTACCGGTAAGCAGCTTCTCAACTGCTTCTGGTGTTGGCGGGAGCGCCGGGATACCGTCGGTCATTCCATATTTCTCAAAATATGCTTCAAACTTTTCAAGAGCATCCTCATAGTTTTCACCTTCAAAAGTCAGATCGCCAAAATCAAAATCGCTTTCCGGAATATGTGGATTCTTTTCTTCCTCTGTCAGCGGCTGCGTCAAAGCAGCAACGACTTTATCCAGCATGTATTCAGCGATCGGCGGATAGTTCTGCGGTTTATTCTCTGCTTTGATCCACATCAATGCCGGAATGGATACCAAACGCACGGATGGGACACCATGAGAGATCATACTGAACTCCGCCTGACGGTGCATCGTCTCGATGCACATATGAATGCCAGGGATGCCTGCCTTTTCATATTCTGTAACAGGTTCAGTCTGCCAGCCGCCGGAGAGGCGGACCCCATCTACAAATGCATCATAATTCCGGAGCATTTGAATATTATCATCAATCGTGTTGATGCCTACCAGCATACAATCGATCTTTGCTGTTGGATAGCGTTCCTGCATCAGCTTGGCAAGGGCGTTGCTGAAGAAAATGCTCTCAGGAAGCGTATACATGATTGCGATCTTCTTTCCCTCAATAGAGGAGATACGCGGTGCGGTCAGTCCCTGGATCTTTTCCTTGCGGACACCGCGAGGATTACGGACTTTCAGAACATACTTATCTTCCATAGGAATTGGTCCTTTCTATATCTACACACACTATTTCATTTTAATTACATAGTTACTTTCCTGCTTTAGTCAGCGTCGCACCGGTGATCTTCTTGATAAACCATGGCTTACGAGGCGGCTCTTTGAATGGAACAGGTGCCTGGATGCTGCCATAGCTGCCCATGCTCACTAAGCCTACCGACTGTCCCTGTAACGGTCCTGCAACCATGATCAGAAGGCGTTCCGGATCGAATACCGGTACCGTTCCGCCAGGTTTGCAGTCGTCTTCCGTAAGGTTGGAAAGACGTCCGCTCTTTGCGACCTCCAGTACACTTTCTTTCAGTTCATCCTTCAGATCATCCCATGGGTAACGGCTGTAATCACCGATGTATTTAGCAAGGGCTTCTCTGGTAAATCCTTTTTCTGCCAGCTCTCTTGCCTGGCCCGGATAGACGACCAGAATATAGTTCCGATGGCTGATAAGCGGGAAGGCATTGGTTCCGCCAAACCCAAGTTTATGGATATCATGTGTCTGTTTGTTCGCAGATTCCAGACCAGATGGAAGTGCACCAATGGCTCGTTCAGCCAGCCTGTCCAGATCTGCTTTCCAGCCATACGTCCAGGTACAGGAAGGAAGTCTTGTGATCTCAAACGGCCAGTTGCCGTCGATATGCAGGATCTCGTCAATCATGACGGTACTGTCTTCTTTATCAAAGCCTAAGGTGACGTGAAATGGTTCCCACGGGGTATATTCGTCGCTCTCTGTGAATGTCAGGTTGCAGTACCTGGAAGGATTGCCCTTCATGCCTCCGTCAATGGAGAAGTCCATCCAGCCAAGGTTGATGGCACAGAGGCTGACGGCGCGTCCGATCGTACTGTTAGCCCGATTGCCAGGTCCTAAGTATCCGAAGCCGGAGTTCATCCCGATCTCTTTGGCGATCGGGCCATTTACCTGGATCAAAAGGTTTGTTGCGCAGACAGTCGCGATCACATGGAAGCCGCCAAAGTGCTCGTCACAGAGCATTTCCACTGCTGTAATAATAACCGGAAGATATTCCGGTTTTGCTCCGGCCATAACTGCGTTCGCCGCAATCTTCTCGATGGTGACTATGCCGTATCCAGGAGTCATTGTTCCCGGAAGGACCTCTGACGGATCACGGCTTGTTCCGGTGAGCATTTTTTTAACTGCTTCTGGTGTTGGCGCAGCGACAGCCATGCCGTCTGTATATCCATGCTCAAAGAAATAGGTCTGGAATTTTTCAAACGCTTCATCATAATCCTCACCTTCAAAAGTGAGGTTTGATGTATCAAATTCCATAGGCTTTGGATTCATTTCTTCTTCTGTCAATGGTGCAAGCAGTGCTGCTTCTATTTCTTCGACGGTATCCGCAGCCAGTTTTACAAAGCTCTCTGTTTCATCCTCACCCGGCCATCTTTCCGTAGGAGTCTTCAGAATACGAAGGCCAGGCAGACCGAAGACGATCGTGTTTCTCTTTGCCTGTCCGTACAGGTTGTCACCTGCAAGAAGGAAAATTCCCGGGATGCCGGCTTTTTCATAAACGATTGCCGGCTCTGTATTAAATGCGGCTGTATTTCTGACACCATAGATAAATGTGTCGTAGTCTTTCAGACGTGGAAGAAGGATCTCCGGTTTAAAGATAAAGCCATCAATAATATCGACTGTTGTTCCCGGATGCCGTTTCTCCAGAAGCTCTTTCAGGCGCACCAGATACAGACTTCCATCCGGCTTTTCGGAAATAATGGCAATCCGGATTCCATCCAGTGTTGTGACACGCGGTGCCAGAGGTGAAGGCTCCTCTATTTTCATGGCATTACGCGGGTTTAAAACCTCCAATACAAATTTATCTCCCATAAAACAATTCTCCTTTCTTTGTTAGCAACTATATTATGAAATGGCTTCTGCTGCACAGACAGCAAGTGTAACGGCTGTTCCGATATCACTTCCTTCCAGTACAGAAGGATATCCAACCGCATACAATCCTCCTATGCAGCTGCCAACAGCATAAAGACCAGGAATCTGCCAGTCATCCGTATCCAGGACATGCATATCGGCATCCACTGCCGGACCGCCAAACGTAGCCTGCAGCGCCGGGCCCCATTTAAAAGCGTAAAATGGTGCTTTCTCAATGGTGGTCAGAAGCTGAGGACGTTTTCCGTAATCCGGATCCTCTCCTTTTGCAGCAAGGCTGTTGACACGCTCTACTGTTTTTTTCAATTCCGCAGCAGGAACCTGTATCTTTTCAGCCAGTTCTTCCAGTGTATCTGCACAGAACAGATTCTCTTTGCATTTTGCTTCAATATCTTCTTTTGACAGGCCTTCTTCCGGCATCATGCGCAGACCGCCTGCTATTCCGCGGGCTTTCTGCAGTTCCTCATACCATTTGTCATCGCAGATAGTAAAAGCCCATTCCCCATTCCGCTGGTTAATACAGTGTCTTGCCTTTGCAGGATCAGAAGTATCTTCATTCGTAAACCGTTTTCCATCCTGGTTGACTGCTGTGAAGAAGAAAGTATATGGTCCGTAAGCGCTGCATCCGAAATAAGGTGCCCAATAAAGACCCTGCAGTTCTGCGCCAACTTTATAAGCCATCTTCTGTGCATCTCCTGTACCGGTAGAAAGCGATGTCCCTGCACGCAGAGAAAGCGGGCTCACTGCAGACAGCATTTCTTCATCTGCTCCACAGTCTCCTGCAGCAAGGATCACTGCCTTTTTCCCGACAAAACGGAAACATTTTCCATCTGCATCTGCTGCCAGGAAAGAAACCACGCGTCCATTTTCATCTTTTTCCAGTTCCTGTGCCCTCATAGGCCTGCAGATTGTTCCACCCATACGGGTAAATGCATCTTCTAAAACTTCCAGCACTAACTGTCCGCCTTCTGAAGAATAGCGTTCCCCAGCCGGCTTGAAATAATAATCTCCAGGAAAGGCTCCGATATCCGGATTCTCATAAACATCAGTGTAAGGAACAGCCTCCGCCTCTCCTTCAGAAAGAGAAACCAGCCAGGAAAGAGCCTCTGCGGATTTGTCCATATATTTCCACAGCAATCTTTCATTTACTCTGCTGCCGCAGGCACGGAGCCAGCGTTTGGCAAATATTTTTTTATCGATTCCATCCGGAACAACACCGATCAGTCTGCCTCGAGGAATAGATTCTGTCCGCTTATCCACAACAAGTACAGAAAGACCTTTCTGTGCGCAGCGTACAGCTGCGGCAAGACCGGCAATGCCTGCTCCAATGACCGCTACATCTGCTTCAAAAGTCTTCTCAGGAGTTGCTGAAACCGGGTTGGTTTTTTCCCATGAATAACCTCTTTTTACTGAACGTTCAGAATAAGAATATCTCATTTTTCAGTCCCTCCTTCTTCTTCATCCGGGATTCCACTTAAGACTCTTCCCAATACCTGAGAATAGCTGAATGCTCTGCCATAGCTGTTGCCGTTTAAAAGCAGTGGATAATCCACTCCATACATTCCGCCGCAGCAGTTTCCGATGGCATATAGTCCCGGAATCGGCTGATAATCCGCATCCAGGATATTCAGATCAGCATTGGTCAGGCAGCCTCCCATTACATCCAACAGGGAAGCTCCCATTTTTATGGCAATAAACGGAGCCTTTTCAACGGTCGTTAAGAGTTCTGGTCTTTTTCCGAAATCCGGATCATCACCCAATGCACACAATTCATTGTACCGATCTATAGTTTTCTTCAGGTTTTCATACGGCACTTCCATCTTCTCCGCAAGCTCTTCAATGGTTTCACATACATAACCATTTCCTTCGTCGATGTAATGCTGAACCTCCTCTTTCAGACCGCAGTCCGGATTCCATTCAACATCATTGATGGCCATGCCCAATGGCATTGCGCCCTGTCCGCCAAGAAGGTGGAACCGCTCGCCAAATTCATCCAGCCATTTGGCATCAAACACTGCAAATGCCCAGCTCGGTTCCGGCTGCATACCGATGCGTACGCTCTTAGCCTGCATCCAGGTATCTTCATTCATAAAACGCTCTCCTCTGCTGTTGACATGCAGATAGAAGGAATCAAAACGGCCGTAAGGATGATTGTGCATCACCGGTGCCCAAGGCGCGTCATCAAATGCTGCTCCTGCCCAGTAAGCCATCTTATGTCCATCTCCATAATTGGATGTTTTCGGCCAGAAAAGATCGATCTCGCGTGTCAGGGCAATTGGACAGAATTTTTCAAGCATTTCCAGATCACCGCCAATATCGCCAGTTGCCAGCACAACGCCTCTCGTGCCGTTATATCTGCGGCAGATACCATCCTCACCAGTAGCAAGTACACCGGTGACTCTGCCGTTTTCATCTTTCTCTAAATAATGGGCTTTTGTATTACGCAGAAGTTGGTTGCCATGAAGAGCGATCTGACGCTCAAAGGCTTCGATCAGAAGAGGACCACCTCCTCTTCCCTTAAACCGTGAACCTTCTTTTCTTACCAGATGATGACTGCCTTCATACTCCCCAAAGATTGGGCCTTTGAAGCAGCCGGTATAGATCTGCTGTTCCACATCCTCGTCCAGAACATCCATCAGCCAGTTGAACACCTTTGGACTGTTATTGACAAACAGCCAGACCATGTCCTCATTCGGCTGATTGCCACTGACATCCAGCCAACGTCGAACGAACTCGGATTTATCGATCTTTTTCCCCATTTTCCTCATTAGAGGAGAATCCAGCATAGCGATCTGCCAGCCATGGCCGCCGGCCGCATCACATTTGTCCAGTGTGATGACCTTAAGACCCTTCTGGGCAAGACGAGTGCTCGCAGCAAGGCCGGAAATACCAGCTCCGATCACGATGACATCACTTGTCAGTGTCTCTTTGACCTGTTCCTCCGGGATCTTATCCGGAGGCGTTTCCCAAGACCAGCCCTCCTTTGGAGACTGGCAGGAATATGGTTTGTTCTTCATTTTACCTTCTCCTTTTTCAGTTTTCTAAATAAATACCCTTTTAAATTATACCTATTTGTTTTTTTTATGACAATTGTTTTATACTGTAAAGGAATCAGAAATCATCCATTTTGTTTAATAAAAATAGAAAGGAATATCATTATGAATTATTATGTGAACGGATCAGCCCTCTGCGAGGGTGACGGCAGCCAGGAGCGGCCGTTCAAACGTATCGGAGATGCCGCAAAAGTGGCCATGCCAGGTGATGAGATCATTGTGGCAAAAGGTATATACCGTGAATATGTAAATCCGGCACGCGGCGGGAAGAAAGATGCGCGCATAGTTTACCGCTCAGAAGAGCCGCTTGGGGCGGTGATCACCGGTGCAGAAGTTGTAAAAGGCTGGACAAAATATAAGAAATACAAAAATGTCTGGACTGTCCGGATCCCGAACGGCATCTTTGGTTCATACAACCCATATACAACAGAAGTCTACGGCGACTGGTATTTTGCCCCGGCCGTCCGCCATACAGGTGCTGTCTATCTGAATGACCGCATGCTTTATGAAACAGAATCTTTGGAAGAGTGTATTGCAGGAGAAGTCTACACGCCTTCCTGGGTGCCGGAAGAATCCAAGTTTAAATGGTTCACGGAACAGGATGGAAATGAAACAGTTCTCTACGCAAATTTCCAGGGCGCTGATCCAAATAAAGAAAATGTGGAGATCAATGTACGCAGACGCTGCTTCTTCCCGGAAAAGACCGGCCGCAGTTATATTACGGTAAGCGGTTTTGCCATGACCAAAGCTGCCACAACCTGGGCTCCGCCTGCCGCATTCCAGGATGGCCTGATCGGCCCGCACTGGAGCAAAGGATGGATCATTGAAGACTGTGAAATATCGAACAGCAAGTGCTGCGGTATCTCTTTAGGCAAATATTATGATCCGGAGAATGATCATTACTTTACGACGAAACACATGAAGAGTCCGACACAGATGGAACGGGATGCGGTCTGCCGCGGTCAATATCACGGCTGGCTCAAAGAAAGGATCGGTTCTCACATTGTCAGGCGCTGCCACATTCACCATTGTGAACAAACCGGCATCGTCGGCCGTATGGGTGCCGTATTCTCGATCATCGAAGATAACCACATTCACCATATCAACAACATGCAGCAGCTGGGAGGTGCGGAGATCTCCGGAATCAAACTTCACGCTGCTATCGATGTCACTATCCGCCGGAATCACATCCACCATTCCACCATGGGTATCTGGTGCGACTGGGAAGCACAGGGTACGCGTATTTCACAGAACCTTCTGCATGATAACCAGCGGCCGGATTATTCTACCTGGGCAGAAGGCGGCATGGGCAGCCAGGATATTTTTGTAGAAGTCGGACACGGCCCAACTTTGATCGATAATAATATTCTGCTTTCCAAAGCGTCCCTGATGATCGCAACCGAAAGTGTGGCAATGGTACACAACCTGATCTTAGGGGCCTTTCTTGCTGTTGGCAGCGGAACCGGTCCGCGCTACACACCGTATCATATCCGCCATCGGACCGAGGTTGCAGGCTTTATGACGATCCTTCACGGAGACGATCGGTTCTACAATAATATTTTTGTTCAGAAATGGCCGATCATCATAGACAAAGAAACCGGAGAGAAAAAGGAAAAAGAATCTCTTGTCGGTACATGGCAGTTTGATGAATACCCGACATACGAAGAATGGATCCCGAACTTTGAACTGGATAATCCGAAACCGAGCATGATGAAACTGGCCAGATGGCATAACGAGGAGCATCTCCCGGTATGGGCTTTAGGCAATGCTTATCTTGGCGGTGCAAAACAGTGGAAAAAAGAAGTCAACTGTTTTGTAGATAAAAAGGCAAAAGTGAAAGTGGAGCTGAAGGAAAAGAACGGAAAGTACTATCTGGATACCAACATTTACGAGATCCTCAAGGATTATACGGCAGGGATTATAGACAGTGATACTCTGGGCAAAGCGTTCCAGCCGGAACAGCGGTTTGAGAATCCGGATGGCTCTGCCATCACATTCGACCGCGATTACTTTGGTGACACAAGAGGGATCACGGCTGTGCCGGGTCCATTTGTCTCAAAAGCAAGCCTCAAGAAAGCACTCTGGTAATCTATTTGGAAGAAAAGAATATAGAGAATCCTCAACAAATGTGGTACGATA
>JAEEGL015061052.1_pt1 | contig 12117 bp, 20 predicted proteins | sample 9134231 | NCBI WGS metagenome assembly JAEEGL01 (sample SAMN16246548, study PRJNA631951) | gut metagenome | biome: gut microbiome; feature: rumen; material: fiber-attached | host: Bos | place: Iran: Karaj | collected 2018-10
CATCTGCCCCGTTTGCTCACATGAGCGGTTCGAGCGCGAATTTCTGCAGTCGAAGCTGGCCGAGGCCAAGCGCACGATAGAGCGCATTGCCCATCAGTCGGTTGAACTACCTTCCAGCGAGGCGCAGCCCGCTGCAGATGAATCTCAGGATGATTACGACACACTGTTGACCGTGTTCGCCATCAAGGGCGAAGCCTGACACTTTTTAATATATATAGATATGAGTAATAAGCCTAAATATAATTGGAAAGATCCGTCGCTATTCCCAGATGACAATCTGCACCCCGCAAACATGGAGTATCGAGGCATAAAGACGGCGATCAATAAACATGGTGAACAAGTGAACATAGCCGTCATCACCAAGACCAAAGAATATTTCATTGAGCAAGCCCGCAAGATTTGGGGTAACCGCTATGATTATACTGATAGTGAATATATCAATGGTAAAAAACCGATAGTAATTTATTGCCCCAAACATGATTATCATTTCAAGGTGGGTATGGCGCAAAACCACTTGATGAAGCACAAGCCGACAGGTTGTCCTGTCTGCCGTGCTGAGGAAACGCACGGCTGCGAGTACGGAACCGACTGGCGCAAATTCCTGAAAGTTTGCGCCAAGAACAACCGTGTAGGCAAAATCGTGAACTATCGTCTGCCTCCAGAGGAAGCCGCCCGCCGCAAGGCCGAGCGCAAAGCCGAGGTGGAACGTCGCCAGGCAGAGCACAAGGCGCAACGCCGTGCCGCCTATGAAGAGCGGCTGCGCCAGCAGAAGGAAGAGACGCGCCGTCGCCATGAGGCCGAGAAGGCCGCGAGGGCGCAAGCCAGAGCAGAGGCAGAGCAGCAGCGCATCAAGGAACTGCAAGAGCGCATCCTCCGCGAAGGCCCGCTGAAGCAGGGCGCTGGCTATCAGTACCGCGACATAGAAAAGGCGGTCAACGGCGATAGTCACGTCCTGGTGCATTGCCCCAATCCCGACCACGAATGGCACCCAATGCTCGTTCGCCTAATCCTGCAGGGCTGCAAGTGCCGCGAGTGCGCAGGCCGTCACCAACCCGTCGAGAAGCGGTGCGCCGACTTCATCGCCAAGTCGAAGAAGAAGTTCAAGGATATGTTCGACTATAGCCGCGTGCCGTCGCAGTACGTCAACAACGACACCGAGGTGGAAATCCGCTGCATAGAACATAATTACTGGTTCAAGGTCACGCCCGACACCCATCAGCGCAAGTACGGCGGCTGTCCCATCTGCAACATGTCGAAAGGCGAACTCCGCATCTACCTCTGGCTCAAAGCCCATAACATTCCTTTCGAGCACAACACCGTACACATGGAGCACACCAACCTCTTCTGCAAGGTGAGCTACCTCGTGCCCGACTTCGTGCTGGCCGACTATAACCTTATCATAGAATATAATGGCGAGCAGCACTATGAGGACGTGGACTATTTCCGCCGCGACAAAAACTGGTGTCTGGAGGATCAGCAGGAGCGAGACCGCACACTCCGTGACCTCTGCCGCGAGCAGAAGATAAAGCTGGTCGAGATACACTACGAACAGTTCGATGATATTGAAAAGATACTTGAAAACTTGTTTCCAAAAGCGCTGGTACAATCTTAACTTGACATACATCAACTCAACAAATGTAATCGCCCAGTCATACCCTCGTCTAAATGCTTAATATTCAGTGCATTTATTTCGAGGTGTCGGTTTTGGCTTAGAGGCCATAGCCGATGCCAAATTGTAAGTTGTTGATATTCAAATGATACTATCTTGCCACAAAAACCCACTGCGGCATAGAGCCATCGGCCAGCACCGCCACGCTGCTGCGCTGCAATATGCTCCCGTGCCCGTGCCCGCCCGCCTTATGCCCCAGCCCGTGCCGGCTGGGCGCCCGCTGGGGATCCCAGCCCCAGCCGTGGCGCGCCGTTGCATCCGTGGCCGTTCCTGATAGCCCCAGCCCGCGCCGTGGCCGCTGCTGATAGTTTGCCGTTCCTGGATGCCGTGCCCGCCGTTGCATCCGTGCCCGTTCAGATCTGGGCGCGCTGCTGCTGAGCTGCTGAGGATGAAGAAACAGCCCCAGCCGTTCAGGATGAAGAAACAGCCCGCGCCCGCTGCTGATAGTTTGCCGTTCCTGGATGCCGTGCCCGCTGCTGATCCTGAAAACGTGCCCGCCGTTGCATCCGTGGCCGCGTTTAATGAAACAGCCCCAGCCGTTCAGGATGAAGAAACAGCCCGCGCCGTTTGCATACCTTTTATATATAATAGGGAAACAATTTACAGCCGTGGCAAACGTGCCCGCCGTTTGCCAAATAATAGATTTTATTTTTCGCTTTTTCATGAAAAATAGATTTTTTCGTGCAAAAAAGCGTTAAAAGATAGGTTTTAACGTTAATTATTGTTTCAAAAGATAGATTTTATTCGTTTATTTGGAAAATATAATCTATCTTTGCAGCAGATTAATAACAATTTAAAATAATAAGGTATGAATAAAAGAAAATTTTTTGCCGTTTGCGCGCTGCTGCTGATAGTTTTTGCAGCCGTTGGAATTTACGCCGCTTTTTTCAGCTGGGGCGTTAATGTACCTAAAACAGCACTTTTGTGGCATAACGGCACTTTTGCCGGTTACATGCAAATTTTTATTCTTGCATCCGTGCCCGCCGGGCTGTTATCCGTTCCCGCTTTAGTTATCTGGGATGAAGAAATAAACAAATAACAATTTAATATAATAAAGATATGAAAACGAAATTATTTCTTTTAACTGTTTGCCTGGGCGCAAATTTCGGCACGGCTGAAATTTACACGGATCAGCCCGCGCAAATGATTTGTAACTTTATTGCCAACGGTTGCAACGTTTCGAACGTTTCAATTAAAAACGCCTGAATAACAGCGACGGCGCCCGCGCCGTTTCTGGATGAAGAAATAAAAGTATAAACAATTTAAAATTCATGAATTATGAAAAGTGAAGAAACAAAGATTTACGATTTTATAGTAAATAACAATATTGCAACGGAAAATGAAATTCAATTAGTTACAACTATTTCGGGCTGGAATACGGAAACGTTAAACGATATTATTTACGCCCGTACCGGTTACCACGATCCAGAACAGTGTCTTTTATCTGAGTCTGAAAATTATTTCGACGCTTGCGACGATTTTAGCACAGATCCGGATGAAGAAGAAGAAACAGACGATTAACGGCGCGCCCAGCTGGGGCGCCGTTCAGGATGCCCCAGCGCCCGCCGTTCAGATAACAAAGTATTAACAATTTCAAATAATAAAAATATGGAATTTTCTAATATTACAATTAATTCGCGCCCGTGTTTAGTACTTTTTACCGGGGACAAATATATTTTTAAAGATAATTTTTGCGGCGTTTTCGCCGTGGCGGAAACAGATCGCGCCCAGGAAACAAACGACGATCCCGCGTTTATTGTTACCGTTGGCAACGAATACGCGCCCGCCGGGGATAACGAAATTTATAAACGGGTGCAAAATTTCATCCGCCGCGCCGAAAATAAATACATCCAGAAAAAAGTATCTTTTGAGCTTAAAAAGTTTGATTTGCGCCGCTGTTATATTTCCGTTTCCGTTCAGGAATACAAATAACAGCCCCAGCCGTTCAGGGTGCCCAGAAATAAAGTATTAACATTTTAAATAGTATATAATATGAATAGTTTGGAAAAATATCGTGATGAAGTATTAACGCAAATTGCAAACGGCGTTAATTTCGAAAAATCTGTTTGGCTATCGGATGCCGCCTATTTTGATAATTTGGCCGCTAAATATAGTTATCGACGCCCGAAAAATGCATATTTTGGCCGTGGCCGTTGCTTTTATCAGCTTTTGCAGCGCGTTTATAATAGGATGAAAACAAACGGCGAAATTAAGAAATAACAAACAGCCCGCGCCCAGCTGGGGCCCGTTCAGGATGCCCCAGCCGTGGCCGCTGCTGAGGATGAAGAAATAACAGATTAATAACAGTTTAAAATAATAAAGATATGGAAACAAAGGATCTTATAATATATAACGGAATTTTTGCCGCTGCTGAGCACGTTTTTAATAATACGAAATGCCCGGCCGGGGAATATACGGCAAAGGAATTAAGTAAAAACATGCTTTATAAATATTTCTATAAAGATAGTTTTTTTAATAACGAAATAGATAATATTTTTAGCGTCGAATTCGACGGCTACAAATGTACGTTTCCCGCTGGATCAGCTTTTAATATTTGTGCCGAAATTGAAACGGCCTGGGGAATTCCCAGCGCCCGCCGTAAAAAGTTTATAAGAAAAGCGGATGCCGCGCCCGTGGCCGTTTCGTTTGACGTGCCCGCCGTTTCAAAATCTATTATTAACGCCGTGGCCCCGGCTAAAAGTTCAGCCGCTGATAGCTGCAAATATATTTGTGTGGATGCCGCGCGCCGTGCCGTCGTTGCAACAAACGGCCACGTATTAACAGCCGCCGCCGTTCCTAATATGTTTGTTAATCTGGATGAAGAATTAACAGCGCTTTTAGATCCAAATAAAACGCGCCGTTTTTGCCTGGATGCAACGTTATTTAAAACGGGCAAAGGTAGTATTAAAATTAGTGGAAATGAAACAGCCGCAAACGGCACGAATTCCAAACAGCTTTTTAACTGTTATCCGTTTCCCAGCTGGGAAAAAGTTTTGCCCGCCGTTTCTGAGGATGCCGCGTTAATTCTGGGCAAAGATTTTGCCGCGTTGAAAAAAGCTATTTTAGCCGCTGCAAAATTTTCAAATACCGTTAATAATGTAGTTATTTTGCGAGCTACAAAGGTAGCGCCCGAAATAGAAATTATTTCATATATAGAAAATGCAAAGGATCCAAGAATAGCGGATCAGGAAAAAGTAACAAAAATAAAGTTATCCCAGCCCGTGCCGTTTTCGTTTATTATTGCTATTAACGGCAAAGATTTAGACGCCGTGGCCGCTGCTGATAAAATGTATCTTATATCTGAGAAACAGCCCGTTATTTTTACGGCTGCAAATTATTTCGCGCTTTTAATGCCCGTGCAAATTGATAAAACGCCGTATCATGATAACTTTTTTAACAGCCCAGCCGCAAACGTGGAAATATTAGATATTTGCAAATTTCCCGCGCTGGATGCCCCAAACAGCGCCGCCGCCGTTGCATCCGTTCAGGATGAAGAAACAGCCGCGCCCGCTGCTGATAGCTGGGAAAACAGTTTGCCGCGCGCCGTCGTTTGTTTTAATGATATTAATTTATTTGCTGAGGATCAGCGCGCCCGCCTGGATGAAATAAGAAACGCCGCGCCCGCTGCTGAGGATGCCCCAGCCGTGGCCGTTCAGGATGAAGAAGAAACAGCCGCGCCCGTGGCCGTTGCTGCTGAGGATGAAACGCGCCCAGCTTTTGAGGATGCCGCCGCCGCTTTTGCGGATGAAATGCCGGAATATTTTAATAACTTAAATCTGGATGAAGAAGAAAAAGCGCGCGCCGCTTTTGCCGCCGCTTTTGCGGATGAAGAAACAGCCCGCGCCGCTGCTGAGCTGGAAACAGCCCCAGCCGTTCAGGATGAAGAAGAAACAGCGCCCGCTGCTGATCCCGTGGCCGCTGAGGATGCCCCAGAAACAGCCGCAAACGTGCCCGCCGTATCTTTGCCCGTGCCCGTTTCCGCTGTTTATCCTTTGCACGCTGTTTATATTGATAACTGTTTGCACGGCGTTTATTTTTCCCAGCTTTTAGCGGATGAAGTATTTTTTAATAATTTTTTTGCCGGGCTCGCCGTTGATTTTTTGACGTTTCCCAGCTCAGAAACAGCGCCCGCCGTTTTCCGTGCTGCTGATAGTGTGCCCGCTGAGGATGAAGAAACAGCCGCGCCCGCTGCTGATCCCGTGCCCGCTTTTGCATCAATTTACGCAATAATGCCGGAAATTTGGGAAACAGCCCCAGCCGTTCAGGATGCCCAGCCCGTGCCGTTCCTGGATGAAGAAACGCCCGCGCCGTTTGCCGCTGAGGATGCCCCAGCCGTGGCCGCGTTTTATTTGGCGTCAAACTTTGCCCGCCGTGCCCGCCGTGTTTTTAACGTGGCCGCCGCGCTTTTGTCGCTGCTGCTGATAACAGCCGCGCCGCGTTTTATTTCATCCGTTCCCGTTCAGGATGCCGCCGCGCCCGCTGATAGTGTGCCCGCTGCTGAGCTCAGAAACAGCCCAGAAACGGCGCCCGCCGTGGCCGCTGATAGTTTGCCCGCCGTGGCAAAGAAACAGCCCAGAAACGCCCGCAAACGTGCCCGCCGCGTTAATCCTGATAATTTAGCCCCAGCCGTGGCCGTATCTTTGCCCGTGGCCGCTGATAGTGTGCCCGCTGATAGTGTGCCGTTTGTCGCTGCTGCTGATAGTGTGCCGTTCCTGGAAACAGCCGCGCCCGCTGATAGTGTGCCCGCCGTTGCATCCGTGGCCGCTGATAGTATGCAAACAGCCCAGCCCGTGCCCGTGGCCGTTCAGGATGCCGCGCCCGCTGCTGAGGATGAAACAGCCGCGCCCGCTGCTGAGGATGAAGAAACGGAAACAAACGGCGCGCCCGCTGATAGTGTGCCCGCTGATAGTGTGCCCGCTGGAAACAGCCCAGCCCCAGCCGTGCCCGTTTCATCCGTGGCCGTGCCCGGATGCCCAGGCGTGCCCGCCGCGCTGCTGCTGATCCTTATGTTATAGACTATCTGAGAAATTAAGCGCTTTTGCGAATTATAAAACAGTATTACACGTTATAGACTATCAAAAAAATTAAGATTATGTTTACCGTTGATTTTTCCTATTTCGACAAAGAAACGCGCCGCGTTTGTGGTAGCATGTATTATTTCTTTGAAAATACGATTGATGAAAGTTTGCATACCGAAACAGCTGCTGAGCAACAGCGCCAATTTCGCGACGGCGTATTATACGGTTATCTGGATGAAGAATTAGCAGAAACAGCCGCGCCGCTGATTTACGATATTTGCCCGGTATTATATTCAGATACGGAATTAGCCACGGGCACGGGCGCCGCCGTTATAACGAATATCGTATTAACGCCCAGCGACGCGGATCTGCTGGATGAAATACGCGCCGCCGTGCTCAGCAACAGCCCGGAAACGGAAATAAACGTCTATTATAGGAACGTTTGAAAACTGAGGAATTTAGAGAAACAGAAAACAGATTAATAACAATTTAAAACGAAAAGATTATGTATTACGACAACAGAAAAAGCTGGAATAACGGTATTGACACGGCCCAGCTTGTGGAATTCCTGGAAAAGAAAGGTTTTCACTTTGAAAGCAAACAGTTTGAATATGGATGCCCCAACGAACGTTGGCACAATTACGCAAACGATATGTTTTGCACTATTATGGTAGATTATGATCCGTTCATGCATATCGACGAAACGGATGATGATATTTGTTACGATACGCCGTATTACGTGTATGTGGATTACGTGGATTATTGGGATCCCGTTTGCGTCACAAATCTGGATGAATTAGAAGAAGAAATTAAGCGCGCCCGCGAATTGTATTTGCGTTACCTATACGGCGACGATTATCAGGATGAAGAAGAAGAAAGCGCCGCCGCCTGATCCCACATATACCTTTATATATATTATAGCAACGATTAAAAACTGAGGAATTATGAAAATTAAGAATATCAATACGGCTGCTGATTTTTATGCAGCTACAAGAAAGAACGGCGACGCCCAGCGTTATCCGTATGCCGTGGATGCCGTGGCCTATTATATCTGGGGCGACGACGATCGGATGAATTTAGTCAAAATGTTAGCCCGTGGCGAATACGGCCACAATCGGGATAACTGTTTGGCGGATGATACTGAACTCAGCGCGCTTATGCTGGATTATGAAAACAGCTGGGGCGAAAATATGGAATATCTGAACGATCAGATAGCAAACATGCAGCTTGTGTGTGGCCTGAAAGTTAGCGACGTGTTTTAATCCATATACATATATTATAGAAACATTTTAAAAATGAGGAATTATGAAAAAGTATATTCTTTATCGTATCGACGGAAATAATACCGTATATTACGAAAATACAAATTTGTCAACCGGGATGCCCCGCGAAACAAAAGATATCAATTTGGCCTATCTATTCCGTACTGAGGAAACGGCAAAGTATTACGCCACGTGTTTCATCAATTTCGCCCAGCATTACGGCGAAACAGTTGTTGAATATCAGATACAAGAAATCGGCGTTTCTGAGGATGCCCAGGATAAAAGCAATTTCTTCTTAACCGTTCAGATTGTGGATAACGACGCGACGGGATATGAAAGCAAAGTACTGTTAGACGTGTTCAGGATGCCGTATTTTGCCACGTTTGAGGATGCAAAGAAACGTGTCCGCGAATTGATAACGGGAACGGCTGGAATTCTTTGCACGGCCAAAATTGAAAGTTTGCGCGACGGATTATGCAGCGTGCATTTCGTTCAGGAATATAGCTGGGATCCGTGCCGTCACACAAGTTATTACGCCCAGCCCCAGCAATAACGTTATAGACGTGCTGAGAAATTAAGATAGTATAGTATTAACAATTTAATCCTGAATAGATATGAAGAAAATTGGTTGCGTTAACGCTGCAATTACATGCACGCTGCAAGATGCCCGTGGCAACGTTCTGGGCACCACGATAGACACGCAAAACGCTATTGCATACGCTATGGCAAATAATAAGAATATAGCCCGCGCCGTGGCACACTATCAGTATTTCGGCGACACTATAACTGAACGCGCCCAGCTGCAAGATCGGTTTTCGTGGGTACTGAAAGAAACAAATCTGGGTGAACATTTGCGCTGGGCGGCATCCTGAACGGATGCCCCAGCCTGGAAAGATAGAGAAATAATAATATTATAGTAACGATTAAAAACTGAGGAATTATGGAAACAACGATTATCAAAGTAAACAGCGCTTGTGTTTGTGGCGTTGATAGCAATTACGACGTATTGTACCGTAACAGCGACGGCACGCTGTTTATAGCCCGCCGCAAAGATTACGATAACCACGGCAACCTTTCAGGCGTGCCCGTTATGATAGTGACGGCCAACGGCCACAAAAATGTTCGCACGGACAAACTTTTCAATATGATAGCCGGTAACAGCAGCTTTACGGATATGTTAGCGGGGAACGTGGATTGGGAAACGCGCCTGGATTGGCTGAGCTGTTTCACGGATGAAGAAAAACGTTTGGCCGTGCTGATTGAAAACCAATTAAAGGAATTGCGCTGGGCTGCATGAAACAGCCCCAGCCCCAACAAAGAGAAAAGTAACACTTTATAGAAACAATAAAATATTGAGGAATTATGAAAAAGAATTTTGAAGTAACCAATCTGAGCAAAAACAAAGACGTTGTAAGATACGAAAATAGGAACGGCAAAAATCAGCCTGGATATAACTTTTGCTATATCCTGAACGTGAATAATAAGTTTTACCGTGTCGTTACGTTTGATAACTGGGGCACTGAGGATGAAATGCAAGAAAAGATGTGGGGTATTTGGTCTGGTGCATCCATATTCAGGAAAACCGTGTCCGTGTTGGTGTATGTACTTTGCCGCGACGGTTACTATTATCTGTGCTCTACGGCTAACAGCTTTGGCAATAACGATCTGCTTTTGCCGTTCCGACATAACAGCGTGACGTGTGGCGACAAGCGCCCAGAAGAAATGCCGTGGAACGGATTGTGGGATGAAACGGCGCCACTACCTGAAGAAAAGCTCAGCGACGGCACGTCGGATGCCGTGGTACACCTTTATCTGAACGGCGCGCCGTTCTACGGCTACGCCGCGTTTGTCAACGGCTACAACGGCTATCAAAGTACACCTATTGACGGTATGCTGTGTGCCGTGGTTGCAACGGCTGGTAGCCCCAACGGATCGTGCTGGGATGAAGACGGCACGCCGAATAAGGTGACGGACAAAGACGGTAATCCTATTATCCTGAAAGCGCGCCGTGGATCCAGCCGTATCTATCAGGGCTATCTGAATATCAGCTTTGAGGATGCCTGGTACGGCAACGGCGAAATAGCCCATAAGTACGGTTTTAAGTAAATATCGGTAGGCCCGTCAGGAATTATAGACCTATCTGGGGATCGGTGCCCCGGCGGGCCACAAAGTACAAAGTACATATCTTTAAGTTATTAATCTATCCTATCAGCCTCCCGTGACGGTGCCGCTGATTTTTAAGAAGAAACAACAGTGCTTTATAGCAACAATATATATTTGAGGAAATTTAAGTTTAACAATTTAATTCAGTATAGTTATGGTTAAGATAGAAAATCAGAAAACGACGGGCACGCTGACAAACGAGGCTATCAATATCCTCAGCGACGCGCTGCTGCACGAAATGGAACGCTACAATCAGGCTGCAGCCCTGGTGACGGACACGGAGGCCCGCGAGGCCGTAGAACGCGCCAAGCATCGCGTTTACGCCGTGTTCCAGACTATCAATCAGTTTATCGAAGATCCTTCGTTATAACAAACTTCTAAAATTAGGGAACGTATGAAACAGATTACCGAAAATGACGAATTGCAGATGATTGTGCCGTTCGCAGCATGGCTCGACCGCCACCCGACAATCGCCAACATCATCATCGGGATTATGGCACTGGCACTCGCCTATGCCGTGTTCACCTATGAGTTCACCATCCCCGCCTATCAATAGGCCGTGACACCTTTATATATATTATAGCGAACATCTAAAATCACAAGATTATGGCGACAAAGGAAATAAAACCCCTGACGACGGGACGACTGATAGAGGCCGTGATGAAATATCGGGGCATGGACGTAGAGGAACTGGCAAAGGCTATTGACTACCATCCTATGAACTTGTATAAGCTGCTGAATGGCTCTAAGAATATCACGGATCGAATGGCCTTGAAAATTGGCAAGGCTCTGAATATGTCCCCGCTTGTCATCATGCAGAGCCATAGTATCGAATTTCTTGCGTCCATTCGGTAGTAAGAACATAAGAACATATTATTAACAATTTAATTCAGAAAGATTATGGAAAAAGCAGTAGCACCCGTTGCAAGAACATTGAAGGCATGGGCAGAGATTGAAGAGCTGGGCTACAACGTGAAAAGCAAGAAATTGCGCGAGCACGTCAGAATGTTTGGAATGATAGACGCCATTTGCCATTTGCGACTTATCCTCAGTGTTTGCACCATGAAAGAAAAGCTGGAATGGATCAACAACACAACGGAGGACGGTGCAATCATCACAAAGGCATGGGAATTGTGGTACGGTGTTGTGCCTACCATCCTCTACTATCACGACCAAAAGAGCGGCAACCTTATCGACATCCGTCTGAAAGAGATTACAAGACAGGAGTACGACGCACTGAAGACTAAGACCGCATAACCCCCTACATTATACATTATAACAGACATCACAGATCAGAAGTATAACAATTTAATTAAAAAGATTATGAAGACAAAGATTTATATCGTGGCATCTACGAACATCGGGAGCACGAGAGCATTTACAAACAAGCTGCTGGCTCAGGACTACGGCGACGAGCTGCAGGATATGAACGGCGACAAGGTGACGATCACGGAGCAGGAAATAGACGTACCGTTTGCCACTGACCGCCGCAAGTACGGAATGACGCTGAAGGAGATACGCGACGAGATAGCAGCCTTTAAGGATTGCAGTTTCACGGAGGCAACGAAGAAGGCCGAGACGTTCCGACAGAACTGTTGCGTACCCCTGACGTGGGTAGTTAGCATCCGTCTGAGCTTCGGCAAGTACAGCCGCACTGAGAACGGCGAAGTGATCTATTACGGCGAGAACCGCGACACGCTGCATATCGAGTACACCGACCGCGAGGGAGACCGCCATCAGTTCAGTATCATCGAGTAATTACACATTTATATATAATATAGCGAGATATTAACATCACCAAGTTTCACAAAATAAAGATTACGATTATGAATACCCAGAATATCAACAACAGCAACGAGAGCAACAACGGCATGAGCCAGGTAATAATTGACATGCGCCCGGAGGTGAAGCACCAGGACGGACACGGACGCGAGGTGTTGGCCGACGTGCATTTTCGCATCGACGTGCGAGCATACACCGCTAACCTTTATACCTACACCAAGGA
>JAEEGL015864601.1_pt1 | contig 12117 bp, 9 predicted proteins | sample 9134231 | NCBI WGS metagenome assembly JAEEGL01 (sample SAMN16246548, study PRJNA631951) | gut metagenome | biome: gut microbiome; feature: rumen; material: fiber-attached | host: Bos | place: Iran: Karaj | collected 2018-10
CGCAAAAAAGACCGCCGGTAAATCCCTAACCATATATATATATCACGTTCCAAGAGTTCTGCGAAATCTGCCGGATTTATCACCGTATTCCACGGGAAAAGATCGCTACCGAACTTTGCAATCTCGACCGCATACCGTCCCCCCCCTGGCAGATCCCAAAACGCATGTGCATACCCCTTGGCATAATCCAGACACTCCGCATCCGCAATCTTCACCAACCGTTCGTACATATCCGGCTCGATAAAATCATCCGTCTCGACAATGCCCACATACTCTCCAACGGCTGCATCCAATCCCAAGTTCATTTGATAGCCATAGCTCCGTTTCTCAGAAACAATGACTTTTACCCGAGCATCACGCTGCTCATATTCGCGCAAAATCTCAAGTGTTCCATCATTGGATTTAGCATCTACCGCGAGAACCTCTATATCAGAAAGTGTTTGCCCAAGGACACTGTCCATACATAATCGAATGTACTTTGCCACATTTAATGATGGCATAATGACCGAAACTACTGGCATAGTAAAGTCAACTCCTTTTGCCATCGATTAAATCTTGAACAAACATGGCCGCACGTTCACTTGCGTGCCCATCTTCATGAATCCCAAATTTTTCAAAAAAAGCATCTACATCGCGAACATATTTTTTTAAGTCAAAATTATCGACATTTCTTACCAATTCCTCATTAGATGATGCAACGGGGAAGGGTAACGAGTCATAATCAAGGAGGAAACCTCGCTCTTCTTGCAAATAACGTTCCCTATCCGATGCCAACAAAAACACTGGTTTTTTGACAAACGCAGGCTCAAACATAATACTGGAATAATCACTAATCAGCACATCTGCAATTGCGACTAGTTCTTCGCTATCATAATATTCACTTACATCTATAACATAATCAGCTTTAGGAATCTCCTTGCTAAGATTTGAAATGTTCGGATGTAATCGTAATAAAATAAGCCATTCTCCACCAAATTTTTGCTCAAATATTTTTTTCGCTAACGAAAAGTTCAAATCCGCTTGATAAGTCATATCGGAATCGTAGGTATGACTTGCTCCCAACCGAAATGTCGGTGCATATAAAAGACACTTCTTTCCTAAAATTTTCGGATATGTTGAATATAGATATTCGTAATTAACATCTTGATTAAATAACAAATCTGAACGTGGCGATCCTACCTTAATAAACGGTCCCCGAAATCCAAATCCAGTTTGACACGTTTTTTTATCAAATTCGCTTCCTACAAAAATATAATCAATATTTGAATGAGGCGCCCACTCTGAATGTCGATATCTCAGTTCATCGTTGGCAAACATTTTAAGAGTAATACTGGCCCAATGCTTCATTTGGATATACGTTTGGCCTTGCTTCTTTTGTATTTTTGGTAACTTTGCATCTTCAAGCCAAATCCGTGATGTCCCAACTTCATAAATAACCTCTTTATAATTATCCCAAGAAACTAAACGAACTTCCTTAGGAGCAGGAACATTCAGATTATTTACTATCCAAACGATATTTAAATCATTTCGATTGTGAAGAAGTCTCCTCACAATCTCTTTCCCATGTCCAGCATAATCAAACATTGAAATAATGCAAATTTTCTTCTCATCAATAGGAAGATGCCAAATATATTCTTTTTTTCGATCCGGCATTTCCTTTATATTTGAGGCTATCCTATGTTGTGCCTCCATACAAAGAATCGAAAAATAGGCTTCAATGCCATTTACTTCTAACGATTTTGCTATTTCATTATAATGGTTTATACTTGATATCAAAACGACAACATCATCTGCCATAATCTTCCTAAAATTAGAAAAAGAAGTAATCATTAATTCTTCTCGCTCAAAATCAATCGGTTCAAAAACAAAATCACGGACATATCTCCCTTGGATCTTGGGATTATTATCAACAACCATTGCTAAAGGAGCAGACCTACCATACTTATATAAATAGAAATCTAACCCGTCCCCGATTCCAAATAAGACCACTATTTTTCCTTTTGCCGTCTGTTCAAACTGCTTCCAAGTTTGATTCCGTAAAACCGGGTTATTGGTGATATGTTTTCCTTGCTGTATAGCACGGTCAATTGCATCCATTTTGAGTCTCCCCCCTTCTTAGAAAAAAAGCAAAGGAATAACAGCCATTTTAACGAGTTACTTCTGGAGCCAAATAGCGGTTTCCAAATTCCCGGAATGCCGGTTCCTAAAATGCCGGAACGGCGGTCTCCATTTTTCCGGACTGCCGGTACTGCACCGCCGGAATATTCAGTTTGAATTTTCAATCCGGTTTTTGCCATCGGAAGAAATAACCGAGGAAGGATAACGTTTTTTCGTCAGTTTAACGGAGCAAGCGAAATAATCACAGGTCGTAGAATTAGCCTAAACCCCTGGTCTTGGATCAACATGACGAGGTTCCTTCAAAAGGCGATATCATCGCATTCCTCGTCATGTGTAGCGCATCAGAGCATGACGCTTTTTCTACCTAACGGCTTTCATGAAAAACATTGATGGTAGTGGAACCTAAGCCATTATCCTCGTCACGTTTTTACATTTTCGTCGAGAATCCAGGTAAAACGGTCTTTCTTCTCAAATCGGCCTTAATTACAGATCAATTATAATATAACGGATTAATTCGGAGCAAGAAGTAAATCAGGCCCCTCAAAAAGCTACTATTTTGGGCTAATGGCGGTTTAACAAAGGCTTATTTTACGGCATTGGCCTTTGCCAATGCGCTGAAAAACCGAATTTTTAGAGATTGCTTTCATATACAGTTCCCTTCAGTATGCATTAGATCATCTACGCATTGTTCGATAGAATGAACCTCATCTACCGTCATCGTTCGACAGCCCGCTGCTTTTCCGGCCAACCAGTCACGATTACTGTCTCCTATCATCCAAGATAAGGATAGGTCAATATTGTATTTTCTAGCCGCTTCTAATAACAGCCCTGGTTTCGGCTTGCGGCAATCGCAATCAATTTTGTATTCCGGACGCTCCCCCTTAAAGCCCTTATCTGGATGATGTGGGCAAAAAAACAAATCATCCAGATACGCTCCTTGCTCTCCCAGCAGGGTATCCAGTCGGGCGTGAATCGCCTCTAATCCTTCTAATGTCACATCACCCCGGGCAATCACTGGCTGGTTCGTTATGCAAATTGCCAGATATTCCGATTGATTGATTTGCTTTATCGCCTCTGCCGCACCATCTAACAGACGAACTTGTTCTGGTTTTGTGATATACCCATCAGAAGCAATGATAGTCCCATCTCTTTCGAAAAAAATGGCCTTCTGTTGATATCTCATACTCCGTGCAGCTACAATTCCTCGCTGTATTTCGTTCTCGGCCTGAGCCAATCGATCTGGGGTTCCCATATCTTTGACCCACTCTGCTGACCGATATCCATACACTTGGCCGTATTTAATCCGGGGGGTAATGATATCTCGCTCTAGATCGCATCGAACGGTATCTCCTTTTGGCAACTCATCTGCCCTAAAAATATAAAATCCCGCATTAACCAAATTCCTCAATTCTCCACGGCAACTATCATTCTTTGATTTCCATGCTAGGACTTTTCCGTTGTCTCCCAAAACAACAATATCGCTATCATAAGGGTGGCTGTTAGGATGGACAAAAAGTGTAATACCTGCTTGAACGCGATGATAGAACTCCACAAACCGACGAAAATCGACCTCACAATAGACATCGCCCAGCAGAAGCAAAGTATCCTCTTGGGGAAGCAATGGCAAGGCTCCGCCTGTCCCTAACGGACTATTCTCAACAATATAGGAAATATTAACGTCAAAACTCTTTCCATCCCCAAAGTATTTCTGAATGACATCTGCCTTATATCCAACAATCAAAGTAATATCACGAATACCTTGCGTTGCAAGTTGTCGGATTTGCTGCTCCAACACGGGGCGCCCACACAGTGGAATCATTGGTTTGGGTATATCGGGATACTGTGCCGCAATCCTAGTTCCCTTGCCACCCGCTAAAATGGCCGCTCTCATCGGATCGCTGCCTTGGCAGCGATCCGTACTGCCTCATCTGAAGTATGCTTTGCCAGCCAGCCAGTTTGATGTATTTTCGATAAATCATACTGAAACTTGGCTACATCGCCCTTCCATCCAACTGAACCACCTGTGAATTTATACTTTACACCAGTAAGTCCCATTTCCTCACATACAATATCGGCAATCCGACTTACTGATGTTGAAGATTCAACCCCAGCGTTAAATATCTGAACACCTTCTTCGATGAACGGAAGCATGAGGATAGCGTCAATCAAGTCTCCCACATATATGTACGGTTTCTCTTGTTTTCCATCCCCAAGAATTTCCAACTCTTCAGAATTCAATTTGAGTTTCCGTACAAAATCATAAATAACGCCATGCGTCAACCTCTCCCCAACCACGTTAGGGAATCGAATGATATTCACCTGCATATCGCACATCGCCGAAAAAGCGGAAATGAAAGCCTCGCTGGCTAGCTTCGCTCCGCCGTAGTAAGAAACCGGCACCAATCCCCCGATATCTTCTGTCAACGTCTCTCCTTGCCGATTGCCATACACAGCCGACGTAGACGCGAAAACCAATTCCTTGACATGTTGCTTTCGCATTGCCTGCAAGATAGCCAATGTCGTCCCGAAAGTGTCATGAATATCGATAGCCGGATCTTTACCACTTTTCCGAATATCTGAGTTTGCCGCAAAATGATAAACCCGGTCAATCGCATGCAGCTCAATAAGGTGCTCCACTTCCTGGCTGTTTGCCACATCCGTTTCATAGAAGCAAAATCGCTCTGTGCCAAAATGACGGGCGAGCAGTTCTTTCTTTCCCAAACAAAGATTATCAGCTACAACAACGGTATGCCCAGATTCCATGAGCCGATCCACTAAATGGCTACCAATGAATCCGGCTCCGCCAGCTACAAAACAACGCATACTCAATACCCCTTCGGTTTCTCACCGACATAAATTATGCTGGAACCAGCATTTGCAAAACCGAATTCCATATAGCGTAATTGAGATAACGCATTCTTAACGGCATCATGACGGTGCTCAGGCACATAAAACAGCAAAAAGCCGCCGCCGCCTGCCCCTAAAAGCTTACCACCGGTTGCTCCGGCCGACAGCGCCTTTTCATAAGCATCGTCAATCAAAGGATTCGTAATCCCTCCCGCTAACTTACGTTTCTCTTGCCAATTAGCATGAAGAAGCGGTCCCATCGCATCAATGTTGTCATGAACGAGTTCCTGATGAAGTTCATTTGTATATCCCAGAATCCGAAGCTGAGCTTTTTCTTTCTCGCTGTCTGACGCCACATTTCGCCCTTGCTCAGCTAGTATCGCAGAAGCTGAATGAAGGTCGCCCGTAAAAAAGAGCAACAGATTCCGCTCTAATCGGCGCATGGACTCCCGTGCCATAATCACAGGCTCTGTTTCCACCGTCCCATCTTGATTGAAACGATATACGCGTAAGCCGCCAAAAGCAGCCGCATACTGATCCTGTTTGCCAATAGGTTCACCGAGAAGGTCAATCTCCGTATGGCAGGCCTCCTCCGCTAACCGAGCCGCTGACACATATTTCCCCGTATAGGCATACAAGAGATGAAGCAAAGCGACTGTGAAGGCACTGGAAGACCCCAAACCCGTTCCTGCCGGAACATCTGCCGTTGAGGTAATCTCAACTCCATTAATTTCGAAACGCGTCAAAAGCACCCGGAAAATAGGATGCTCTAAATCCTCTGGCCGTTTGACATCTTCGCTCCGAGAATACTTGCAAAGCAAACGATCATGATAAAAAAAAGGGTGCACCGAGAGATAGATATACCGTGACAGGCCGCAGGAGAGAACCGCTCCGCCATGTCTCTTATAGAATGCTGGCAAATCACTCCCACCGCCACAAAAACTAACTCTTGTTGGTGTCCTTACGATAATCATACTGCCTCAATCCCTCAGATGTTCAATGTTGCAAAGTTCCTTATATAACACTGCCATAACGAGATGGTCAATCATCATATGAATGTCTTCCGTCACCTGCATACTCATTACTGGAACATGCAAAGAAATATACACTATCTCCCGAAGCCGCCCGCCATCAAATCCTGTAAGCCCAACCGTCTTCGCACCAGCAGATTTCGCTAACTCTATGGCGCGTAAGACATTCGCAGAGTTGCCGCTTCCAGATATGCCAATAACCAAATCATTTTCCATGACCTTTCCACGAAGCTGAAACTCAAATATAGCCTCATAACCAATATCATTTGCAATGGCTAGCACCGTTGGGACATTATCATTTAGGCATACGAATCGAAATTTCTGTTCCAGATGCTCCGAGAGTCCCTTGTTGAAATCATTGGCAAAGTGCGATGCTGTTGCTGCGCTTCCACCATTACCCATAATATAGATTGTAGCGTTACGCCTACGGGCATCATCCAAAGATTGGATGAATTCGCCTAACGCCTGCTGATCAATCCGTTGTATTGTTGCAGTTTCCAATTTAATGTAATTCGTTATTTCTTCAAACGAGGTCATTTAAGACGCTCCTTGCTATCGTGATAACAAAAACAGATTGGACCTTATGTAATCGAGGAACATGCTTAGAATACAATCACCAAAATGGTTGCGCCTCGAGCCTTGAGGAGCAATGATTATGATTATTTCCTACCTACTAATTTCTTCTCGAATAACTGTAACATCGCAAGTTTACCAATTAAATCAGCATAAACCTAATATAAAGTAACGCATTTAGACATTAACAAATTTCGATAGTTTAATAAAAATCTTATCAAAATTAGAAGAGAACCCTCCGCTAGGCTTATTACCATCTTGCTTAGCATAAATCCTGGATCCTCGGATTAACATGACGAGGCCGGTACTTTCACCCCAAGCGCCTCATAAATCTCAGCCTGCTTCTTCAAAAGCTCGCCAATCCTCAGCGCTCGATTCTTATCCTCAAAACATTCCAGGACATCGAGTTTATCCAGCACCTGCTGCATCGTATACTTTTTGTACAAATCTGCCTCCTTCATCCTATGGTTTAGGCAAGAAACTAAGATCAGCGCGACGAAAGCGACGAACAGCTTGCCATCCAGGCTCTTCTCCGATTTCGTCAGAAGTCTCCTCATGTTGAGGCGTTCCTTGAGGTTGCCGAAGGCTTTCTCTATGACGTCTTTCATCCGGTAAAGATGAAGGGCAGTATGTGCGTCCATCTTCTCGTTGGTGACCAGGGCGAAATACCCCAGGTTCCAGCGGGCCTCCCTAATCGCATCCTCTTTGGGCGACACCTTCCTGCCGCGGGCTGGCGTTTCCTTGACCGTGAAGAAACGGTCATAGGCTTTCCGGTGTTCTTCGACAAGCCTGCCGGATTGAAGTTCATCGTACAGGCTGGCAATCCGCTTGTCGAAGGCCTGCTCGTCATCAGCGCCCTTCTCGATGCTGTAGTACAGATGGATATAGATGCGCCGCTTTTCTTCCAGAGTATCTCCCTTGTACGGCTGATCCTGTACGTAATCCCATTCCGCCGTGACGGTATAGCCATAAGTAGCGGTCCCTTCGTCGTAATTGGTGAAGGTACGGATATCCTCATAGACCGTCTCCAGATGACGCCGGATGAACTTGAGGGACAGGCGTACTCCCACCAGGAACTTGACGTGCTCCCGGAAGAGGCCGTTGATGTTGGCTTCCGAGAAGAAGCCCTGGTCCATGACGAACTTGGCCTTGCCAAAGCCGAGGATGTCCAGGTCCCCGAGAAGGTGTCTCACTGTCATGACATCCGGGATGTTCCCGGCCAGCTTGCGGTAGTAGAACGACAGGCCGGACTTCTCCCCAAACACGAGGAGCAGGTTAATCTGCGGCAGTTTGTCGTTCTCCTTGTTCCTGCCCCACTGAACTTGCCGGAGGGTTTCGGAATAGCTGGAGATGGTGGAACTGTCGTAGGCCCAGTATTCTTCCTCAATCCGCCGCCTTGCCTGGAGGCGCATGAACCTGGCCACCTCGTCGTCCGTGATGGCGGCGAACAGCTCGCTGCTCCTGGGGGAAGGAATGTCCTGCCCGTAGGGATGCTTGTGGGTGAGGTTCCATTTCTCGAACCGGTACAGCGGGTTGCTGTCTTCAAGGATAAGAAAGAAGGCAATGGAAAGGATTTTCTTGTAGGTGTGGGGGAAGCATGTCCGGAGGTCGTCCAAAAGGCCGATGTCGTCAGCGAAGCGCTCCAGGAGGTAGGTGGCGCCGTAATACAGGCGCCTCGATTGGGAAAACGTCTTGGGGCCTGGCTTTGCTGGAGCAGGCGGCAGGGCTGTAGATTCCTTCTTCTTGGCCCTGCCCCTTGTAGGGACGATCTGACCGGTGATTGGATCGACTTTCCCGACACAGGAGCGATTGGCCCGGGACTGTTGCTTCTCTTTGTCCCAGTAGTAAGTGGTCTCATAGGCATACGTGATGCCGGTTCTCTTGTCGGTTTGGGTAACGACGGACATGGGGCTCACCTCGTCATGTTTATATAAGGTAGTACAAAACATGCCGATGGATTTGTCAAGTGAAGAATCGGCAGAAACCCAATTATTTCCAAGGCTATTTGAAGTTCATGAACGATATGTCATCGTCACGTTTTCGAGAATCCAGGATATAAATCTCCCTATACCTTAAAACTCTCTTGCCAAACGCCTAATCCCAAATTTATAAATCTAGAAGTACTTAAACGCTCCTATAGAAACAATTTTATCCGGCTTAACCATACACTCTCCCACTAGCTGCTGGCGCAATTCATCGAAAAATCTAAACGTCGAAATAACGATAAGATCATAACTATAATTGCTAAGATACTTTGGGGCAATGACTACACGCCCCATAATAGTTTTCCCTTGGTTCTGCGGATTGTTGTCACAAAAGCAAGAAACCATTTCTAGATGCTCCGGATGGTTTTGAAAATATGTCTTCATTGCTCGCCCAACGCCAAAAACAATACATTGTTTCGGTGCAATTCTTTTTATTGCTTGTATTGTCCCCCCCCACCTTTGTCTTAATTCATTCTCAATATCAGATATGTCCGTATGAAGTTTCTCTGCCAATCGCTCGGAAAACGCCTGTGATGGATTAAAATCCAAATATGGAAGCCCTTGCTCCACTCCATCTTCATAATAGAAGAACAATCGGAACATATATGTATTCCATAGATTCATGAGTAGCCGTGCGAGCGAACTCTCGCAACAATACTTTGCTACATGATTTTTCTGTTCGATTGCACGTAAAAAGCGAAACCCTTCAACTATTTCTTTTATATTGAGGAGCTCCTTGTCATACTGATAAGGAAACAGCCATCGTTTGTGATATGTTCCCGGCTTAATTCCCAGCCGCCTTCGTAGTTGCTCTTCTATTACAAGAAATGTACCTTTCATCATTGTATCAAAATTAGTTGTGGACGCATTATCGTGATCATGATAATAATCCAATAAAACATCAGGAACATTCCCACATACTGCTTCAATCCGTGTCCACAAATCCAAATCTTCACAAATGATTTCTTTTCGATAAAAATAACCATGCTTTATAAAATAATGTCGTTGAAAAATCACGGTAGGATGATAAAAGACTCCACTGAACAATAATTCCGCACGAATTTCCTGAGGATCACATTCCACTTTTGATATGTAACTTCCGGATGATGTTATTATTCTTATTGCACTTCCACACAAAACACACTCAGGATGCGATTCCATATAATCCCATTCCACTTTTAGCCGATTTGGATAAGAATAATCATCCGCATCCATCCGAGCTATATATTTTCCATTCGCAAAAAGGATACCAATATTTAAGGACCCAGCAATTCCCTCTCTTTTTTTCAATTGAATTAATCGTATTCTATTATCTCGCTTGCAATACTCTTGAATAATCTCTCGTGACCCATCTTCCGATCCATAATCATTCACTATAATAAACTCAAAATCAGTAAACGATTGATTTAAGATACTCTCGATCGAGCGATTCAAAGTAGCAGCAGCATTGTATACCGGCATAAGAACAGAAATAGAAGGTTGCATAATCAAATCACTTCCCTATAGAGTCAAGCATTTTACCCTTGAAGATCAGGGAACACTTGAAGGTATAGCTCCGCTAAATGAACCACAGGGGAATGGACATTTCAGCGTATCCGGTACAAGAATAATGAGACTTCCCCAAGGGCTTGCAATTCAAGGCTATGGTGATGAGGTTTGATATGCCCCCATGGTATTGCGCTCCTTCCATCGTTTTGGGCAGGTACCATTTTACATCATTTGAACACAAGTATTGTGGCGCTTCCCACTAAACAGCAAATTTGAAGCATTTAATCATCACGAGCCTCTACATTCATAATGATACTACTTGGAACCTCCCAAAAGATTTTTTCTTTAGGGATACCATTTGACTGCAATGACTCTTTAATACTATTGAATATACTCTCTCTTGCCACAGCAATTAGAACATAATCAAAATCAAACTCTCGGACTCTATTTAGTGAGATTAATTCATTATTTGTCCATTTACTTCTTTTTATATTACTATCCGCCCACGCAACAATCTTGCAATTAACAAAACGGCTCAAATAATAATAGTAATTCTCGCCGATTTCACCACCGCCATACAACAGAATACGTTTTCCTCTAAATCGAGAAAAATAATCTGAACCACACCGGAACGGCAGAAAAACCTTATCACATACATGAGAAATACCTAACATTATTTTCCAAGCGATAGCCTTTTGGCATTGATTAATGAAATATTGATCTGGAAACACTTGCATCATATGGTCATAATGCTGAATTGCATAATGCATTTGATAATACCAATTTTTGTGTAGGCTATGCGTTGCTGATGTTGCACGTTCTACGCCGTGATAAAACGATTTATCTATAATTACTACTTTTGAAGCTTCCAAGATACAAAAAAAGGAGAACAAGTCATCCTCGACACCTGCGAGCTCATTACTTATTCTCATCAAGTTATTGTAAAGCAAATTCCGGCGAAATAGCTTATTGCAACACGAGCCGTTGATTCCCCCATCGAATAAATGTTGTTTTAATTCATATAGTTTTATTCCCTCATAAACTCCCGCTTCATAGTCACGAGTTGCTTTCCATTCAGCATAAATATTCCCCTCTTGATCTCTATACATTCCTGACATAATCAATTCTGCATTTTCATTTTGGGCTACATCAAATAATTCCTCATACATCATTGGTTCAACCCAATCATCGCCGTCTACAAAGCCAATATACATCCCATGTGAAGCTTGAAGCCCGGATTTCCTTGCCATCGTAAGTCCATTATTATTTTGATGGACAACGATAATTCGTGAATCTTTTTTCGCATAAAAGTCACAGATATCTGAGGATCCATCCTTAGAACCATCATCTACTAATATGATTTCAATATTTGTATAGGTTTGGGCCATTATGCTCTCAATGCATTTAGTTAAGTAATCCTTTACATTATAAATCGGAACAATTATACTAATGAGATTATTTATCACAACTATTATGCCCTCCTTGCAAAAATGAAATACCACGGCATCAACAAAGCTCCAGAAATCTGTATCCGTTTATTATCTGTTGTCATCATTGTATAAGTCCCCATATCTTTATGCTCTGGCTTTGGAATATCAATATCAATTTCAAAAGGTGTATAACAAAAAACTTGTACCCTAATCCCGCCAAATAATCTTTCACTAACGGAATAGAATAAATATTATAGTAAATCTCTCCGTTCTTTCCCCATCCTGTATGTGGCTGATCTTCTTGGTCATCAAGCTGAATTGAATAATTGATTCTCCCCTCATAAAATAGGGACGAGACTGCAATCCATTTGGGATTTAACTCACAAAGTCTAGCCAAAGGCACTTTATAATCCGAAAGCAATGACAATGCTTGCAACGAAATCACTCCGTCAAAGGCATTTTTATATTTAGGGGGCAAATTGAACCAATCCCCTTGGCATAACTCCACGTGAGGATGTTGCAATGTATTCAATGCCAAAAAATCAGCATCATAATCAATACCGACAAAGCGTGTAGACGGAAATCTTTCTTCTAAATAATAGTCCTTTTTCCCCCCCCCCCCCCACATGCTATATCCAAGATATA
>JAEEGL016221190.1_pt1 | contig 12117 bp, 8 predicted proteins | sample 9134231 | NCBI WGS metagenome assembly JAEEGL01 (sample SAMN16246548, study PRJNA631951) | gut metagenome | biome: gut microbiome; feature: rumen; material: fiber-attached | host: Bos | place: Iran: Karaj | collected 2018-10
CTGGGCATGATGGCCATCAGCTACGGCTACGTGTATGTGGCACAGGTGGCCATGGGCGCCAGTCCCGTGCAGTTCTTCAATGCCATCAAGGAGGCGGAGGCCTACAACGGACCGTCCCTCATCATTGCCTACAGCCCCTGCATCAACCACGGCCTCAAGGCCGGCATGGGCCTGAGCCAGAAGGAAGAGAAGCTGGCCGTCGAGTGCGGCTACTGGCACCTCTACCGCTACAACCCGGCCCTGGAAGGCACGGACAAGAATCCGTTCTCCCTGGACAGCAAGGAACCCGACTGGAGCAAGTTCCAGGACTTCCTGAAGGGCGAGGTTCGCTTCGCATCCCTCTACAAGATGTTCCCCGAACAGGCCGACGAACTCCTGCACAAGACAGAGGAATTCGCCAAAGTGCGGCTCAACACGTACAAACGCCTGGCCGGCAAGTAATTGATTCGGGTCAAAGTCCGGGCATAAAAACCCGGACTTTCTTTGGATAATAGAATTATTGTATATATCTTTGTAGTGTACTATCACAGTAATACAATGAAAAAAGTCTTTATTCTTACCTTGGCGCTGGCGGCTTCGTTGAGCCTGAGCGCCCAGAATCCCACCCGCGAGCAGATGGAGGCATACATTGCCCAGATGCCGCAGATCCCCAATTCCGATGAATACCGCATCGGAAAACTGGACAACGGTCTTACCTACTACATCCGCCACAACGAGCTGCCCAAGGGCCGCGCGGAGTTCTACCTGGCCACCAACGTCGGCGCCATCCAGGAAATCCAGCCGGACCAGGACGGTCTGGCCCACTTCCTGGAGCACATGTGCTTCAACGGCACCGAGCACTTCCCCGGAAAGAACATCCTTGACTATCTCCGTTCCATCGGCGCCGAATTCGGCCGCAACATCAATGCGTCCACCGGCTTCGAGGAAACGCAGTACATGCTCAACAACATCCCGGTGGAGCGCGAAAGCGTGGTGGACAGCTGCCTCATGATCCTGGCAGACTATTCCCACTTTGTGCTCAACCAGACGGAAGAAATTGACGCTGAGCGCGGTGTCATCATCGAGGAGCGCCGCACCCGCCGCAACGCCGACTGGCGCACCATGGAGCGCGCTCTCCCCTACTATTTCGGAGAGGGCAGCCCGCAGTCCATCTGCACCCTTATCGGCACCCAGGAGCACCTGGAGACCTTCAAGCCGGAAAGCCTCGTGAATTTCTACCACACCTGGTATCATCCTGCCAACCAGGCCGTGATTGTGGTGGGCGACGTGGACGAAGACCGTACCGAAGCCAAGATCAAGGAAATCTTCGGCTGCATCCCCGCCAAGGAGAATCCCCTGCCCAAGCCCATCCAGACCATCGCCAGCCATGACGAGCCCCGCGTAGGCATCCTCACGGACAAGGAGACCACCTCTCCCACCATCGAGCTCTTCTGGCACAGCGAAGCCAACCCGGAGAGCATCAATGCCACCATCCTGGGCCAGGCCACGGACCTCATCGAAGGCATCATCCAGCAGGTGATGTACGAGCGTTTCACCGACATCACTTCCAAGCCCGGCTCCCCTTACCTGAGCGCCAGCTTCGGCTTCGGAGACCTTATCTATGAAGACATCGAGGCGGTTTCCGGCAATGTCTCCCTCCGGGAAGACAATATCCTCGGCGGTTTCCGCGAGTTCTATACGGAACTGCTCCGCCTCACCCGCTACGGCATCACGGACGCTGAATTCGACCGCGCCAAGGCAGAAATCGTTTCTATGTACGAGACCCGCGCCAACCGCGCAGAAACCCGTCAGAATCCGGAATTTGTCCGTCCCGTCATCCAGAACTTCTTCGACAGGGAGCCCCTCCTGGAGCCCCAGGACGAACTGGAGCTGCTGCAGGCGCTCTGCGGCCAGCTCACCGCCCAGGCCATCAACCAGGCCCTCGGTTCCATCCATGGCCCCGGCAACCTGGTGCTCGTCTACAGCGGCCCGGAAAAGGAAGGCATCGCCACTCCCACCTCTGAGCAGCTCCTCCAGGTGATGGCCGAAGTGGAGGCCTCCGAGATTGCCGCACCCGAAGGTGAGGACATTCCCGACGCTTTCCTGGATCCTGCCAAACTGAAAGGCGGCAAGGTGAAGAAAGTCGCCTCCACCCTCTACGGCGCCACCGAGTGGACGCTCAAGAACGGTGTGAAGGTGGTCGTCTATCCTACCGACCTCCAGAAAGACCAGATCCTGTTCAACCTCGTCAAGGAAGGTGGCACCTCCCTCATTTCCACGGAAGACCTCGCCTCCTTCGAAAGCAACATCTTCGGCCTGTTCCAGAACAACAGCGGTGTAGCCGGCTTCAGCGGCACCACTGTGAGCAAGATGCTCACCGGCAAGAACTTGAGCGTGAGCCCTTACTTCGACCAGCTGGAGAACGGCATCAACGGCCGCAGCACCGTCAAGGACTTCGAGACGGCCATGCAGCTGGTGTACCTGTACTTCACGCAGCCGCGTTTCGACACCGAGGAATGGCAGAACGGCATCGACCAGATTGAAGCCGTGCTTCCGAACCTGGTGAACCAGCCCAACTACAAGTTCCAGACAGAGCTCTACAACACGCTCTACGGCAACAACCCGCGCCGCCAGATGATTTCCCAGGATATCCTGAACCGCGCCAGCCTGTCCAAGGTGGAAGCCAACTGGAAAAAGCTCTTCGCCAATGCCGCCGGCGCCACCCTGTTCATCGTGGGCGATGTGAATCCCGAGGCCATCAAGCCCGTCGTGGAGAAATACATCGGCTCGCTGCCCAAGGGAAAGAAGGCCCTCCGGTGGATCGACACCCATGAAGACCTGGCCAAGGGCAAGACGGTGAAGATCATCGAAGTGGATATGGAGACGCCCAAGAGCACCGTGTACCAGGTATACAATGCGGACATCGAGTACAGCTACGACAAAGACGCCGCCATGGATGCCATCTCCTACATCATGGACATGCGCTACACCAACAGCCTCCGCGAAGAGGAAGGCGGTACCTACGGTGCCAGCACCAGCGGCAACCTGCGCCGCCGTCCCAAGCAGAACGCCATGTTCCTGGTGGGCTGGGACTGCAAGCCCGCCCTCTGCGACAAGCTTCGTGAACTGGCCATCCAGGGTCTCAAGGACCTGGCCGAGAACGGCCCTACGGACGAAGAGATCAACATGGCCAAACTGAATCTCCAGAAGAACCTGCCGGAAAGCCGTCAGCGCAACAACTGGTGGCTCAATGGCCTGGAGCTCTACTACACCTATGGTCAGGACCGCGATGCCCTCTATGAGCAGGCCATCAACAACCTGTCCAAGGAAAGCGTCACCTCCCTGCTGAAGGAAATCCTGGCCCAGGGCAACTTCATGGAAGTGGTGATGAAACCCGCCAACACGGCAGAGGCCGAATAAGCGCCCGCCCTTACCCAAGAGGCTGACCCAGAGTCTGCAAGACCCAAGGCCAGCCTCTTTTATTCCTTTATGACCACTATGCATGCACTGAAACTGACCCTTCTCCTGTCCCTGGCGCTGCTGGCGCCGGGCTCTCCTTCCCAGGCCCGTTCCAAGCCGGCCCCCAAAAAACCGGTCAAGGTATCCTGCATCGGGAACAGCATCACTTATGGCATGCGGCTGGAGCAGCGGGAGCAGGAATGCTACCCCGCCCGGCTGCAGGAACTGCTGGGAAGCGGCTATGAAGTGGGGAATTTCGGCAAGAGCGGAGCCACCCTCCTCCGCCACGGCCACCGGCCGTATTTCGAGCAGGAGGAATTCCGGGCCGCGATGGCTTTCGCCGGCGACATCGTGGTCATCCATCTGGGCATCAACGACACCGACCCGCGCAACTGGCCGCATCTGAGGGACGAATTCGCCGGCGACTACCTGGCGCTCATCGATTCCCTCCGGAGCGTCAACCCCAAGGCGCGCTTCCTGCTGGCCCGGATGACACCCATCGGCAGCCGGCATCCCCGCTTCATTTCGGGCACCAAGGTCTGGCACGGGCAAATCCAGGAAGTCATTGAAAGAGTGGCCCATGCGGCGGGAGCCGAGCTCATCGACTTTTACGAGCCCCTGTACCCCTATCCCTGGCTCTTTCCGGATGCCGTGCATCCCAATGCGGAAGGCGCCGCCATCCTGGCCAGGACCGTCTACAGCGGCATCACCGGCGACTACGGAGGGCTGCAGGTCCCTACAGTCTATTCCGACCACATGGTCCTGCCCCGGGAAAAGGCCTTCCGCCTGCGGGGAAGCGCCGATGCCGGAGAAAAGGTGACGGTAACCCTGGACGGCCGCCGCCATACGGCAAAGGCCGACAACCGGGGCCGCTGGAGCGTGGAAATCCCCCCGCATTCCGCCGGCGAAGGATATGATCTGGAGATACGCGGAAACGGGCGCACGCTCAGCTTCAGCGACATAGCCTTCGGCGATATCTGGCTGTGCAGCGGCCAGTCCAACATGGAATTCACCGTCGGGCAGTCTTCCGACGCCGTCGTTCGGCCGGATCCGGGCCTGCGCCTCTACAACATGACCTGCAACTGGCGGACGGACGCAGTGGCCTGGCCGGCGCCGGCGCTGGATTCCGTGGCCCGCCTGCAGTATTTCGCCCCTACCTCCTGGGAGCCGGCATCCGCTGCCAATATCGCGGGCTTTTCGGCCGTCGGCTACGCGTTCGGCGCCATGCTCCGGGACAGCCTGCAAGTGCCCATCGGCCTCATCTGCAACGCCGTGGGCGGTTCCACGGCCGAAAGCTGGATGGGGCGCGAGACCCTGGAGACCCGTTACCCGGCCATCCTCCGGGACTGGCTGTCCAACGACCTCATCATGGAATGGTGCCGCCAGCGCGCGCAGCAGAACCTTTCCCTCCGTCCGGCAGCGGCCGAAGGATATGCCCTCGTCCCCACCCGGCATCCGTATGAACCCTGCTATTTGTACGAGGCGGGCCTCCTCCCGCTGGACCATTTCCCCATCACCGGCGTCATCTGGTACCAGGGAGAATCCAATGCCGAGCGCATGGAAGTCCATGAGGAGCTGTTTCCGCTGCTGGTGGACTCATGGCGCGATTATTTCGGCGCGGACCTACCCTTCTACTATGTGCAGCTCTCGTCCCTTAACCGGCCTTCCTGGCCCGTTTTCCGGGATTCCCAGCGCAGGCTGGCCACTTGCCGCCCGGGACTCGGGATGGCGGTCAGTTCGGACTTGGGAGACCCGTACGATGTCCATCCCCGCCGGAAGAAACCCGTCGGGGAAAGACTGGCCCTCCAGGCGCTTGACAAGTATTACGGCCATCCTGTCCGGGGCGACGGTCCCCTTATCCAGGCCGCCCGGCTGGAGAAGGGATGCATTGTCCTTTCCTTCGGGACAGCCCTTTCCGCAGAGGAGCCCCTTACCGGCTTCGAAGTGCTGGACGGGGCCACCGGGCTATTCCGGAGCGTCCCCGCCACTGTAGCGGGAGAAACGGTGCGGCTGGATGTCCGGGACCTCGCAGAGCCCCTTTGCGTCCACTACGGATGGGCGCCCTTCTCCTTGGCGAACTTAAAGGATACCAGAGGTTTACCAGCCTCTACTTTCAGTATTGATATCAATCGGTAACAGACAAATATGGAAAAGATCATCGGACTCATCGACGCACCTTTCACCCCCATGAAAGCCAATGGGGACATCAACCTGGCACCCATTCCCGCCTATGCCGCCATGTTGGCGAAAAACGGCCTCAAAGGGGTGTTCATCAACGGTTCCTCCGGGGAAGGGTACCTGCTCACCACCCAGGAGCGGAAAGCCCTCGCAGAAGCCTGGATGGCCGCCGCGCCGGCCGGATTCAAAGTCATCGTCCACGTGGGCAGCTGCTGCCTCCGGGAAGCCGTGGAACTGGCCCGGCACGCCGCCGCCATCGGCGCCTGGGGCATCGGGACCATGGCGCCGCCTTTCCCCAAGATCGGTCGTATAGAAGAACTGGTCGCCTACTGCGAAGCCATTGCCGCCGCCGCTCCGGAGCTTCCCTTCTACTACTATCATATTCCGGCTTTCAACGGCTGTTTCCTGCCCATGACGGAGCTGCTCAAGGCCGTTGACGGGCGCATTCCCAATTTCGCAGGCATCAAATACACCTTTGAAAGCCTGTACGAGTACAACCAGTGCCGCCTGTACAAGGACGGAAAGTACGACATGCTGCACGGACAGGACGAGACCTACCTTGCCTCCCTCGCCCAGGGAGGCGCCCAGGGCGGCATCTGCGGCACCACCAATTACAACGGCCGCGAGCAGGTGGCCATCGGCCAGGCCTGGGCCGCAGGAGATCTGGAGAAAGCCCGGGAACTGCAGAACTTCTCGCAGGAAGTCATCAATGTCATCTGCCGTTTCCGCGGGAACATCGTGGGCGGCAAGCGCATCATGAAACTCATCGGCCTGGACCTGGGGCCCAACCGCATCCCCTGGAGGAACCTTTCGGACGAAGAGGAAGCGCAGCTGAAAGCCCAGCTGGAGGCCATCGGCTTCTTCGAGCGCTGCAACCAATTCTGAACCCATCATTTATGAAACGATTCCGGCTGCTTTTCATCCTGACGGCCTGCATCGTCTCCTGCCAACCAGCCCCCATGAAAGTACAAGAACTGCCCGCCATTCCAGACCCCGCGTATGCCAAGGGAGTCTCCGCCCCGTTCTGCGGGGTCGCCGGAGAGGTCCTTTTCGTCGCCGGAGGAGCCAACTTCCCGGACAAACCGCTGCTGGAAGGCGGTGCCAAAAAGGTGTATGCCGATATCTGGGCCTGGCGGCAAGGCTGGGTGCATGCCGGCGTACTCCCCGACTCCACGGCCTACGGCGCCACTTTCCAGGTGGACGACGCCCTCATCCTCGCCGGCGGGAATGACGGCCGTCGGAGCCTCGATGCCGTTTATGAACTCTCCTGGCAGGAAGGAGGGGCCTGTCTCCGGCCGCTTCCTCCCCTGCCCGTTCCCATGGAGCAGGCCGGATGGACCCGCTGCGGAAACCGGCTGTATCTTGCCGGCGGCATAGGGACAACCGGCGTATATACCTGTAATACAGGCGAATATGTATGGACGAAGCTGACCGACCTTCCCATGCCCCTCGTCCAGCCGGTCCTCTTCGCCAGCGGGGAACGGCTCTATGTCTGGGGCGGTTTCCATCCAGAGACCCTGGAGCTTCCCCAAAAAGCCTGGGTATGGGAAGGGCGGCAGTGGACGGAGGGGCCCGGCTTCCCGGACGGCGGCACCTTCGTCGGAGCCACCGGCGTTTCCCTGCCGGACGGACGCCTCGCCGTGGTCGGCGGCGTAGACCGCGCCATTTTCGCCCGCGCCCTTCACAATACTCCGGAAGACCGCATCCCCTATCTGTCGCAGGAGCCGGCCGCCTACCGTTTCCGCCGGACGGTCTATCTCTTCGACCCGGATACGGAAAGCTGGTCCCGGGCGGCGGAGGAGCCTTTCTGCGCCTTAGCCGGACCGGGCGTCGCCGTCAACGGAAAACAGTCCCTGTACGTTGCCGGCGGCGAAATCAAGCCGGGCGTGAGGAGCCCGCGCATCTTCTCCCTCAACTGGCCTTAAAACATACACCGGCATGACAAAGAAAGTGCAGAAAATCTATCCCTGGCTGGTCGTCGCCCTCCTCTGGGTGGTGGCCCTTCTCAACTACATGGACCGCCAGATGCTCTCCACCATGCGGGAGTACATGGCCGTGGACATCGTCCCGCTCCAGAGCGCGGAAGCCTTTGGCGCGCTCATGGGGATCTTCCTCTGGGTCTATGCCGTCGTGAGCCCGTTCGCCGGCACGGTGGCGGACCGGCTGAGCCGGAAATGGCTCATCGTGGGGTCCCTGGCCGTCTGGTCGGTGGTAACGCTCCTCATGGGCTACTGCACCACCTTTTCCCAGCTCAAGTGGCTCCGCGGCCTGATGGGCGTCAGCGAAGCCCTCTACATCCCTTCCAGCCTGTCGCTCATTGCCGATTACCACAGCGGCAAGTCCCGCTCCCTCGCCGTCGGCATCCACATGACCGGCCTCTACCTGGGCCAGGCGCTGGGCGGATTCGGCGCCAAGTTCGCGTCGGTGCTCAGCTGGCAGCAGACCTTCCAGTACTTCGGCATCATCGGGGTGGTCTATGCCGGCGTCCTGGTGTTCTGCCTCCGGGAGAAGCGGACAGCGCCGGCCCCCACGGAGAAGGCCGCTCCTCCTTCTTCGTCCATCTGGAAATCCTTTGCGCTCATTTTCAGCAATATCGCTTTCTGGGCCATCCTCTTTTTCTTCGCCGCCTCCTCCATGCCGGGCTGGGCCACCAAGAACTGGCTCCCCACCCTGTTCCAGGGCAGCCTGCAGATTCCCATGGAGCAGGCCGGTCCCCTGGCCACCGTCACCATCGCGGCCGCATCCTTTGTCGGCATCCTCATCGGCGGGCCGCTCTCCGACCGCTGGGTCAAGAAGAACCTGAAAGGCCGCGTGTACACCAGCGCCATCGGCCTCGGGATGATGATTCCCGCCCTCCTTTTCATCGGCCTCGGGCACGGTCTGGCCGCCGCCCTGGCCGCCGGCATCCTCTTCGGGGTGGGCTACGGCATGTTCGACACCAACAACATGCCCATCCTCTGCCAGTTCGTGCCCGGACGCCTGCGGGCCACCGCCTACGGCTTCATGAATACGGTCGGGGTGGCCATGGGCGCCGTCTGCACGCAGGTCCTGGGCCGCATGCAGGACAACGGCCACCTGGGCGCCGCCTTTGCGGTCCTGGGGGTCGTCACGGCCCTCGCCCTCCTGGTCCAGCTCACCTTCCTCCGCCCTGTCACCGACGACCGGGAGTAGGAAACAGCAAAAGGCCGCGCAGGGAAGCGCGGCCTTTATTGACCAAAACGTCTTTGAGGTAATTAGGCCTCGGAAATAGCTTCGTTCGGGCAGGTACCTTCGCAAGCGCCGCAGTCGATGCACTCGTCGGCGTTGATCTGGTAAGCGGCGTCGCCGGCGGTGATAGCGCCCACGGGGCAGACATCTGCGCAGGAGCCGCAGGAGACACAAAGGTCGGGATTGATGATTCTAGCCATAGTTTTGAATGTTTATAGTTATTATTGTTGCAGTGTCGTTTTCGGATGCAAATGTAGGCATTATATTTGATTTTGAAAAGAAGTGTGCGTAACTTTGTCTCTATGAAAACAATGTTTTGGACTCTTTTTTTCGCCAGCTGCCTTGCCTCCTGCGGAAGCCGGTCAGCAAATAACGGACCACAGCTGCAACCGTATGTGGCCCCCGTAACGGAAATGGCCGCCGTCCTGGAGGCAGAATCCCCCGTAGAAGAACCCCAGGCCGTGATTTCCTGGGACAAGGTCGTCCACGATTTTGGAGATATTTCCGTAGGAGACGGTCCCCAGAGCTGCACCTTCACCCTCACCAATACCGGAAAGGAGCCCATCGTCATCTTCGAGGTCGTCTCTTCCTGCGGCTGCACCAATGTGGAATGGACCCGGGAGCCCCTGCAGCCCGGCAAGAGCGGCACCGTTTCCGCCACCTATAAGAATGAAGACGGCCCCACCGCATTCGACAAAACCCTCACCGTCTATATTTCCGGCGTCAAGAAACCGGTCATCCTGCGCCTGAGGGGCGTGGTCCACCAGCAGAAAAAGTCCCTGAGCGAGCTCTACGGAGCACAACAGCTCGGGGCTTTTGGTATCAAGGACCGGGAACTCAAGACGTCCAATCTCCGCCAGGGCCAGAGCACCAGCGAGGTGGTCTATGTGGCCAACCTTTCCAACAAGCCCATTTCGGTGGACTTCACGAATGTGGCGCCGCAGCTCAAGCTCTCGGTGGACCCCAACCCCATCCCGGCCCAGAGTATCGCCCTGCTCAGTTTCACGGTAGCGTCAGACCCGGCGCTCTATGGCCGGAACGTCTATGAAGCCACCGCCGTAGTGGACGGCAAGAAAACCCTCGCCCCCCTCCGGGTCACCACCTGGACCCTGGCCGATTTCAGCGCCATGGGCCCTCAGGAGCGGGAGAATGCCCCCGTCCCCCTGTTCGAGGCCAGCACCTTCAATTTCGACGTGGTGGAGGCCGGGAAAAAGGTAGAGGCCATTTTCACCTGCAGCAATACGGGGGCTTCCCCCTTCCATATCTATAAGACGGACACGGAAGACCCTGCCCTCCGCCTCCTGGAGCCGCTGCCGGACCTGGAGGCCGGACAAAAAGGAAGTGTCCGCTTTTTGCTGGACACTTCCCGTTTACCCAAAGGCGAGACCGTAATCATGATCAGTCTCACCACCAATTCCCCGCTGAGGCCGCTCATCAACCTCTTTGTAGCCGGGGAAATCCGCTGATTATTTTCCCAGGTTGTCAGACGCCAGATCCCGGTAAGCCATGGAGGTCTTGCCCAGGACATCCGTCACGGTGACCCGCATGCGGGTGACGCAGGAATTGTTCTGAATGAGGACGAAGGTCTTGAGCATCTTGCCCAGGTTGAGCACGGCCTCCGTCTTTTCCGCGTAATTCATGGAAGAATCGATGAGGCCGATGGCTTCCGCCACGTCCTTGTTCTTCACCACGTCGAAAGTGGCATCTCCCTTGGTGAAACGCTTGACGTAATCCAGGATTTCCGAATCTGCGGGCGTGCCGGAACCGGCCTGCTCGAAGCTGATCACGATGCTTTCAATCTTACCGTCTGCCTTGATGTTCACCTTGTCGTTTTCCACAAGATAGCCGTCCGCATTCCGGAGGTAGATCATGGAAACGTCTGAACCGCGGTTGGGCTCGAAGGTGATTTCCGGAGCGGCCGTCCAACGGAAACGGCAGGTCTGGTTCACCTTGTTCTCCCCGGCGTCCACCATGGAGACATCGAAGGTGAAACGGGAGTCATTGTCCAGGAGCTGGTCTTCCGTCAGCTTGTTCAGCAGCTTGGAGAAATCCAGGGTGACGGACTTGGCGCCGGCCACGTTGGACGGGGAGACAAAACCGGGGAAAGCGGACTTGAACTTGCTGTCCCCCACCAGGTCCAGGATAAGGTCTTTCTTATTCTCGTCGCCGGTGATTTCCTTCTTGAGCAGTCCCCTGAGGTCGATGGGGAGCTCCGCCACCTTTACCACGAAGGAGCTGACTCCTTCCGGAACCGAGAACACCACCTTGGCTTCCATCTTGACGCCGATTTCCATCATGGTGAAAGAAGGATTGGCTTCCCACGAGACCGAGGGCTTGCTGGAATTGTCCACGGGGGCTTTCTTGCAGCCGGCCGTCAGGAGTGCGAAGGCGGCCAGGGCGATTAAAGCAATACGTTTCATAAGCAGTTTCAGTTAATATCCATTTCAGACCTCAAAGATAAGAATAATCCCGGAAACGGACAACAATTGTGGATGTCGGTTATTTTGGCTATATTTGTAGGATAAAAAGGGATACGGCAATATGGCTGAAATTGTGAATACCACCTATAATGACGATTCCATCCAGACCCTGGAATGGAACGAGCACATCCGGCGGCGCGCCGGCATGTACATCGGCCGCCTGGGGAACGGAGACCGCCAGGGAGACGGCATCTATGTGCTGCTGAAGGAAATCATCGACAACTCTATTGACGAGTTCTCCATGGGCTTCGGCAAGCGGATAGACATCACCATCGAAGACCGCACCGTCACCGTGCGGGACTTCGGCCGGGGCATCCCGCTGAACAAGGTGGTGGACGCCACTTCCAAACTGAACACCGGCGGCAAGTTCGACGACACCAACTTCAAGAAGTCGGTGGGCATGAACGGCGTGGGCACCAAGGCCGTCAATGCCATGTCGGTAGATTTCTACGTGGCCTCCTACCGGGACGGCCAGTGCTCCTATGCCCATTTCACCCGCGGAAGGCTCCTGGAAAACGCCATCGTCCCCTCCCCCGAAAAAAACGGCACCCTCATCCGCTTCACCCCGGACGAGGAAATGTTCAACGACTTCAGTTTCCACATGGAATTCGTGGAAACCATGGTCAAGAACTATTCCTACCTCAAGAAAGGCCTTACGCTCATGCTCAACGGAACGCCGTACAAGAGCGAAAACGGCCTGCTGGACCTGGTGACGGAGAACATGAGCGAAACCCCGCTCTATCCCCTGGTGCACCTGGAAGGGGAAGACATCGAGGTGGTCCTCACCCACGGCAACAGCTACGGAGAGAACATC
>JAEEGL016697804.1_pt1 | contig 12117 bp, 10 predicted proteins | sample 9134231 | NCBI WGS metagenome assembly JAEEGL01 (sample SAMN16246548, study PRJNA631951) | gut metagenome | biome: gut microbiome; feature: rumen; material: fiber-attached | host: Bos | place: Iran: Karaj | collected 2018-10
CGCCGCGCTCCGGGATCTGCTGCGCAAGACGCTCGTCTCGGTCGAAAAGACCGCCGTGCAGACCGTGAGCGACAAAATGCTGCGCATGGTCAGCCTCGCCATGGAGCCGGAGGACGCTTTGGCGCTTGCCGAAAAGAAAAAGACCTCCGCGCCCGTAAAATATGCGGTCGTGGAGCTCCTTTGCGCGCAGGGCACTTTGACGTCCTCCGACGTCTGTTATTATACCGGGGCCTCCGCCCGCACGCTCCGCAGCCTTGAAAAGGACGGCTTGATCCGTCAGGAGCGGCAGGAGCTGCTGCGCGTACCGTCCTATCCCGTCCAGACGGCGCAGCCGATCGTGCTGAACGAAGAGCAGCAGGCGGCGTATGACGGCCTCACGGCGCTGCGCAGCGGCGGCAAGGCCGGGGCGGCGCTGCTGCACGGCGTCACGGCCAGCGGCAAAACGCAGATCTATATCCGTCTGATCCAGGACGTCCTGTCCCAAGGGAAAACGGCGCTCCTGCTCGTGCCGGAGATCGCGCTGACGCCGCAGATGATGGCTAAGTTCACCGCATACTTCGGCGACGAGGTCGCCATGCTGCACAGTGCGCTTCGCCTGACGGAGCGCTACGACCAGTGGAAGCGCATCCGCCGCGGAGAGGTCAAGGTCGTGCTCGGCACGCGCTCGGCGGTGTTCGCTCCGCTGCGCGAGCTCGGCCTCATCATCATGGACGAGGAGCAGGAGGGCAGCTATATCTCTGAAAACCCGCCGCGCTACCAGACGCGGGACGTTGCGCAGTTCCGCTGCTCCCAGCACGCGGCGCTGCTGCTGCTCGGCTCGGCTACGCCGACTGTAGAAACCTCATACTACGCAAAAACAGGACGCTATCAAGCGTTTTACCTTTACAGACGATACAACGAGAAGAGTCTCCCCGAAGTCACGATCGCCGATATGCGGCGTGAGCTGCGCGCCGGAAACAACGGTATTCTGAGTGCGCCGCTGCGTGATGAGCTGGCGGAAAACCTGCGCCGCGGGGAACAGAGCATTCTCTTTCTCAATCGCCGCGGCAGCGCGCGCATGCTGCTGTGCGGCGAATGCGGCGCAGTGCCGGAGTGCCCACGCTGCAGCGTCCCGCTGACCTATCACTCGGCAAACCGGCGGCTGATGTGCCACTACTGCGGCTTCTCCCGTCCGGCTTTCGAGCGCTGTCCCGACTGCGGCAGTCCCATGCGCCACGTCGGCACGGGCACGCAGAAGGTCGAGGAGGAGCTTGGCGACGCGTTCCCCGGCACGAAGATCCTGCGCATGGATACCGATACCGTCGGCGCGTCGCACGGACACGAAAAGCTGCTGCAGCAGTTTGCTCAGGAAAACGTGCCGATCCTGCTGGGCACGCAGATGGTCGCCAAGGGGCTGGACTTTGAAAACGTTACCCTGGTCGGCGTTCTGGCTGCCGATCTTTCGCTTTACGTGGACAGCTATCGCGCGGCTGAGCGGACCTTCAGCCTGCTCTCACAGGTCGTCGGACGCGCCGGACGCGGCAGCAAGCGCGGCCGCGCGGTCATTCAGACCTATACGCCGGAAAACTCCGTCATCCGCGCCGCCGCGGCGCAGGATTACGAATCGTTCTATCAGAGCGAGATCCGGATGCGCAAGCTGCGCCGCTATCCGCCGTTTGCCGATCTCTTTACGCTGACCGTCTCCGGGACCGACGAGGGGCAGATCCTGCGCGCCTGCATCGCGCTGCGCGATGCGCTGCGCGTCGATCTGTCGCAGCGGCCGGAGGTGCGCGATCTGGAGGCTGAGGTGCTCGGCCCGGCCGGCGCGCCGGTCGTCAAGGTCAACAACCGGTACCGCTACCGCGTATCCATCGTTTCCGCAAGCACGCCGGAGCTTCGGCGGCTCATATCCGAATATCTGTTCGCCTTTCACAGGCACAAGGAAAACCGCGGTCTCGACATTTTTGCCGACTGCAACGCACTGGAATAGGAGAGAAATACTATGGCTATCCGTAAAATCGTTGAGCGGGGAGACCCCGTTCTGGAAAAGGTCTGCCGCCCCGTCACCGAATTCAACGCCCGTCTGCACACGCTGCTGGACGATATGGCGGAGACGCTGGAGGAATCCGGCGGCGTCGGCCTTGCCGCGCCGCAGGTCGGCATCCTGCGCCGCGTCTGCATCGTGGAGGACAGCGAGGGCGAGATCATTGAGCTGATCAATCCCGAGATCGTCTCCACCGAGGGCGAGCAGACGGGGCTCGAGGGCTGCCTGAGCATCCCGGGCCGCTACGGCATCGTGACGCGGCCGTACAAGGTCCGCGTGCGCGCACAGGACCGTGACGGCGTGTTCTTCGAGGTCGAGGACGAGGATCTCACCGCCCGCTGCTTCTGCCACGAGATCGAGCATCTGGACGGTCATCTTTACACCGAGCACTGCGACCGTCTGCTCACCGAGGCGGAGATCGACCAGTATATCAAGGACCATCCCGAGCAGTTTGAGGAAAGCGACGAATGAAAATCGTTTTTATGGGAACGCCTGCGTTCGCCGTCGCGTCGCTCCGCCGTCTGGTGGAGGACGGGCACGAGATCGTCGGCGTGTTCACGCAGCCGGACAAGCCCGGTAACCGGAACAAGCTCACGGTTTCGGCCGTCAAGCAGTACGCGCTTTCGGCGGGGCTCCCGGTCTATCAGCCCGAGCGGATGCGAGGCGAAGAGCCGCTTGCTCTGCTGCGCTCGCTCGCTCCGGAACTGACGGTGGTCGCCGCCTACGGCAAGATCCTGCCGGAGGACATTCTGAACGTCCCGACGCGCGGCAGCATCAACGTTCACGCCTCGCTTCTGCCGAAATACCGCGGCGCCTCGCCGATCAACAGCGTGATCCTCAACGGCGAAGCGGAGACCGGCGTCACGATCATGCACATGGCGAAGCAGCTGGACGCCGGCGATATCATCAGCGCCCGCTCCACGCCCATCGGCGCGGACGAGGACGCAGAGCAGCTCTTTGCGCGGCTCGCCGAGCTGGGCGCGGAGCTGCTTTCCGAGACCGTGTTTGCCATCGCAGACGGCACGGCGACGCGTACGCCGCAGTGCGACGCGGATTCGACCTATGCGCCGATGCTCTCGCGGGAGATGTCTCCCATCGACTGGAGCAAGAGCGCGGAGACGGTCGTCGATCAGGTGCGCGGGCTCGTTCCGTGGCCCTGCGCCTCGATGACGCTGGACGGCAAGACAACGAAGGTCTGGCACGCCCTGCGCGGCGGCGAGACGACTGACGCCCCCGGCACGATGCGCGCGGCGAAGCGCGGTATCGAGTGCGCCTGCGGCGACGGAAAGAGCATTCTTGTCACAGAGCTGCAGAGCGAGGGCGGCAAGCGTATGGCGGCGTCGGCGTGGCTCAACGGCAAACGCGTCGCGCCCGGGACCGTGCTCTCATGAGCGCGCGTACCGCCGCACTGCGCGTGCTGACCGCCTGCCGGACGAACGACGCGTGGGCGGACGCCGCGCTGAGCGCTGAGCTCAAACGCGCGCCGCTGAGTCCCGCGGACGCGGCGCTCGCAAGCCGCATCGTCTACGGCGTCCTGCAGAACCGCATGCTGCTCGACCATTGGCTGGGCGCGTTCTGCACGCAGCGGCCGGAGCATCTGCAGCAGCCGCTGCCGGACATCCTCCGCATCGGCGCCTATCAGATTCTCTTTCTGGACAAGATCCCGGACCGTGCAGCCGTCAGCGAATCCGTTGAGCTCGCAAAGGCGTCGAAACGCGGCGCCGCGGCCGGCCTTGTGAACGCCGTGCTGCGCAAGATCTCACAGAACAAGGCGCATGTTCCCGCGCTTCCCGCCGATCCGACCGAGCGGCTCTGCATCGAAACGAGTCATCCGAAGTGGCTCGTCGAACGGCTGTGCGCGATCCTCGGCAGGGAGGAGGCAGCCGCCTTCTGCCGCGCGAACAACGCCGTCGCGCCGGTCACGGTGCAGGTCAATCCCCTCCGGACAAGCGCGGAGGCGCTGCTGCACGAGCTCTCCGGCGCAGGGATCGAGGCGCGCGGGCACGCCTGGGCGCCGGATTGTCTGGAGCTCCTCGGCGTCGGCGATCTGACGACGCTGCCCGCTTTTTACCGCGGACATTTTCTCGTGCAGGACGCCGCGGCGCGCTGTGCGACGCTTGCCGCAGAGATCAAACCGGGCATGCGCGTGCTCGACGTCTGCGCGGCGCCGGGCGGCAAGTCCTTCTCCGCCGCCTTTGCCATGCAGAACAACGGGCAGATCGTGGCGTGCGACCTGCATGAGAACAAGCTCAAGCGCATCCGCGAGGGCGCGGAGCGCCTCGGCGTCACCTGCATCGAGACCGCAGCGGCCGACGGGCGGGTGTTTCGCCCTGAGTGGGAGGGCGCGTTCGACGCCGTCCTCTGTGACGTTCCTTGCTCCGGCCTCGGCATCATCCGCAAGAAGCCCGACGTCCGCTATAAAGATCCCTCCGCGCTGGCGGCGCTGCCGCCGATCCAGCGCGCGATCCTCGCAAACGCGGCGCGTTACGTCCGCGCCGGCGGCGTTCTCCTTTATTCGACCTGCACGATCCTGCCGGAGGAAAACGAGGGCGTGACCGACGCCTTTCTTGCGCAGCAGGATCGCTTCACCTATAAGCCTTTCACTCTTCCGATCGGGCCGACCGACGGCCGCGTCACGCTCTGGCCGCAGCGGCACGGAACGGACGGATTCTATCTTGCAAAGCTGAGAAGAAAACATGACTGACATCAAAAGCATGACGCTTTCCGAACTGACGGACGCGCTGTCTGCGCTCGGCGAAGCCTCGTTCCGCGGCAAGCAGATCTATTCCTGGCTGCACCGCGGCGTAACCGACTTTGAACAGATGAGCAATCTGTCGAAACCGCTGCGCGCCAAGCTGGAGGAGCGGTTCTATATCACCGCGCCGAAGGTCGCGCGCAAGCAGGTCTCCAAACTGGACGGCACGATCAAGTACCTCTGGGAGCTGCGGGACGGCAACTGCATCGAAACGGTGCTCATGTCCTACCACCACGGGAATACCGTGTGCATCTCCTCTCAGGTCGGCTGCCGCATGGGCTGCAAATTCTGCGCCTCCACCATTGCGGGCAAGGTGCGCGATCTCACGCCCTCCGAAATGCTGGATCAGGTGCTCTTTACCCAGCTCGATTCCGGCATGGAGATCTCCAATATCGTCCTCATGGGCATCGGCGAGCCGATGGACAACCTTGACAACGTGCTCCGTTTTCTGGAGCTGGTCAACAGTCCGGAGGGGCTGAACATCGGGATGCGCCACATCTCGCTTTCGACCTGCGGCGTCATCCCGGGGATCGACCGGCTGGCGGAGCTGGGATTGCAGCTGACGCTGTCCGTTTCGCTCCACGCGCCGGACAGCGAGACGCGCTCGCGCATCATGCCGGTCAACAAAGCGTACGACGTCGAGCTGCTGTTCGACGCCTGCCACCGGTATTTTCAGAAAACCGGTCGGCGCATTTCGTTCGAATACGCGATGATCGACGGCGTGAACGACAGCGACGGGCAGGCCGATCTTCTGGCAAGGAAAATACACGGGATGCCGGGTCACGTGAACCTCATCCCGCTCAACAACGTGGTCGAGAGCGAATTCAAGCCGAGCCGCCGCGTGGCGGCGTTCCAGAAACGGCTGGAATCGCACGGCATCACCGCGACCGTGCGGCGAAGCCTCGGCGGCGATATCGACGCGTCCTGCGGTCAGTTGCGCCGCAAAGCGATGGAAGGGAGAGACGAAGCATGAAAACCTGGGGCATCACAGACATCGGTCTCAAGCGTCAGGAGAATCAGGATACGTTCGCGTTTGAGTCTCTCGGTACGCTCCGCTCCGTCGTTGCCGTCGTGTGCGACGGCATGGGCGGCGTCAAGGGGGGACGGATCGCCAGCACGCTGGCGGTATCCGGATTCATGGACGAGCTCCACCGCCTCGCGGCAGAGGGGATGACGGTCGAGCAGGTGCGCGAAATGACCTCCGCCTGCGTGCGGCAGGCAAACGCCGCGATCTATGCGCGTGCCCGCGAAAGCGAGGAATACCGCGGCATGGGCACGACGCTCGTTTCCGCCGTCGCTTCTCCGGGCGTCGCCGTCGTGTGCAACGTGGGCGACAGCCGGGCCTATCATATCAGCGCGGAGGGCATCCGCCGCGTCACGCGGGATCATTCCGTCGTGGAGGACATGGTGGAATCCGGCGAGATCTCGCGCGAGGAAGCGCGCACCCATCCCAAGCGCAACCTCATCACGCGCGCGCTCGGCCCCGATCGGAACACGACCTGCGACACCTTCGTCGTCCCGATCGCATCGGGGGACTACCTCCTTCTGTGCACGGACGGCCTGAGCGGGACCGTGCCGGACGGCGAGCTTCTGGACACCGTGCGCGCGGCGGAAGACGGCGCTGCGGCGCTGGAGCGCCTGCTGGAGCTCGCCAAGAGCCGCGGCGCGCCGGACAACGTGACGGCCGTCCTCATCCTCGTCGATGGAGAGGAGGCGCGCAGAGATGGATAATATGATCGGCAAGCTGCTCGACAACCGCTATCAGCTGGTCGAACTGATCGGCCGCGGCGGCATGGCCATGGTCTACAAGGCGCAGGACCGGCGTCTGAACCGCTCCGTTGCGGTGAAGATCCTCCGCAGCGATCTGGCGGAGGATGCGGAGTTCCGCCGCCGCTTCCGCGACGAATCGCAGGCCGTCGCCATGCTCTCCCACCCGAATATCGTCTCCGTCTACGACGTGTCCCGCGGTGAAACGGAATACATCGTCATGGAGCTGATCGACGGCATCACGCTCAAGCAGTATATGGAGCGGCGCGGCAAGCTGAACTGGCGCGAGGCGCTGCACTTCATCACGCAGATCATGCGCGGGCTGAGCCACGCGCATTCCCGCGGCATCATCCACCGCGACATCAAGCCGCAGAACGTGATGATCCTGCGCGACGGCAGCGTGAAGATCGCCGATTTCGGCATCGCCCGGCTGGAGAGCTCCGCGCAGCAGACCATGACGCAGCAGGCGCTCGGCTCCGTCCACTATATCTCGCCCGAGCAGGCGAAGGGCGACCGGACGGACGCCCGCTCCGACATTTATTCGGCCGGCGTCGTCCTCTACGAGATGCTCACCAACCGGCTCCCGTTTGAGGGGGACAGCGCCGTGGCGATCGCGATCCAGCATCTCAGCTCCGTGCCGCTCTCGCCCTGCGAGATCGACCCGACCGTGCCGGAGGCGCTGGAAAAAATCTGCATGAAGGCCATGGCCTCCGACATTGAAAAGCGCTATCCCACCGCGGACGCGATGATCGCAGATCTTGAGGAATTCCGCAAGAATCCGGACACGACGCTCGGCTTCACCATCGAGGAGCTGCACGAAAAGTCGACGGATGAGCCGACGCAGCCGCTTGCAGCCATCAAAAACGTTGCGGGCGTCGGCGGAAAGCGCGACGAAGTCTCCGACGCGGACGATGAGGACGCGCCTCCCGCGCCCGTTCTGCCGCGCGCGCTGATCGTTGCCGCGATCGCCGTGGTCTGCATGGCCGCGCTGTTCGGCCTGTGGCACGTGATCTGGGGCAGCTTTGAGGAAGTCGAGCCGCCGCAGACGGAATTCAGCGTGCCGTATCTCATCGGCAAGACCGTGGCCGAGGCGGAGGCGGAGGAAGGCGTCAAGGACGTCTTCACCATCGTCCCGGTCGGCCAGCGCGCCAGCGCCGAGTTCGAAGCCGGACAGATCATCGAGCAATCGCCCGTAGCCGGACGGACCGTGCGGGAAAACCGCGAGATCTCCGTCTTCATCAGCACCGGCGTCAAGACCGGTGCCATGCCGAACGTGATCAATCAGGAGCACCGCGCCGCAAAGATCCTGCTGCGCGAGCTTGGCCTCAACCTGGAGGTCAACGTTGCGAACGAGGAATACAGCGATACCGTCTCTGCCGGATACGTCATCCGCAGCAATCCCGCGGAAGGCGAGCTGCTGCAGGACGGCGACGTGGTGATGCTGGTCATCAGCAAGGGGCCGGAAACCCCGACGGCAACCGTCACGACGCTGACCAACATCTCGCTCACGCAGGCGCAGCAGATCGTCAGCGAGCTCGGCCTCGTTTGCCTGATCGAATACGCGAACGACGACACCGTGCCGGCCGATTACGTCATCAGCCAGAGCATCCCGCCCACCACGAAGGTCGAGCAGGGGAGCTCCATCAAGCTGGTCGTCAGCCTCGGGCCCGTTCAGCCGGATCCGCCTCCGCCGGCGGAGGAGCCGGTCGAACCGCCGGTCGATCCCGTCGAACAGCCGACGGAGCCGATCGAGCAGCCGGAGAATCCGGAGGATGGCACGTGACCGGACGAATCATCAAAGCGCTCAGCGGGTTCTATTACGTTGACGTCGGCGGACGGACGCTGACGTGCCGCGCGCGCGGAAAATTCCGGAAGGAGGGCGTCTCGCCGCTCGTCGGCGACCGCGTCGAATGCACAGAGCTCAGCGGCGGCGAGGGCGTGCTTGAAGCGATCCTGCCGCGACGGAATTCGTTCGAGCGTCCGGCCGTGGCCAACATCGACCAGCTCGTCGTCGTCGCCTCGGAGGCGATCCCGCAGACGGAGCCCTTCCTGATCGACCGCATGACTGCGATCGCCGCGCTCAAGAACTGCGGCGTTCTGGTGTGCGTCAACAAATGCGACCTTGCCTCCGGCGAGGCGCTGCGCGATTACTATCTCCGCGCCGGTTTTCCCGTCGTCTGCGTCAGTGCCAAGACGGGGGAAGGGCTGGAAGAGCTTCAAAATTCCATATCCGGAAAGTTGTCTGCCTTTACAGGCAATTCCGGCGTCGGAAAGTCCAGCATCCTCGACGCGCTCGACCCGAGCTTCCAGATCGCCACCGGCGAGGTGAGTCTGGCGCTCGGACGGGGCCGGCACACGACACGGCACGTGGAGCTGTACCGGCTCTCCTGCGGCGCGGAGATCATCGACACGCCGGGCTTTTCTTCGTTCGACACCGAAAGCATGAGCCTGCAGCTCAAGCAAAAGCTTCCGGAGACGTTTCCGGATTTTGAGCCCTATCTCGACGGCTGCCGCTTCACCGGCTGCAGCCACACGAAGGAAAAGGGCTGCGCGGTGCTTGACGCCGTGCAGGCGGGGAAAATCGTCAAGGGACGGCACGAAAGCTACCTGCGGCTCTACAACGAGCTGAAGGATCTCAAAGAATGGAATACCTGAAGCAAAAGAGACGGCCCGGCGCCGTCTCTTTTTTTGTGACCGCGCGCCCGCCTGCGAAATAAGATGGAGTGCCGCAAATCACGGGGAGGGAACGCGTATGTGTTGGAGACAATGGGGCATCGTCGGGATGTTCGCTTTGGCGCTGGGGGCGGCGATCCTGATCACAGCCGTCTTTCCGGTCGGTTTTCTGATGTTTCTGGTCGCGCTGCTCCTGATCGCCTGCGGCGTCGGCCTGTTGAAAAGGAGGTGATGGCTCTGAAGATCGTCGTCTGGAAATCGCCTGCTGTGCTTCGCGGGCTTCTGCGCCGGCTGATCGGCGTGAAAGGCGCCGCCGAAGAGTAGCATATATTTGTCCCCCTTGGCATAGAGTGGAGCAACATCACGCCAAAGGAGACGAGGATCATGGAATTGGAGTTGAAAAAGGAGAGCGTCGACTGTTACCGATCCGGCACGCCGATCCTGTTGAGTCTGGAAGAAACGGCGGAAACGGTCGTACCGGATCACGAACCCGATATTGCGCGGATCGTTGACGTGAGCGCCTGCCTGCTGCTGCGCAGCCGCACGATCGCGGACGGCAGACTGACGGCCTCGGGCTCGGTCAGGCTGACGCTCCTCTATCTCAGCGAAGAAACGCCGGGGCTGCGCGCGCTGGAGTACGCCGTGCCCTTTGAGCACGGCGCCGAGCTGCCGGAGAACTGCGCGGACGCCTGTCTGGAAGGAAACGTCTGCCATGCCGAGGCGCGCCTGCTGAACCCAAGGAAGCTGTTTACGCGCTTTGATATCGACTGGCGCATCACGCCTTACCGCGCCGCTGTGCTCACGACCTGCGGCGAGATCGCAGAGCAGGAGCGTTACGCCGTCCAGACGCTCTGCGAAACGTATGACGCCTCGCTGATCCGCTCCGTCGGCGCGCACGAGTTCGTCTTTGCCGATGAGCTGACGCTGCCCGGCGGGCGGGAGGCGATCGCCGAGCTGCTGCGCGCGCAGACCCGTCTGCGTCTGACGGAGGCAAAGCCGCTCGGCAGAAAGATCGTGCTCAAGGGCGCGGTCTGCCTGTCGCTGCTGTACGCGGGAGAGAACGGCGCGCTTTGCAGCTATGCCGAGGAGCTTCCGTTCTCCCAGCTTCTCGACGGCACCGGCGCAGAGCAGGACGACGACGAGATCGAAGCAAGCCTGACGCTCTCCGAAAGTGAGATACATACCGGATCAGACGGCGGCCGCGGCGTCAGCGTTCGGCTGCTGCTGGGCGCCTTCCTCGTCCGGCGGGGCACGGCGTCCGTCTGCTGCATCTCCGATCTGTACAGCACCGCCTGCCAGCTGGACGCGCAGATGGAGACCGTTGAACTGGAGCAGACGCCGAACCGCTCCGTCGTCACGCAGGCCGTCCGGGAGCAGATGGACACCGGGACCGAGGTAAAGCAGATCCTCTCGGCCGAGGTCTGCTGCACCGGCGCAGGCGTCCGCCGGGAGGGCGGAAACGCGCTGCTCCACGCATCGGCAGCGATCACGCTGCTGTATCTCGACGAATCGGATACGCCGCTCTCCGTCCGCCGGCAAATCGAGATCACCGCGCCCGCGCCGGACGAAGACGTTACGAAAGCCGCGCTCGAACCTGTCTGCGCGGAGGACGTGACGGCCGGCATCCATCCGGGCGGCGTCGAGCTCCGCTTTCCCGCGCGGTTTTCTCTTCTGTGTGAGAAAACGGTCTCGTGTGCCTGTCTCACGCGCCTGAGCGTCGAGCAGAGCGCGGAAGCGGCGCCTCCGTCCTCCGTGCTGGTGCTGCGCTCTCTGGGCGAAGGGGAGACGCTGTGGGAGCTTGCCAAGCAATACCGCACGACCGTCGAAGCGATCCTTGCCGCCAACGATCTGACGGAAAGCTCGCTGCTTGAGGTCGGCCGCATGCTGCTGATCCCGCACTGCCGCTGAAGGGAGGGTGCAGAATGACAAACAACAACTCCCGGATCTATCAAGATATCGCCACGCGCACGGCAGGGGACATCTACATCGGCGTCGTCGGTCCGGTGCGGGCCGGAAAGTCGACGTTCATCAAGCGTTTCATGGAGACGCAGGTCCTCCCGAACATCGACAACAGCTATCGCCGCGAGCGTGCCAGAGACGAGCTACCGCAGAGCGGCTCCGGACGCATGGTGATGACGGCGGAGCCGAAATTCGTGCCGGAGGAGGCCGTGGACATCTCGCTCGGCGACGGCGCGGGCTGCTCCGTGCGGCTGATCGACTGCGTCGGTTACATGGTGCCCGGCGCCACCGGCGACACGGACGGCGACGCGCCCCGCATGGTCTCGACGCCCTGGTCGGAGCAGGCACTCTCCATGGCGCAGGCGGCGGAGATCGGCACAGCCCGCGTCATCCGCGAACATTCGACGATCGGCATCGTCGTCACGACCGACGGCAGCATCACCGATATCCCGCGTGAAGCCTACGTCGAGGCGGAGGGGCGCGTGATCCGCGAGCTGCAGGAGATCGGCAAGCCGTTTCTGGTCCTGCTCAACGCGGCGGATCCCGCATCCGAGCAGGTGCGGGCGCTTGCCAATGAGATCTCTTCCACCTACGGCGTCAACTGTCTTCCGGTCAACTGTCTGCTGCTGGACGACGCGGCGGTGGAGGAGATCCTGAAAGCGATCCTCTACGAATTTCCGCTCGCCGAGCTCGACCTCACCGTTCCGTCCTGGATCACCGCGCTGCCCGCCGGTCATCCGATCAAAAGCGGTCTCTATCAGGCGATCCGCGAGGGCGCGAAGGGCCTGCACTGCATCCGTCAGGTCCCGGACGCCGTTACGGCAATGGGGGCGTACGACGGGGTCAGCGGAGCGTCCGTCACCTCCATCCAGCTCGGCTCGGGTGTTGCCAACGCGGAGCTTCAGCTCCCGCGCGCGCTCTTCTATCAGACGCTCAGCGA
>JAEEGL016833867.1_pt1 | contig 12117 bp, 12 predicted proteins | sample 9134231 | NCBI WGS metagenome assembly JAEEGL01 (sample SAMN16246548, study PRJNA631951) | gut metagenome | biome: gut microbiome; feature: rumen; material: fiber-attached | host: Bos | place: Iran: Karaj | collected 2018-10
CGGATCTGATCCCCGGAAAAGCGGAAAAATTCTGTAAGGCCAACGGCATTGAAGGCATCCGTCTTTATCCCGACCATAAATCCATGATCGACGCTGAAGAACTGGACGCCGTAAGCGTTTGCACTTATAATAAAACGCACGCCGAATGTACGATATATGCGCTTGAGCACGGCGTAAACGTTTTGCTTGAAAAACCTATGTGTGTAACGCTTGAAGAGGCCGTTGCGATTTGTCGCGCTGAAAAAGCGAGCGGAAAGATTCTTTCCATCGGATTCCAGCCCCGTTTTGACGAAAACATGAAAATGCTCAAGAAAATCGTTCAGAGCGGTGAACTCGGCAAGATCTATTATATCCAGACCGGCGGCGGAAGAAGAAGAGGTATCCCCACGCCTTACGGTACGTCGTTTATTGAAGAGAAAACCGCAGGCATCGGCGCGCTCGGTGATATCGGCTGCTATTCGCTTGATATGGTACTTAACGCCGTAGGATATCCGAAGCCCCTTACCGTATCCGGTTATACATCTGCTTTCTTCGGCAAGGATCCCGCTTATTTTGATCGCCATCCCGAATATGCCGAAGTATTCTCGGTAGATGATTTTGCAGCCGCGTTTGTTCGTCTTGAGGGCGACATCATCCTTGATTTCCGTATTTCCTGGGCAATGAATCTCGATACCCCCGGCGATACGATTATTCTCGGCACAAAAGGCGGTCTGCGCGTTCCTTCCACGGAATGCTGGAACGGTTCCATCGGCGGGCCGCTAAAGATCTATAAAACAGTTGCCGGTGAAGAGATTGAATACGAAGTACCCGAAAAGAACGATGACGTTGATAATTTCTATAAAAAGATCCGTCTGTTTGTTGACGCCGTTAAAGAAGGCGGCGCGGCGCCCGTACCTTCTTCACAGATCCTCTATAATCAGGCGATCATCGACGGCATCGCAAAGAGCGCGGCCGTCGGCAGAGAGATCGTTCTTGATATTCCCGAAATATGATCAAATCTTTTCTTGAACTTGGCAAAATCGTAAGTACGCACGGCATCCGGGGAGAGGTGAAAATCTCTCCCTGGTGCGATTCTCCCGAATTTGCGAAGCAGTTTTCCACTGTTTATTTTGATAAGCACGGAGAATCACCCGTACGTGTACTTGCATGCAGAAAGCATAAATCCATGATTCTTATGCTTCTCGAAGGATATAAATCCATAGAATCCGCAGAAGCGCTGCGCAATAAAATGCTCTATATCAAACGTGAAGATATCCGTTTGAAAAAAGGAGTTTGGTTTATTGAAGAACTTCTCGGATGCGCCGTTTTAAATGCTGATGATCCCTCGGTAAAATACGGCGTCCTTACCGATATTATCAAAACCGGCGCCAACGACGTTTGGCAGGTTACGGATGAGGCAGGGAATAACTATCTTCTTCCCTCGATAAAGGACGTTGTGATCGACGCCGACGTAGCGAACAACGTCGTTTATATCCGTCCGCTGAAAGGAATCTTTGAAGATGCGGATTGATCTGCTTACGCTGTTTCCGGCAATGTGCGAAAAAGTTTATTCCGAAAGTGTGCTCGGCAGGGCAATTGCTGCCGGGATCCTGGACGTGCACGCCTGGGATATCCGTGAATATACTGCTGATAAACATCGGCGTGTAGACGATACTCCCTATGGAGGCGGCATGGGCATGCTGATGCAGGCGCAGCCCATATACGACTGTTATTCCGCACTTTGCGCACAGACCGGAAAAAAACCGCATCTTATTTACCTTTCACCGCAGGGGGCCGTGCTCTCGCAGAAAAGAGCAAAGGAACTTTCTTCCTATGAGCATCTTGCTTTTCTGTGCGGCCATTACGAAGGGATTGACGAGCGCGTGTTGGAAGAGATCGTTGATGAAGAGATCTCGATCGGCGATTATGTGCTTACCGGCGGTGAATTACCGGCGCTCGTTCTTCTCGACTGTGTTGCAAGAATGGTGGACGGCGTATTGCCGAATGAGGAAGCATATTCCGAAGAAAGCCACTACGGCGGTCTTCTTGAATATCCTCAATACACGAAACCCGGCGTTTGGAACGGTAAACAAGTTCCGGATGTGCTGATTTCCGGCCATCATGCAAATATCGCAAAATGGCGAAGGGAACAATCGCTTCGCCGCACTTTTTTGCGTCGACCGGATCTTCTAAAAACGGCGGAATTAACCGCTGAAGATTTGAAATATTTAAATAATCTGGAATCTGAGAACGAATAATTGAGCGATATGTAAAAAATCACCTGAAAATTATAGTTATTGTGCACAAATTCATTTTCCCGATTTTGGGCGTATTTAGTTTATCAAACGAATTATTTCAAAATGTTAATTATTTGATTGACGGGGACTTTCTTTGTGCTATAATAATACTGTGATTGAATTCTCGGAAGGAGATTATTTATATGGTGTATCAGGATATCGTTGTTCAGAACCGTGTTGGACTGCACGCAGTTCCCGCCACGCTTTTTATTCAGAAGGCAAATGAATTTCGCTCTTCCATCTGGGTTGAAAAAGAAGGGCGCCGCGCAAACGCAAAAAGCCTTTTAGGTGTTTTATCGCTCAGTGTTACCGGCGGTAATGATATCAGAATTATTGCAGACGGTCAGGATGAATCCGAAGCGGTTGAATCTCTTGCAAATCTTGTAAGTACCGGTTTCGCACAGTAATCTATTTTGCAATCAGAACGGTGTATCGGCATTGTGTTGGTACACCGTTTTATTATCCCGATCGGAGGGCCGTATGACGAAAATAGAAATGCTCAGAAAAAAGGCCATGGCGTTGCCGGAACAACCGGGTGTGTATATTATGAAGAATATACGCAACGAGATCATATATATCGGCAAAGCCAAAAATCTGAAAAACAGAGTGAGCCAGTATTTCGGATCGCAAACGAATCACTCCGAAAAAGTCCGCAATATGGTCTTAAACGTCAACGATTTTGATTACGTGATCGTGACGAGCGAATTCGAAGCGCTTGTGCTTGAATGCAGTCTGATCAAACAGAATCAACCGAAATATAATATTCTTCTGAAAGACGATAAAGGGTATCATTATATTAAGGTTACGAACGATCCGTGGAAAATGCTGTATGACGTAAAGAAAAAAGAGGACGACGGCGCAAAGTATATCGGCCCTTTTCTCGGCAACGAAGCCACCGCAGTTGCGGTTCAACAGGCGTACGACATTTTTATGCTGCCGCATTGCAATAAGGTGTTTCCGCGGGATATCAACCGTTCTGCCAGACCCTGCCTGAACTATTATATAAAATTATGTGCTGGCGTATGCAAGGGTTACGTAACGAGAGAAGAGCATAACGCCGCCGTTGACGATGCAGTAAAATTTGTTCAGGGCGGGAAAACCGAATATCTTAAACAAACGAAAAAACAAATGCAGGAGGCGTCTGATCAGCTTGATTTTGAAAAAGCGATCAAACTGCGCGACAGAATAAGAGCAATTGAAAAAGCCTCACAGAAACAACGTATGGTTTCTTCAAATTGCAAAAATCAGGATGTGTTCGGCATTTCATCGCTGAACGATAAAACCTGCGTTATCGTGATGCAGTTCCGTGACGGTACGTTCGTAAACACCCAAACTTTTATCATTGACCGTATTGAAGATTATGAAAATGATTACGCTGAAATTCTGACTTTGTTTTACGCGGCCGGAAACGATTATCCTGACCGCATCTGTATCGATTATACGCTGGCACAGGCTTCTTTTCTTGAAGAATCCTTCTCAAAGATCGCGGGGAAAAAGGTACAGTTCTATGTACCGCGTTCCGGAGAAAGCAAAACGTTGCTTGAAACTGCAAAAAAGAACGCGGATGAAAAACTTGCGCGTATTCTTTCGTTCCACGATAAAAAGAATGCCGCGCTGATCGAACTCAAAGAGGCGCTCGGTCTTGACGTTCTTCCGGAATATATTGAAGCCTACGATATCTCCAACACGGCAGGGACGGAAAATGTGGCCGGTATGGTCGTATTCAAAAACGGCAGGCCGCTGAAACGTTGTTACAAGCGTTTTTCGATCAAATCGTTTGAGGGACAGGATGATTTCAGATCGTTGGCAGAGGTCCTTGAACGCAGAATAATCGAATATAAAAATAATAAAAATGAATCGTCGGACGAGGGCTTCGGCAAAAAACCGGATCTCATATTATTGGATGGCGGCACCGGTCAGGTTAACGCCGTAGCGCCGGTCTTTGCGGCACACGGATTTAACGTTCCTCTTTTCGGTATGGTAAAAGACGGCAAACACAGAACGCGTGCGATCGCGACCGGCGGCGGGGAAATTACGATCAACGATAAACGCACCGTTTTTTCATTGATTGCGCAAATCCAGGAAGAAGTACACAGATACGCCGTTTCGTACCATCACACAAAAAAGAAAAAAAATACGCTTGAACTCTCACTAACGCAAATTGAGGGAATCGGTCCGAAACGCGCAAAATCGCTTTTAACAAGATTTAAAACACGCGCTGCAATTATGAATGCCGAACCGGATGATCTGCTCAACGTTCCGGGCATTACAGAAACCGCAGCGAAAAACGTATATGAATTCTTTCATCCTATGGACGGTTAATAATGTTTTTTCTCATAAAAATACATTGATTGGCTTTCGTTCAAAAAATAAGTGTTGACAAAACGGGTGTTTAAGTGTGATAATATAATGGATTATTGATATGGGGTTTTACCATGAGGATCGTTTCCGGTTCTGCCCGCGGACGCAGGCTGATTACGCCTGACGGTATGGATATCCGTCCGACGACCGATAAGGTTAAAGAGGCACTTTTCAGCATTATTCAGTTTGAAATCACGGGGAAGCGTGTGCTTGATCTTTTTGCCGGCACTGCGCAGCTCGGTCTTGAATCTGTTTCCCGCGGTGCGGCTTATGCCTGTTTTGTGGATTCCTCCAGAAAAGCGATGGCTTTGATAAAAAAGAATATCGAGATCACGGGCTTTGCAGATAAATGTAAAACGGTATGCGGCGACGCTTTTTCGTTTTTGGAAAACACAAACGAGATTTTCGATATCGTTTTTCTTGACCCGCCTTATGAGAAAGATTTGTGTGCAAAGGCGGCTTCGCTTCTCCCGAGAGTGCTTTCAGATAGCGCTTTGGTTATATGTGAAACACGACCAGAGGAATTGCTGCCCTCTGAGATCGGTGCTCTCGTTTTTTACAGGAACTATTTTTATGCGAATATTCGACTTACCGTATATCGCAAGCCAGCATCGGAGGAATATTGATGGCGTCTGTTGCAGTTTGCCCCGGCAGTTTTGATCCGATCACCATAGGGCATTTGAATATTATTTCAAGAGCCGCACGTCTTTTTGATAAAGTGATCGTTGTGGTGATGATCAATTCAAGAAAAAAAAACACCGGGATGTTCACTGTGGACGAACGGATTGATTTTATAAAAAGAAGCGTTTCGCATATCGATAACGTTGAGGTTGATTACTACGACGGATTGCTTGCGGATTATGTTATAAAAAAAGGCGCGGTCGCCATCGTTAAAGGTCTTCGCGTGTTATCCGATTACGAAGATGAATTCAAGCAGGCGCTTACAAACAAAAAATTGGCGAAAAACGTTGAAACGATATTTCTGGTTACGGATACGGAATACATGTTTCTGAGTTCCAGCGTTGTGAAAGAAGTAGGATCATTGGGGGGCGAAATTGGTGATTTCGTTCCGCCTGAAATAAAAGATGATATTATCAAACGTATCAGAGAAAGGTGAAAAACATGAGCGTAGAAGATTTACTCAATAAGATTGAAGATTTACTTGAAGAAGGTAAAGGTTCTCTTCTCGGCGGCGGCAAAGTTAAGGTTGACGCCGATGCGATCCGCGCCATCATAGCCGAGATCCGGATCAGCATGCCCGACGAAGTGATTCAGGCCAGAAAAATTGCCGCAGAGCGCAAAGTAATTCTCTCGCAGGCAAGCGACGCAGCCGAACTCAAGATCAAGCAGGCTGAGATTCAGGCCCGGAAAATGGTTGAGGAACACGAGATCACCAAAAATGCCGAAGTAAACGCGCAGGAGATCATCAACGAAGCAAAACGTCAGGCTGCCGAACTTGTTGACAAGGCAAAAGAGAATTCCAATGAGATCATTCAGAACGCGCAGAAATGGTCAGCTGATCTCAGAGCGAGCGCGAGTACTTTTGTTGAAACCATTATGAACGAAAGCGACGAGATCCTTTCTCAGAGCATCGACGAATTCTCAAAGAGCCTGAATAAGGTCCGCATCGCTTCCCAACAGCTCAGAACCGCAACGTCCAAAAACGGCGGCAACAACTGATAACATGCTAATTAATAAACAGCCTCGCATATAACGTGCGAGGTGTTTATTGTGTTAAAAGGAAGAAAGTATACCATGCGACTGGATAAGTTTTTGTCTTCTCAACTATGCATATCCCGGTCAGACGCAAAAAAACTGTTAAGACAAAACAGGATAACGGTTTACGGTGTTACGAACTGTAAACCGGAAACGAATGTTGATCCTGACCGGGATGAAATACGATTCGACGGTGAAAGCATCGTTTTTAAGAGATATATTTATATTATGATGAATAAACCCACGGGCGTCGTTTCTGCTTCTGCCGGAGAACGGGAAAAAAACGTGATCGATATCCTGCCGGATTGCCTGAAACGCCCCGGCCTGTTTCCGGCCGGGCGCCTCGATAAGGACAGTACCGGTATGGTTCTGATCACCGACAACGGTCAGTTTGCCCATTATATTTTATCGCCTGCCCACCATGTGGAAAAAACTTATCTGATCGAACTTGAGAAAGAAATTACTGATGAACAGAAAGAACTGATTGAAAACGGACTTGACATCGGCAGCGAAAAATATAAACCGGCCCGTGTTTCTCTGATAGACGGAACAAAAGATCTGTATCTATATCAAATCATATTAACAGAAGGGAAATACCATGAAATAAAAAAGATGTTTTCTTTCCTCGGTAATCCTGTTCGCAGTTTGCACCGAACCGCAATCGGCAATTTGCAGTTGGACGGAAACCTGAACCCCGGAGAATGCAGGGAAATATCCACAGATGAATTGCATTTGATTGACGCATTATTTTTCAGGGCACATTGACATAATTTGTTGATGGCCCTTTTTATATAACATATTTGCATAAAAATTTGAAAAAAATTTGTAAGTATTTTCTAAAAGACCTTGCAATTTGCTTAAAAATCGAGTAAAATAAGGATGCTGGTTTATGCGATTTTATATAATTCAACATAGATCGTGATAACGTGAAAGGATTGATAACATTGTCAAACAGGCTTTTTCAGGGGATCATCCATCAAATGAAAGACGTCGTTGGGCGTACCATCGGCGTATTAGATGAAAACGGCACAGTGATTTCATGCACCGAACTCACCAGGGTTGGTGAAACAATCGACATGAATGCAGGCGAGCCGTTTTCTGTTACAAATAGCGTTGTGCTCAACGGATATACATACCGAGCCTTCGGTTCGCCGATTCAACCCGAGTTTACCGTTTTTGTTGAAGGCGCCGATGCTCTCGCGGATAAATACGTTGCCGTTCTCTCGGTTTCTCTTGCAAATATCAAGCAGTATTACGATGAGAAATACGACCGCGGAAACTTTATCAAGAACGTAATGCTCGATAATATCCTTCCCGGGGATATTTATCTCAAGAGCAGGGAACTTCATTTCAACAACGACTCTTCCCGCGTGGTATTTCTTATCCGTTTTGCCGTGCCGGTTGAGATCTCCGTGTTCGATATGATCCAGTCTTTGTTCCCAGACAAAAACAAGGATTTCGTGGTAAATATCAATGAAACCGATATCGCAATCATCAAGGATGTTTCCGCGAATATTGACAACAAAGACCTCAAAAAACTTGCAAGAAGCGTTATAGATTCGCTTGAACATGAGATCGCAGGTCATGCCGTTGTCGGAATCGGCACCCAGGTGAAGGGAATCAAGGATCTTGCGAAATCTTTCAAAGAAGCGCAGGTCGCCCTTGAAGTGGGAAAAGTGTTCGATACTGAAAAAGTAATTGTAAGTTACGAAAATCTCGGTATTGCACGTCTTATTTACCAATTGCCTTCCACGCTCTGTGAAATGTTTTTGCGTGAAGTTTTTAAACGCGGTTCTATCGAATCTCTTGATCACGAAACTTTATTCACTATTCAGAAATTCTTTGAAAACAACCTTAACGTTTCAGAAACGTCCAGGAAACTGTTCGTTCACAGAAATACGCTTGTTTATCGCTTAGAGAAAATCCGCAAACTTACCGGGTTGGATCTGCGCGTATTTGACGATGCGATCGTTTTTAAAGTGGCGCTGATGGTTAAAAAATACCTTGATTCCTCTCCGATAAAATACTGATTTTTCTCGGTTAAGTGTTTTTTAAGTTATTTCTGCGATAATTATTACAAAATGGTTACAACTTTTGTATCCGGAAAGGAACAGCATTAACGGCATTGATGCCGTGCAAACCTTATGATTGACTTTAAAAATGTAACGAAAATATATAAAGGCGCCGATACCAAGGCGATCGACGATATTACGCTGCATATCGATAAAGGCGAATTCGTTTTTATCGTGGGTGCATCCGGTGCGGGCAAAAGCACATTTCTTAAAATGATCATGCGCGAAGAAGTGCCCACTTCCGGCGATATTACGTTTGACGGTGAAAGCCTTAACGCGATGAAAGCGCGTAAAGTGCCTTATTACAGACGGAAACTCGGTATCGTATTTCAGGATTTCCGCCTGATCCCCACGAAAACGGTTTATGAAAACGTTGCTTTCGCTATGCACGTAATCGGTGCATCTCAAAAAGATATATCGCGCCGCGTAATTTACGCCCTTAGCCTTGTCGGTCTTTCCGCCAAGGCAAAGAGTTATCCCACTCAACTTTCCGGAGGCGAACAGCAGCGCGTTGCTCTCGCGAGGGCACTCGTGAATAATGCCGACGTTATTATTGCCGACGAGCCCACCGGCAACATCGACCCCGAAATGTCGAAAGATATCGTTGACCTTCTTGAACAGATCAATCTTAACAACGGTACCACAATTATTATGGTTACGCATGAAATTGATCTTATAAGTAAATACGATAAAAGAATCGTTGAGATCCGTAACGGTAAAATCATTTCGGATACCGCCCATCCTGAAGTTGCAGAGAATGCTGTGCCCGAAGATGAACCGCAGCCGAACGCCCCCAGCGGGTATTATCATGCACCAACCGAAGATGCGGATATCGAACATTTTCTTATGAACTACGGAAATGATACACCTCTTGCAGGCGATGACGACGCACCTGAGGATCAGTGACCGATTGAATTATTGAGAAAAGGAGCGATCCGGCAGCACATCAGTCAAACCGGATCTTGTATATAAAATAAAGATGAAACATAAAAATCTAAGATATCTCACAAGGGAAGGCATAAGGAATATCGGCGTCAACAGGCTCATGTCGCTTGCGTCTGTTGCCGTTTTGATGTCGTGTCTTGTTATGATCGGCTGCGCGGTTCTTTTGTATTTTAATATTGACGCTCTTCTTCACAGTATTGAATCGCAAAACGTTATTATGGTTTTCGTCGAAAAGAATGCCGACGATGAAACTGTAAAGGATATCGGTGAAAAAATCCGACAGATCGATAACATCGAAAGCGTAACCTTTATCCCGAAAAACGAAGCGTATGCAACCGTCCTTGAATCCCTTGGAGAGAATGCAACCATTATGGAAGGCGTTGATGCGTCGTTCCTGCCGGACGCTTATGAAGTACGTGTTACGAATATGGATATGTTTACCAATACGGTCAACCAGATCCGCAATATGGAACACATTTTGAGCATTCGTGAAAACAGCGATCTGGCAGCAAGGCTCGAACGCATCCGCACTGCAGTTACCTACGTTTGCATCGGCGTTATCGCGCTGCTGTTTATCGTTGCGCTGTTTATTATCGCAAACACAATCCGCATCTCCATGTTTACGAGAAAACTTGAGATCAGCATCATGAAGGCGGTAGGCGCTACGAATTCCTTTATTCGCTGGCCGTTCCTTATCGAAGGTATCACGATCGGAATATTTGCCGCGATCCTTTCCATGGGTGTTCTTTATCTGATTTATTACCTTGCCGGCGAAGCTCTGCTCACCATTTTCGGCGTGCTCGGCGGATCGTTGATTGCTTTTAAGGATTACGCGCTTTATCTGTTTATCGGCTTTATCGTTATCAGCGTTGTTACGGCCGGTATCGGCAGCATTATCTCGATCGGCAAATATTTAAAAGAACAGGGGAGTGTTGTTGATGCAACGAATTAACCGAGTTAAAAAGGTTATCTCCCTGCTCATCGTATTTGTTTTTCTTTTTATCGGCACCGGCACTTTAGATGCGGTTGCCTCCGATCTTACGAGTTCTGAGCAGGAGAAAATTGATTCATATAAAACACAGCAGGCTGAACTGCAGAAAAAGATTTCCGAAAATCAGGAAAAAATGGACAGCCTGAAGGATGATATTGCCGAACAGGAGGCGTACGTTACTACGCTTCAGGCGCAGATCGCCGCGTATCAGGATCAGATCAATCTGCTGAACGATAATATTGCGTATCTTGAATCTCAGAAAAACGATATTCAGGCATTGATCGATGAACTTGCCGCAAAAATTGACGATATCAACACAGAGATCAACCATAACGAACTTCAGCAAATCGCCATTCAGCAGGAGATTGACGATATTTATATCGAACTTGAGGAACGTCTTTGCAATATCTACATGTACGGCAAAACCTCAGAACTTGAACTTCTTCTTGACAGCAGTGATTTCAGATCTTTCCTTATCACGATTGAACTTTCTTCAAATATTGCCGAACACGATAAGCAGATCGTGGCCACGCTTAAATCAAAAATTGCCGAAATCGAAGAACTGAACGATCAGCATAAACAACTGATTGAGGAAATGGAAGCAAAACAGGCTGAGCATCAAACGCAGATCGATGCACTTGATGCGAAAGAAAACGAAATCAAAGCCGATAAAGCAGTGCTTGTTTCTTCACAGAGCGAAGTAAAGCAACTTGAAAGTGAAGCGTCCGAGTACCTCCATAAACTCGATCAGCAAAGCGCGGCATATAAAGCGATGATCAAACAATATGAGGCCGATATCGCTGCTTTTGATAAAAAGATCGATTCCATTATTGAAGAAGCGAAAAGGCGCAACACGCCTACAAACTTTACGCCTTCTGCCGGTCTTATCTGGCCGCTGCAGTATTCCGACGCGTATATTTCATCAGGATACGGATACAGAACCGATCCCGGAACGGGCACAACAAGATTCCACGGCGGCATAGATACGTGCCGTTACAGCGGAACATACGGCGCCAGCATCAGTGCGGCCGCAAACGGCGTTGTGCTTACGGCAGCCTATAATTCCACCGGATACGGGTATTATATACTCTTGGATCACGGTAACGGTTTATATACGCTATACGGACACAACAGCGCTCTTCTCGTTTCAACAGGTCAAACCGTTCAGCAAGGGCAAACGATAGCATATGCCGGAGAAACAGGCTATGCGTTCGGTGCACATTGTCACTTTGAAGTCCGCGTGAACGGCGTTAAGGTTAATCCTTTGGGATATGCGAGTTTGCCTTAATCATCAGGTGAATCTGAATGTCTAAGAAAATTCCTATTTCTATAGCAATTACACTCATATTCCTGTTTTCAGCGCTTACCGTCTTTTTGACGGTAAGCGTTTATCTGCGTTATTTCAATCAATCTTTGAATTCTTATACACAGCAAACAAAATCATTTGAAAAGTTTGCAGAGATCGACGCCGTTATTCGTGAGAACTACAACGGCGATACAAACGCCGATCAAATGAGGAACGGGTCCATTAAAGGATACGTGGAAGGCCTCGGTGATAAAAACGCCGCCTACTACGCCGAAGATGAATACGAACGCTACCTTTCTGATTATTCCGGACACGCGCAGGGGACAGGGATTACCGCGGATTACAGCAGCCTCGATAATACGTTGATCGTTTCTTCTGTTTCCGACGGTTCGCCCGCGCAGGCAAATCAACTGAAATCGGGCGATAAAATCATTTCCGTAAACGGCAAAG
>JAEEGL017464666.1_pt1 | contig 12117 bp, 11 predicted proteins | sample 9134231 | NCBI WGS metagenome assembly JAEEGL01 (sample SAMN16246548, study PRJNA631951) | gut metagenome | biome: gut microbiome; feature: rumen; material: fiber-attached | host: Bos | place: Iran: Karaj | collected 2018-10
AAAGTCTTACATTTCCTAGTGGGAAATGTAAAAGTAAATGTAAAAGCATTTTTTTAAATATTATAAATTATGAAAAGCCTTGAAAATAAAGGCAAAAAAATGACGGAACATTGATTCGTTCCGTCTTCAGGGGGAAGAGAGTGATGATTAAATATCACTCTTTTTATGGATATAGGTTAGTTTTTTATCATTAAGCATGTTAAGGAAGGCTTCTTGCCAAGAATTAAAAATTATAGAATAATTCATTGATTCTTTGTCTTCTTTTTCTACTATTTTATCTAAATAGGGTTTATATTGATTATATATAGATTTATCTATACATAGTCCATTACCAAAGCCCATATAGATGTATTTATATTTTCCTTTGTAGTTTTCTTTTTCTTGCCATGCTTTATACCATTCTGGGAATTGTTTAATAGTATCTTCTAAAGAAATATATTCTTTTTTATTTATATCTTTAGTTGAATACATCCAATTATTTAGTCTATATACTTTATAATTATTATCTTCTTTAATAATAAATGTAGATCCATCTTCATCTCCCATTCTTCCTGGGTTTGTTATAAACATTACGTCTTCTTCATTTATTTTTAAGAATTCTTCTTTAGTTATTTTGTTTTCTTTTAATATATGGCTCATTATATCACCTACTAATTATTTTTTTATCATCTTCAATCGTCTTGAATGGTAAAATAATTATTTGTTCATTTTTTCAATTAGTTCTGTTAACTTGTCTCTGTCCCATAATAATACATTATTCTTTTCAGCTAATTCTATTGCGCTCTTAGTAAATATATTATTTGTTAATACAACCGCAACATGACAATTATTCATTGCTTTACTTCCAATTACTTCTTGTATGGCTTTAATACCAACTGGCGTTGAATACTTTTTACATTGAATAGCGTATTTTATTTCATCTTTATATGCTATAACATCAACACCAAAATCGTTGCTACTTTGTGTTACTTCTACTTTTGTAAATCCATTTGATTCTAGAAGACTTCCGACATATTTTTCAAAATCAAATCCACTCATGTCATTATCAATATCGTCGATTTCATTATTTTTATTATTAACGTCAGAATCTAAGTAATTATTTGAGTATCCGTTATGTATTTCGAACAAATCTTCTAACATCATCAACTGTATGTTTTTTTTGTTAAATTTTGAAAAAGAAATTATGATTATTCCAGCTTTTTTACAATTTAATAGTAATTCAGATATTATATCTCTGGTATTCTCAAATTTTAATATTTCAAATAATTCATTTATTACTATAACGATATATGGTATTTTGTTTTCTTCACCTATATCATTATTATATGAGTCAATGTTTTTGACACTTTTTCCAAGAAACAAACTATATCTTGCATTCATTATCGCTTTAATTGAATCAAGTGCTTTATTTGCTCCTTTACAATCTGAAATAACAGGTAAATATAAATTTGACAAGTCATTATATTCTAACAAATTTATACGTGAAAAATCAATTAAGATAAGTTGCAATTCATTTGGTATGCTCATACTTAAAATGTAGTTAACTAATTTTTCAACATCTTCTGCTGTTGTATTTGTAAATAACAAATTATTCAGTTTAGAGTTGTCTATTTTTTTTGTTTTATTAAACTTAATTTTTAATCCTCTTTCATCAAAATATGATTGTGCCATATCTACATAGGATGCAATAAATTTTTGGTATTCTTCTTTTTCTTTTCTCTCTTTTTCCTTTTTTTCGTTTTCAATTGCTTCATAATCGGTTCCATATAAAGATACAAAATCAATTTCTTTTTTAGGAATATAATTGCTATTATTGCTAAATTCAATTAATACTTCTCTTGGTTTACTTCCATTTGGCGGGCCAATTATTCCTCTTTTTTCTAAAAAATCAATTATCCTTGCTGCTCTAAGATAATTAATTCTATATTTACGTTGTATCAATGAAGCACTAATTTTTCCAGTATTTATTGCATAATCAACAATTTCATTATATAAAGGATCTTTATAATCACTGCTAACATCATTAATAATATCTCCTTTTTGAATTGGTTTATAATTTTTATATATAATATTATATTTTTTTATTATTTTTTGAAGTGATTGATTATATTTTGAAATATAATTATCAAATCCTAAGCCATAGGAAGTGTCTAAATCTCTTTGCAATTCTTCTAACTTTTTCAAGCATTCATTTTCTGAGCTGCTTTTTAATGATTCTATTATGCGATAGTTGAATAGTCCATCTAAATTGCCTTTAATTTGTGAATATAAACTTTCTACACTATCTATACGTCCATAAGGTAATTTTTTTACATAGTATTCCGCCTTATCGTATATTGCTTTAAATTTCTTATATTTACTCATAGCTTCATTGAAACTATCTAATTTTCCCAAATTCTTCTCATTAAATCTTTGCATTTCATCTACGTAATGTTTTGCTTTAGATTTATAATATTCTTGAAACATACTATCACCTTCTTAAATTATATCATAGTTTTTAGATTATTCTATATTAAAGACAATACTATCCAAATTGTTAATAATACTTGAAATAATTAAAACTATTCATCAGTTTTTTTCTTTTTTTTCTTAAATATTATATATATTGGTAACGCAAAGACCGATATTCCTACTACGAATGATAAAACTTCTGTAATTAGTGAAACAAGTGTGGAATATTCGTCAATTGTTATTTCATAGTTGTTTTCATTATCATCTTCATCTATGACTGTTAACTTAATGACGTCACTTTTTTTTAGTTCTTTAAACTTAGTTACTTCATTTCCATTTAAAAATATTATTAATTTTGCTTTATTATTGCTTAATTTATATGAATAATCTAATGAATCATCATTTTTTAACCTAGTTATAGTAGCTTTTTTATTTTCAAATTTTGCTTTGTTGGTCCCTAATTTAAATTCCTGTATTGTTGCTGTTCCTTGCCCTTTTATTTTATTAACCGTCAAAATATAATTTCTTTTATCTCCATTTTCAGCGGTAACGACTATATTTATCTCATTTCCCCCATTATTTAATTCCTTGTTGTCATATGCTACTTTTGATTTTGAATCGTTTGTTTCTATTTTAATTCTTATGTTTTTCTTTTTGGTTTCATAATTCATATTGTCTGATACAGTTATTTCTTTCTCATCTACTAACACACGCTTTATGGTATTATCATTACTTTTTTCTTCGATAATTATTTCAGAATTATCATTAATACTATCATTAGTGTAGTAATTATTATTTCTTGAATTGTTTGACGATGAACTACTTCCTCCTTTTGTTGAGCCAGCAGTCCCCTCATTTTTCTTGTAATCAGGACATGGGTCTTCGTAAATTGCTTCACCTGATGCATAATAATTAGTTCCATTGGTTATTGCTACATGCCAGTGTGTTCCACCATTTCCGTCTCTATGCTTTCCATATGTAACACCATTTGGGCATGTTTTTATTGAATTCTTTTGTAATCCACCACCTGTTGCACTTATTTTAATTGGGAGTAAAAGCAACAGACATAGGATAAAAAATAATTGTTTTTTCATTCTTATACCTCTTATTGTAATTATACCATATATTGTTTTTTTTAGTTAATTCGTTTCGTTGATATTTTAACATTTAATGTTATAATAGTAATTGGAAGTGATATTATGAATAAGAAGACTAGATTAGAGAGAACTAAGTTTACTAGTGATACTTATATGAGAGAGGCAGTTAATTATAATATTGTTGTTATTAGTGAGAAAGATTATTTTGTTACTATTAAGAGATATAATAAAGTTACTGATAAATTTAGTATTGGTAATGTTACTTATATAGATAATGGTTATTATTTAGTAGAGATTACTCCTTTAAAAGAGAATTATAATATGAGATTTTATTTTGATGATAATAAGAAGTTTATTGATTATTATATAGATATTACTTTAGAGAATGGGGTTATGAAGAAGATACCTTATTATATAGATTTATATCTTGATATTGTTCATTATCCTAAGAATAATAAAGTATGTTTTATTGATGAAGATGAATTAGAAGAGGCTTTTAATAATAATTATATTAGTAGAGCGGATTATGAACTTGCTTATAGGGTTGGTAATAGGTTATTAAAAGAGATTAAAGAGGATAAAAATGAGTATTTAAAAATTGATGTATTGGAATACATCAATAGATTTTTCTAAGTTTTTTAGATTTATAACTTGGGTTTTTAAAGCCATATACTTTTTTACAGTTATTACAGGTAATAGCGACGATGTCGGAATTAGAGATATCGTTGCTATTTTCTTTGTGTAGTATTATATCTTCAGAATGGCAATTGGGACAAACTATTTTTCCTTCTAGGTAGATGTCTTTGGGATTACAGTAATCTCTTATTATTTCATATCCTTTATTATTGTATTTGGGATAGTATTCATCTTTTCCAAATACTTTTATTCTTCCATACATAAATTCTAGTTTGTCTATTTGTTTTTCGGTGTGATAGTGTCCACAATACCATTTGTCGTAGTCGATATTTTCTTCTATTTTGTCTAAGAAGTATTCCATAGATCTGTCTACTTTTGATTCGTCTATTCCGGGAATAAATACTTCTTTTGGTTCATATTTATAGGGACAGGTATGGGTTAATACTATGTCAAAGTGTTTTCCTTTTACTTTGTTATAGATGTTATCCATTTCTTCTTTAGTTAGTTGTTCGTCTTTAAACCATTGTGATTTATATAGTATGCGATAGTATTTGTCTAGGGAATAGGCTCCGCCGATTACTAATACTTTTTTGTTATCTATATTATATGTTTCTCCATCTTTGGCAAAGATTAGATTGGGATATTTTTCTTCGATAAATACTTTTCCTTCAAACATATCTACTTCTTTATAGGTTTTTATGTTTTCTGGTCTTTCTTCGTGATTTCCTCTTATACAGAATAGTTTGGTGTTTAATTTGTTTAGAGTTTTTTTGTAGTATTCGTCTTCTTCGTCTAAATAGAAGTTTATACCTACATCTCCTAGAATTATTAGCATGTTTTCTTTAGTGTTATCTAGGTAATATAGTCTTTCAAAGTCTTTATGGGTATCTCATGTAATATAAATCATAATGCACCGTCTTTCTGTTAGTATTATATCATTAATTTGTAATTAGTATAATCCCCATTCGGCTAATTTTTCAAAACCACCTATTTTGTCTATGTATTTTCTTGCTATTTTTACTATTTCTTCATATGGTAAGTTATCTACGTATTCGTCACCAATAGCACAACTTAGTTTGATTGTTTTCTTTTGTTCTTGGGCTTTTAGGAAGGCATAGATATTTATAGATACATCGGCTTTAGATAGGTCTTTTCCGTGTAATCCTCCTCCAGTTACGGAGTCTGCCATGTCAGAACCTAATTTTCTATTAGTAGCACCGGTATCGGTATTAGTACCGCCAGTCCATTCTCCTAGGGGATTTATTATAGCTTTTGGATATAGTTCTTTTAGGTCTTTGTTTTTGGCATTACTTTGGCAAATAACTAGTTTGTTTTTGTCTAGGATATATTTTCCGTCATAGGGATATTTGTTATAGATATCTCTTGCTATTTTACTTAGTTTTATTTGTTCTTTTGTTAGTGGTGCTCCTTTAAATATTCCGTTATCACCACATCTTATTTTTCCTTCTTGGTTTCCGGCTAAGAATTTGTCTTGTTTTACTACTTGTAAGTCAATATTTACTTTCCCTACTATTCGATCGGTTATTTTTTTTATTTCTGTTTTAGTAAATTTTTCTGATGTTTCAATTATTATATGGCAGTTTTCGTGTCCTAGTAGTACTTCTACAGCTACTTTAGGGTTTTTGTTTTTTGTGTAGGCTAAGTCTACGATTGCTCCAGCTATTCTGTCTGCCAATTTGTCAGGATGGCTTGGATTTACTTTTTCTATCATTTTGTCCTTCTTTCTACATCTTACAAAAAAAATACTTAAGATAACTCTTAAGTATTGTTATCTTATCGTACTAGCTTTACCACCTAATTTAATAGGTTGGTGTGATTTCATAGGGCTAGTCCCTCAATCACTCTTTATAAGATGTAATTGAATTATATCATAGGTATTTTTATTTGTAAAGTATATATCCACGTATAGATAATTTTTTTTGGTTATATTTTAATGTTAAATAGTCTACGTATAGATAAGTATCTTCATCTAATTTAATTGGTGAATTTGTTTTCATAAATGAATCTGCATCGCCAACTTCTTCATAATAACTATTTAATTCATCACAGAAATTGGTTAAATTGTATTCTTTTTTATTTACTTTTATGATAAAGTCTCTTGGATAACCATCATATTCTTCAATAGCTGAGTATTCTTTTACGTCTATTACTTTTTTTGAATTAGTGTAATAGATGTAATTATCATTATAGTCATAATCGTAATCATCACCTTCATAGTGATTGTGATAGATTTTATCTCCTAAATCATCGGGATTTATAGAAGCGGGATAGTATTTTTCATCAGATACGTAGTAATATATTTCTTCTACTTCTTCTTTTTGTTCTTTTGATAATTTGTCGTAATAGTCGACATTTGGTAATATTTTAGTTAGTCTTCTTATTTGCATATAGTTTGGAAAGTCTATTATGTTTAGATATGGTGTTATAAACATAATTAGACTTATTATAGCGATTGGTAGAAGAATATATTTAAATTTTTTTGCATTTTCTTTTTCTAGTAATACTAGAGATATTATTTCTAATATTATTAGGATAATACCTACATATCTACTAGTAGTAATACTGTATTGTGATATTCTTACTGATAGGCAGTATATTTGTAATAATACTAATGGCATTAGGGAATATTTTAAGATGTTTGCAACTTTTTTAGATAAGTTGTTATTTTCATATGATAGAGTCATTATTATTATTGGTATTCCTAGTGATATTAGGGCTGCATTAATACTAAATAATTGGTTTTTAGGCATATCTAAACTAAATATTATTTTTATTAGATATAGGTATATTATTGCTGTTGCAATAGTTATTAGGGGTAATAATATATAGTTAATAATATTATAGATAAATTTAGATTCTTCTTCTTCGGCTGTTTCTAGTGATATTATTAGGGCAGGTACATAGTAGAATAATGTTATTAGTAGTTCTAATTTAACAAATACTAATGTATTTATTTCTGATATTAGAAAGGAATATAGTAATAGTATTAGAAATATACCAGTATTTATTATTACTCCTGTTATTCCTAATTTAAAGAGATTAGTTATAGCACTAGTTATGTATTTGTCTGATGTTTTTTTGGTATTGTTAATCATTAAATATATTATTATAGAACCTAGTGCTAGTAAGAAGCCAACGACATATCTTACTAATCCTTCTTCTAATAGGAAGGCACTCATTAGGATACTTATTGTTAGGCCTATTGCATATAGGATATATCTTTTTTTATTGTCTTTGGTATAGCATTCGGCAAAGACAGTAAAAAAGATTGTTATATAAGAACAAAATAGTGTTTTAGCCATTGTATCTGAGGCATTATCAAAATCAAATATTAAGACTATTATTGCTGCAAATACTACTGCTATATTTGTTCCTAAGTGATTTTTTAAATAGTTATTGTATTTTTCTTTGATATTTGTAAATAGTTTATTTATCATTTTATCTACCCCTTCCTTTGTCATAGATAACATAGTCTTCTATCTCTATATTCATTTTATTAGCTAATCTTATTATTTCTTCATCTGATGCTTTATCTATTTGAAATGATTCTATTAGAGCTCCACCAAAGCCTCCGCCATAGAAAGCTCCTAGGGAATTATTTTTTAAATCATTTCTTAAGCTTTCGATATCTATTTCCATATAATTCATCTCTTTTCTTGGTTATACTTTCTAATTTATCCCATATTTTTACCATTGCATAGGTATCTAATTCACAGTATTTTAATAGGTTATGTCTTACTACTTTTTGTTCTTCTTTTGAGAGATTACCTAAATTAGTAAAGGTATTCATAGCTTCACTTCCGTTATGGACTCCTTCTAGGTTGTGATAGTCTAGAGATGGGTCATCAGGAAATAGTGCTGGTAAGACATATTTTATGGAATATGATCCATACATTTCTTTGGTATAGTAATCTCTATTTACAAATGGTAACATTAAGTCTTTCATGTTATCGTGAATATTCATTAAGTGATTGCTTAAATCGGGGAATGTATTTGCTAGATTCTTAATAACCATTTTTTCAAACATCATATTATAAGCGATAGTTGTTACATTCATTGGGATATCTTTTACTAGTGATTCTGCTAGTTTTCTTCTAGGATCTATATTTGGTTCTGATAGGAATTCTTTGTGTTTTAATTGGTTATCTTCTAAATAGTGTAAGGAATATTGAAATGGTATTTGTTCATAGGGTTTTGTTCCTATATATTCTGGTATAGATTGTTGAAATGTTTCAAAGTCTAAGAAATATAAGGGATATGATAAAGTATTTAAGAAATTAGTTATGTTTTCAATAATTATTTTTGGTTCTTTATCATATAATTCATATTCTATTTGTTCTTTATATTTTTGATTTATTCTTTCTTTTAAGAGACTTTGATAGTCATATTTTCCTTCACGATATAGTTTAAATTTACTTCTATTTTGCATTCCTCTTATTTTAAATATATTTTGTTCTGGTAAGTGTTTAGTACAAAATTTAAAGAAAGGACAAGCATATGGTTTTACACATTGCATACCGATATCGTCTTTAGGTAGTTGTTTTTGTTCCATATATTTGTTTATTTCTTTTATTTTTTTGTCTACTTCTTTTTGTTTAGATTTGGCTATATTTGTTACGTCTTTGATGATAAAGAATTTATTTAGGTCTAATTCTTCTTCTCTTACGTAATCACTATTGATATAGACAATAGATGCTTTAGTTACATTTAGTCCTAAATTAGTTAATACGTAATATTGATAAGATACATCGTCTAAATAGATATCTTTTACTTCTGTTGAACTTTTTACTTCATATAATTCGTAATTGTTACCTTCTTTTTTTAAGATATCAACACTACAGAAGTTATTGTTATAGTTAAATGAGGCTTCAGTAATTATTACTTTGTCTTTAGTTAGATGTTTTTTGGTATCTTCTAACATTTTATTTAGGTCTTTATTGAATTCAATATCAATAGAAGGACCAAATAAGTCTTTGGCTAAAATACCTACTTCTGTTCCATTATCTAAGACAGAAGAATTGTCTATTTCTTCTTTTTCATCAGGGTAATGTTTATCTAACCATAGCATTTTATTGCATTGGACACCATTACAGTATAGAGATTTAGATAAATACATATATATCACCTATAATTAGGATATAATAAAATAATAAAAATGTAAAGTTTACGTCTATTGTTTATTGAAATATTTTTAATATGCTTGTATAATTATTATGGTGATAATATGAGTAAGAAAAGAAATAAAGAAAAATTAATTAAGATTATATTAAATCAAGGTAGTATCGATGCTAAGGAAAACTATGATGATTTGTTACAAATGTTAGTAGATGAACCTATTGCTATAAATGTTGATAAAGATGAAGAGAGAACTTTTGGTGAGAAATTAGCTGATGATATTGCGGCTGTTGCTGGTTCTTGGGGATTTATTTTAGGTTTTTTATTTTTCTTGTTTGCTTGGATGTTTATTAATCTTCATATAATTAACGCTCCTGATCCATATCCATTTATTTTGCTTAATTTAGTGTTATCTTGTTTAGCAGCTATTCAGGCTCCTATTATTATGATGAGTCAAAATAGAGAGGCTAAAAGAGAAAGATTAAAGAGTACTAATGATTTTAAGACTAATATTAAGAGTGAATTAATATTAGAGAAATTATATGATAAGATGGAAGAGATCTTGAGAAAGCAAGAAAGAATATTAAAATATATTGATGATAATTCAATGGAAGTCGATTTAGATAAAGAAAATACGATTGAGATTGCTGTTCAGGAAAGAACTGTTGATGAAGATGAAAAAAGTGCTGATTAAGCACTTTTTTGTTTTATTAATTCTTCTATTTTTCTTGGTGTTCTTAGTGATTCTCTATCAATTCTAGTGGGATGAATAGTTATTCCTAAGTCTTCTAATTTAGAGAATAATTCAATAAAGGTAAATGAATCTAATAGTCCACTTTCAATTAGGTCAAAGTCTTTGTTATAGACATTTTTGTCTTCACAGATAGAATATAGTATTTCTGATATATCAATCATAGTTCACTCAACTTCTTTCTATCGTATTTGCCATTATTATTTATTGGTATTTTATTTAAAAATATTATTTGTTTTGGTATCATGTAATTGGGAATTAGTTTCGATAATTCTTTTTTTATGTCATCAGTAGTTATTTTTTTGTCTATAACGATAAAAGCTTTTATTAGTTTAACAATACTTTCTTCTTTGTATTTGGCTACTACTACTGCTTCTTTAATTCCTTTTATTTTTAATAAATTGTTTTCAATATCTTCTAGTTCAATACGATAGCCTTGATATTTAATTTGGTTATCTACTCTACCTAAACAGTATAGGTAATTACTCTTTATTTCTCCTATATCTCCTGTTTTATAGCAGTTAGTATTCTTTTCTTTGTAGCAGTTATCTGTCTTAATATCTAGATAGCCATTAAAGACACTTTTTCCTTTTAGGATTATTTCTTTATTTTCTATTTTTATTTTTACAGAAGATGTAGTTATTCTACCTACTGGTAAGTATTTGTTTTTAAGCATGTTGTTTTTTATTTCGATTAGAGATACAAAACAAGTAGCTTCTGTAGGGCCATAGGCATTTATTATTTTAGTTTTAGAAAATCTTTCTTTTATTTTTTTAGCTGTCTCTACTTCTAGTAATTCGCCACAGAAAAACATATATTTAATACTTGGATAGTTCTTTTCATTAAAACTATTATCTGTTAATAGCATTTTAATAAATGTTGGTGTCATTATTAGGAAGTTAATGTTATTATCATTTATTGTTTTGTAGATATAGTTTAGTTTAGTACTTGAGTTATTGTTAAGAGCGATAATAGTATTATTCTTTATTAGTGAGAAGTAGATATCCATTACACTTAAATCAAAGCTAAAACTAGCTTGGCTTAGGATATTTAAGTTATTGCAATCAGTAAATTCTTTTAGTTTTAGTAACCAATTGGTAAAGTGATTTAGGTTATTATAAGTAATTGGTACTCCTTTACTATTTCCGGTAGAACCACTAGTAAATATAATATAGGCTTTATTGTTAGTGTTTATTTTTCTTATTTTATTATATTTGTATTTAGTGTTTATTTCTTCTATAGTTAGAGCTTCTATATTATTTATTTTTATATTTTCATTTTTTATTAGTAGAGTTGCATTAGTTTTTTTAATTATTTCTTTTATTCTTTCTTTAGGTGTAAATTTATCTATGGGGATATAACATCTTTTAGCAACTACACAGGATAAGATAGATATAAATTGATTAATACTTTTGTGTCCATATAGAATAACTGGGGTTGTATCTTGTTTTTTTAGATTTGTAGATAATGTTAATACTTGTTTATAGGCTTCTTTATAGGTTATTTGGTCATTATCTATTTTATATAGTATTTGGTTTTTTCCTTTTTTTAAAATATCTAATATATTAATCATTTCTTATTTCTCCTTCTGGTATTAGATTATAATCATACATTACTTCAGAATGATTATCTAGTATTAATTCTTTCTTTACTTCTTTATTTGTTTTTCTATCTATTGTTATTCTATATACCTGACTTATTCGATAGTATTTATTTCCTTCTTTTTTGAAGTGATGATTTTCTTCTTCTAATTTATATCTATTTGGGTATTCTTTTTCACTTCTTAATTCACCACATAATACGTCATTATCTACCCATAATAGTAATTGAACGTCTTGATCAGTATTGTTTCTAAAACGATAGTCTAAATAGTTATAAAAGACACTTGTCCCAGTACCAAAGGGTACTCTTCTTCGATCATCAGGGAATAAAGCATCGGAGTGATGGTGTAATTCTACTACTTCTAAGGGACTATTTAAAATTAGATAGTGAATCATATTTGCTAATTGGCATAGTCCTCCCCCAATATCTTTGGTAAAACCATTT
>JAEEGL013012468.1_pt1 | contig 12116 bp, 4 predicted proteins | sample 9134231 | NCBI WGS metagenome assembly JAEEGL01 (sample SAMN16246548, study PRJNA631951) | gut metagenome | biome: gut microbiome; feature: rumen; material: fiber-attached | host: Bos | place: Iran: Karaj | collected 2018-10
AGTATTTGACGTTTAACGGCACTACATTTTTTGATATTGCATACGAACCATGAATGTAGTTGCCATGTAAACGACATTAAATTTTTTCCTAATACCTAAAACCTATAACCTTCCTTATTTTCACACCAGTAAATATTCCAATATGGTCTATTTCAAAAAAAAATAATAGCGTTTTTTTGCCGATTCTGTTTATATTACTTTAGTAGAATAGAAGAGGTCGGATATGGTGCTAGACGAATTTTACAAGCTGAATAATGGTCAGCGAATCCCGAAAATTGCATTAGGAACTTGGCAGACGCCAAACGATGTGGCCGCTACGGCGGTAGAAGCCGCAATTGATGCAGGCTATCGCCACATTGATACCGCTATTGCTTACGAGAACGAATCAGGGATAGGGGTCGGCCTCAAAGCGGCTCTAGAGAAAACTGGACTTCACCGCGAAAACATTTTCATCACGTCGAAAATTCCTGCCGAAGTGAAAAAATACACGGATGCAGTTCGGGGCATCCAAGAATCCATGGAACGCCTGAACGCTCGTTATATCGATATGATGCTCATCCATGCACCGCGTCCGTGGGCGGAGATGGGTTCAACATCAGGGTACCGTTATTTTTGGGAAAATGCCGAAGTTTGGAAAGCGCTCGAAGAAGCTTATGATGCTGGCAAAATCCGCGCTATCGGAGTTTCCAATTTTGAAATCGACGATCTCAATAACATTCTAGCGGGAGGCCAGATACTCCCCGCAGTGAACCAGGTTCGCGTCCACATTGGACATGTTCCGGCTGATTTAATTGACTTTTGCGAACAGAATGGAATTATAGTGGAAGCGTATTCGCCCAATGCGACGGGCCGCTTGATGCAGGTTCCCGAAATTTGTGCGATGGCAGCGAAGTATGACGTTTCAGTGCCGCAACTCGCAAGCCGCTTTGTATTGCAGCTGGGGTTGTTGCCTATTCCAAAATCTACGCACGAAGACCGCATCCGTCAAAACGCCCAGCTCGACTTCGAAATCAATTCGAGCGATATGGCGACACTTCTCGAAATGGACGGACTGTAATTTACAATTTGTTTCTGCTAAAGACCCTCGCGTATAAACGCGAGGGTCTTTTAATTTAGCGAAGCTGTTTATGATCAGACGAAAAACGCCCAATGATAAACAGCTCGTAACCAATAACTATTGACCAACAACTAATTGCTATTGACCGATGTTTACACGCTTGTAGTTCGCCCCAACTTTGACGATATAAGAACCTGCGGTTGGCACTTTGACTCGCGTTTCGTTGCTGATCAACGTCCCTGCAGAAAGAACTTGCCCCTTCATGTCCATGACGGTGTAATGGTCGGCGTTGTTCGGCTCGCTTGTCACAATCGCAAATTCAAGCATTCCCGTTTTCATAACATTGAACAACGGTGCATCGAGTGCAATTCTGCGATTTGCAACACCCATCGTCTTGGCAAGGTCTATTTCAATAGCTTTTGTTTCACCTCCAATATCCACGATAAGATAATACGTTCCGGCTCTCAAACATGTTGCTAATACACTATCGTTAATAACTGGCATCGTTTTATTAGTAACATTAATACCACCATCGCATTGAATCGGATTTGCCTCGAAATCCGCTTCACTGATAATTATTTGGGCAGGGTCTTTTCCTGTTTTGTCTTTAGATAACATGTATTTGATATCTTCTGTAATAGTTGAACTGCGCATCGGTTTTTCAACAATCATTGCGTCTCTGGGAGATGATACACATGGTAAAGATCCCCTTTTGTAACCGATACGGTAATTTTTATTCATTGCCAAAGAGTCGAGTATCTTAGAATCCACCAAAGATTCAAGAATATCTCCTGTATTTGCAAGACTTATATTCGTCTTAATACTTAAGTTGCTCGATGTCGTGCGACGGTCGCAAGTAAAAATGTCAATATCGTAAAGCGAATCCACAATGGCGTTTGGCATGAACTTATCTAAATCAACGTAACCCGGTGCAGTTAAGTGAGTGCCACCGATATCTATAGCGAGTTTGTTGTCTATAAATACCCAAATATCATCGTTACCGCTGATGCTGAAATTCAGCCCTTTATTGAAGCGGAATGTAGCATGTGTTTCTGCGCAGAAATGCTGGTTTCTGCCTCCGTTTCCGTCTTTACCGACTTCAGATGTCCAGCGGTGTGTCGCGTTTGCACCTTGTGCAACTTTTGTTTCGGTGCCGATTGCAAAGACAGGCCAACCTTCGGGGGCTGAAGCTTCATCATCGCAACTCCAGCCGAACACGCAGGCTTGCTGGTCGAGATTCAACTTCTCTTTCACAAAGGATTCTGTACTTTCGCCATCGGCAAATAACCCGTTGCAGTTGAATCCTTTATCCCAGCCAGCTCCATTGCAGAAAAGGTTGATGATAGGAACTTGTTCTGTCAAGTCTTTTTTGCGGAGTTCCGGCCCCCAATATACAGGACCTTCGGCAGTCCGTTTTGTACGTGCAGCTGGCAGCGGTTTTTGCAGCGAATCTGCATAACGAAGAATGTTGTCCGTTGTCGCTTCTACAGGATAGAAACCGCCTCGAACAAGCGTTTTGAGGCCGTAGCTTGTAATATTGTCGGAGTCGAATTCCCATTTTCCGTTGTTTGTTCGAGTAAAGCTCATGTCATAGCAGCTCATTTCATTTACGCCTTCGGTGTAGTTGAATAGCTGGTTGAAATACTTTTCGTCCATAAAGCATTTTTTGCCCGCCGCCGAAAGTTTCGGTTTTTTGGTTGTTTTGTCGAGTGTTGATTCGACAATGCCTGTGGTAACGCCCATGCAATCATTAATGGCTTTAAGGGCGGTTGCTTTATCGACACCCTGCGCTGCCGTTCCGCTTGCAGCTTGGCAGCCTTCGCCGCTTTCACTCCAGCAAGAGAACGATGGATGCAAACTGGCATCAGTATCGTAGATGATGAATGCTGTACTGAAAGAACAATTGCCTACAGCACCAGCCGGTTGCGAAGCAGACCAACCATAAGTGTCACTGCCAAGGGCATCTGCTTGAGCTTCGTCAGCCAAGAAATAAACAGCGCCGTTATATGCAGGGTCTTCTTTAAACAATTCTAACATCTGCGACAAATCAATCGGTTCCGCCGCCTTGCCTTCGTTTAAAGCTTTCTCGCCGCCCATGCCAATCGCTCTTTTTTTACCAGAATCATTTTTACGATAGATGATTACGCTTTGGGGAAGCGCTTCATCGACATAACGACGAACGTACCAACCGCAGTGATCGGCATCAATTTCCATTTCATGAGGTTTGCCATCTTCTTCAATGATGGGTGTGCTTGTAAGCCACATTGCGTTATCAGGTAAAAAAACGAAAAACTCTTTGATGTTCGGTTTTTGCGTCGTTACGTAAACCTGACCTTCTTTTTGGAGATCCGGGTGTTCCTGAATCCAAATTTCGCCATCCGCTCCGACATCCTTGCAAGAAAAGCCCTCTATTCTTGCGTTATTCGGCCTTACATTGACTCCATTTCTTGTAACGCACTTGCCGCTGGTGCAGTCGTTTTTATCAACACCGTTGATGTAGAAATAGATGTCGTCATTTGTTTTGGTTTTGCCCAAATCAATAACAGTCCAGCCGTTATCAGAAAGTTTCGGATTGGGGAATGCAATGGCGGTTTCAGCAACCATCAAGTAAGCATTTGCCCAACCATCAGGGATTTTAAAATGGATTTTCGGCGAACAAACTTCATTCCCCGTTTCGGATTTTTTCAGGTCAGCCCATGCAAATGACGCACTCAATGCGGTGCATGCAGCAATTGACATCATTAAGGTCTTGAAAGAATTCATACACACTCCTCCTATAGCTCTATTTTATAATATACTAAAATAAATTAACAAAAGACAATTTTATTTAAACTTTTTTTACAAATTTCATAAAGAAAATCCCAGCTCTTTGGAGCTGGGATTGCGCTAAATTTTAAATTCTATCATCTACTTCATATTTACTTGTCTATAATCGGTCCCGATTTTGACAATGTATGAGCCCTTGGTTGGTACCTTGACGCGAGTCGAGCTGCTGTTTAAAGTTCCGTCAGAAACGACCTGGCCTTTCATGTCCATAATCGTGAATTCCTGTATTGCATCCTTGATGAACTTATTGGTGGTAATGGAAATTTCCAGCGGGGCGACAACTTTAACGCCGAATGCAGGATTGTTAATGAACTTGTCTGATTGCGGAATCGAAGCCGGCGGCTCTGCGAACTGCATATTTCCATACGTGGCTTGAATAAGAGCAGGACTAGGACCAGCCACTTGGAGCGAGGCTACACCATTGTTTCCTTTTTCATAGACCTTTGAAGATTGGACTGCAACCAATGCACGACCATTTATCACATAGCTTTGTTCAACAATATCCACGCCGATCGAAGTCTTAGAACCCTTGACGATCGGGAAATTGCATTCTATACAGGGAGAGTTGTCTGCTTGGACCGCAATTAAGTAGAGAGGATAAATACCACCTTTAATACGGGACTTGGCAGAATCCTTGTCTCCAGATGTGATGTTGTATGTAGAATCGGAATCTACGAACACCAATTTTGGTACAAAGAACGTGATTTGGGCTTTGTGGGAATCTCCTTTTACATTGATGGAAACGCGTTCTTCTGTAGTTTCCATTTCATCGAATGGGATTGTTGCATAAATGGTATCAATGCCAGAATTTCCAACAACTTCTCCATCAGCAGGATTAATCTGAACCGGCTTGCCGTTCTTCACCTTGTAGAACATGACCTTCGAATTGTTAACTTGCAAGCTGTACGGGGCATTTACAGCAAAAGGATGTATTTCAAGAGGATCTGTGCAATCCGCAGTCTTACATGGGTCAATCGCGGATCCTATATAAAGAGGAACCATCTGAGCAAGGTTTGGAGTGCCGTCGTTATTGGGGAGTGATGCCATCGCTTGAGATTTGAACGAGAGCTTGGGACCGCGATTCCCATTTTCATCCACAATGACAGCTTCGCGATTTGCTATACTAATAGTGCCTTTAATGTTAATTTCAATAGCCTTTGAATCTCCACCAATCTTGACGATAAGGTAATACTTACCTGCTGATATGTAGTTTCTTAACTGTTCATCATTGATAATTGGAGAGGTCGGATTAGAAACATCAATTCCGCAAATGCCGCCATTACAGAATTGTTTAGGATTCGTAGTAAAATCAGCTTCACTGACAAGAGCCTTGGCTGGATCTTGACCGGTTTTGTCTGTACTTAGGATGTATGAAATTTTGTCTGTAATTTCTTCGTCGCAACGAATTTCGGTTGTACATGGACCATTACCGGATTTTTTATAGCAGAACTTGTAATGATTGTTTCCAGTCTTCATATAGTCTTCAACATTTTGCTTACCTTCAGCCGTAATGCCGGAAGTTTGTTCGATAAACATGTTCGTTTTGATGCGGAGGCTGTTTGACATAGACCGGCGATTGCATGAGAAAATGTCGATATCAATGGACTTGCCGACATCAGGATTCAATCCGTTTTTCTTAAAGAATTGATCTACATCTACATAGCCCGGTGCCGGAAGATGAGTTCCGCCAAGATCTACTGCAAGTTTATTGTCAATAAATACCCACAAATCATCACTGCCGCGGAAATTGAACTTCAGTCCCTTCTTGTAGCGGAAATTGGAATGAGATGCCGAGCAGAAATGCAGGTTGCGGCCTTTGTTTCCTTTCGTATCATTAACATTGGAAATCCAACGTTGCGTTTCCTGACCCGAAGTTTCGGATTGCATGGCATAGAACGGCCACTCCTCTGGAGCACTGCTCTTTACATCACAACTCCAGCCAAACACACAGGCTTGCGCATTAAGTTTTAGATTTGCTTTCACATAAGTTTCTGTTTCTTCTCCATCGGCAAAGTGTCCTTCGCAATCAAAGCCCTTGGACCAACCGGGTCCATTACAGAAAAGATCAATTGTAGGAACATTCTCGGTCTTATCGAATTTACGAAGTTCGGGTCCCCAGAATACCGGGCCTTCTGCATTATGTTTGGTTCGTGCGAGAGGAGCTGGGGTTTGGTTTTGGTCAGCCGCTTTGATAATAGCGTCTGTCGTTGCTTCTGCAGGATAGAAACCGCCTTGAACAGGAGTTTTGACGCCGGGGCTGACAAAGTAATCGGAATCGAATTCCCACTTACCGTCTTTTGAACGGTAAAATGGCATGTCGAAGCAGCTGGTTTCGTTCACGCCTTCGGTGTAGCTGAACAGCTGGTTAAAGTATTTTTCGTCTATAAAGCATTTTTTGCCCGCAGTCGTAAGCTTCGGCTTTTTAGTTTTTGCGTCAAGCGTTGATTCGACAATTCCCGTGGTGACGCCCATGCATTCGTTAATGGCGTTAAGGGCGGTTTCTTTATCGACCCCTTGCGCGGCAGTTCCGCTTGCGGCTTGACAACCTTCACCACTTTCACTCCAGCATGAGAATGACGGATGCAACTGTGCATCGGTATCGTAAATTTCAGTAGCAAGAGAGTACGAGCAATTTCCAACGGCGCCACTCGGTCTCGTTGCAAACCAACCATAATTATCGCTTGGTAGCATATCTGCTTGCTCATGGTCTGCCACAAAATACACTGCATCAGCATAGCTCGGATCCTGCTGGAAAAGCTCAAACAAGCCATTCAACGAGATTGGTTCGGCGGCAAGATCTTCATTCAGAGCCCTTTCGCCGCCCATGCCAATGGCGGCATTCATTTCAACATCATCGTCCCTATAGATAACTACACTTGTCGGGAGCTTTTCGTCGATATAACGCCTGAAAAACCAACCGCAATGAGCAGGATCGATTTCCAAAGCCCGACTTTTGCCATCTTCGTTAATCATGGGGGTAGAACTCGACCAAGTCTTGTTGCTTGGCAAGAATACGTAGAAATCCTTGACATTTGGCTCAGATTTCGTCACATAAACGAGACCTTCTTTTTGTGGATCCGGATGTTCCTGAATCCATATTTCGCCACCAGCTCCGATATCTTTACAAGTAAAGCCTTCGATTCGAGCGTTATTCGGCTTTACATTTACGCCGTTCCTTGTAACGCACATACCGTCATTACAATTGTTCTTGTCAACAGCGTTTATGTAGAAATAGGAATCGTCGTTGGTCTTTGTGCTCCCGAGATCAATCATTGTCCAGCCGTTGTCAGCCAGCTTGGCTTTAGGGAACGCTACAGCAGTCTCGCCGAGCACCAAATAGGCATTTGACCAACCTTTAGGGAGTTTAAAGTGGATTTTGGGCGAACAAACGTCATTTCCCGTTTGTGAGTTCTTCAAGTTTGCCCATGACGTTGAAGTGCATATAGCAATAGAAACGGCAATTGCTGCCTTAAAAGAATTCATGTTTCCTCCTTGTTATAACATTAATTCTGATAAAAAACTATATAAATTAAAATGAATTTACAATAGAAAAATTAAATTTTTTTTTGCTTTTATATGCAACATATTGTATCATATAGAAAAATCCCGCCGAAGCGGGATTTTTGCCATGTGCCACCACTAATGACTAACGACCAATGACCAACAACTACTTCACATTTACTTGTCTATAGCCAAGTCCAACGCGAACAACGTATGAACCTGGCGTCGAAACCTTGACACGCGTTTCTGTATTGCTCAATTCCCCGACAGAAAGAACTTGCCCCTTCATGTCCATGACCGCATATTGTTTTGCAAGGCTTGGCAAATCTTCATCCAAGACAATATCGAATTCAAATGGCGATATCATCTTGACTCGGAAAGAAGGCTTTGCATAATCTATACTGCTGGAACTAGACGATGCAATTTTACCACTGGAACTCGATTTTGAATTCTTGCTGCTGGAGCTGGATTTAGAACTTTGAGATGCGGAGCTGCCTTTTGTAATTAGAACCCAAGGAGATGGAAGATGGGTTTTCGCGTTATAGCCAAGAGCAATATTCCATTGTTTGGAAATGTCGTTTGATGGGCGAATTGTATCTGCATATGCCGACGCATAGTCAGACTGGTCGCTGACAAGTCCTGTGCCTTCGATGCTTCTGAAGTTGATGTAATCTCCCACCTGCGGGAACGTAGATTTTTGGCTGTAAACGAATGTATGCACTGAATCAAGTTTATTGCCATAACTGATTCCTGAAGCAAGTGCGATGCTTTCTTCAAAATGGTGGTCCTTGCCTGTATTGATGTAGAAGGAGAACACTTTATCGCCCTGTTTTGCGCCAACAGTCGTCTTTTCAACCTTTTCAGAGAATGTAACCTGCAATTGAGCAATATTGCTAGTTGACTTATCGGTAAAAGCGTTTGCAGAGAGAATAATTGGAGCGATACGGTCATAAATACTGCACATATAAAAGTTCATAATAGGTACTCCGCGAGCCGTATAGAGTGCCCAAGATGTAAGTTTTCCCATTCCGGAAGTTTTCACTTTTTTCGAAAGTTTCTTGCCGCTAAGAGAAATTCGACCCAAGCAAAGCGAATCAGGCAAACCGGCTTTATCACCGCAAACAGCTCCCTTCTTGATTTCAGATTTTTCGAAGACTACGGAATCTTTATCGCTATCCCAGAAGACTGCAATTTTTTCAGGGAGCGAATCTTTAATGAAATTTCGGGTGTAATAAACGACTAGCGAGTCGCCGATGCCATCGAGATATTCCTGATCCTTGCTGAAATACGGAGTCGGGATATTTAAATCGCTTGCGCTCTTTACACCGTGGACATCGAAGATGTCTGCGAACAGCGGAGTCGGGACCGGCGGTTCAAGGAATTGGAGATTTGTGTAGGTTGCCTGCATAAGATTTGCATTCGGCCCCACAATATGAAGCGTTGCTGTGCCGCTACCATCAGCGTTCTTTTCATAGGCCTTTTGAGATTGAATGATGAGCGTTGCACGACCATTCACAACCTGGCTTCCAGCGACGATGTTTACGCCCGAAGATGTTTTGGCCCCCTTAGAAATCGAGAAATTGCAGAGTTCTTCACACGGAGAATCATCACCTTTAACAGCGACAAGGTAGAAGGGATAAGAGGAGCCCTTCATACGCATCTCCGTATCGTAATCTTGCGAAACAACCTTGTATGTGGAATCAGAATCCACAAATACAAGTCTCGGCACAAAGAACGAGATTTCGGCCTTATACGAACTGCCCTTCACATTGACAGAAACCTTTTCTACAGCATTCTCCATGTCGTCAAGTGGGATTGTTGCATAAATGGTATCAATACCGCCCTGGCCAATCGTAGAGCCATCCTTTACGAGATTCACCTGAGAAAGCTTGCCATCTTTCAGCTTATAGAATACCACCTTGCTATTTGAAACTTGCAAACTATAGGAAGTATTTGCGGCAGACCGCATTTCAAGAGGATCTGTACAATTCGTGTTTGTACATGGGTCTGAAATGTTGGCTACATAAAGCGGAACCATTTGGGCGATGTTTGGAGAACCATCGCTATTCGTGGTTGAAGCCATCGCTTGAGACTTGAATGGATGCGTGAAACCCTTAACATTATTATCGTCAACAGGAACAGCTTCGCGGTTGGCAATACCAACATTGCCCTTGATATTAAATTCAATAGCCCTCGTATCGCCACCAATTTTAACGACAAGATAATATTTGCCTGGTGATAGGTAACTTTCTAACTGTTTTTCATTGATGATTGGAGCGTATGGCTTAGTAACGTCAAATCCGCAAGCTCTACCGTTACAAAATTGTTTAGGATTTGCAGTAAACGCATCTTCACTTACGATAGTCTTGGTTGGATCTTGAGCGGTTTTGTCTTTACTTAGGATGTATGAAATTTTGTCCGTAATTTCAGCACCACATACAGGATTTCCAACATAACCACCCATAGCTGCAGCACACGAACCATTACCAGACTTCTTGTAACAAATCTTGAAGTGCTTGTCATCAGTAATATAGTCTTCTAGAATTTGCACTCCTTCGATTATAATCCCGGCGATCGTCTGTTCAAGGAACATGTTCGTTTTGATACGGATGTCACTCACCGTGGTACGGCGGTCACAGAAGTAGATATCGATGTCGAAAGACTTGCCTCTCGATGTATCAATAGCAGTTTTATCACCCTTGAACAAGAATTTGTCCACATCCACATAGCCCGGAGCGGCAAGGTGAGTACCGCCAAGATCCACAGCGAGCTTGTTGTCGATAAAGACCCAAATGTCGTCGTCGCCACGGAAGCTGAACTTCAGATTCGGCTTGTAGCGGAAATTAGCGTGGGATTCAAAGCAGAAGTGCTGGTTACGGCCACCATTTCCGGTACTGCCTACCTTGGACTGCCAACGTCCAGTCTCTGTCCCCTTCGTCTCACTACCATACGCATAGAACGGCCAATCTGTAGGGGCATTGGACTTGTCATCACAGCTCCAACCAAGGACGCAAGCATCGCCTTGTGCAGTTCCAAGCTTCAAATCGCTATTGATACGTGCAGTCGTACCATCGCCATCGGCAAAGAGGCCTTCGCAATCATAACCTTTAGACCAACCCGGGCCATTGCAGTAAACGTCAATCTTCGGAACCTGTTCCGTCGGGTCATTAGCACGGAGAAGCGGGCCATAGTAGATCGGACCTTCAGCAGGGCGCTTTGTTCGAGCCTTAGGTGCCAGAGTCTGAGAAGGTTCAGCCATAAGAATATCAGCATCTGTTGTTGCTTCTACCGGGAAGAACCCTCCTTGAACTGGTGTTTTAAGACCGGGGCTTACAAAGTAATCAGAATCGAATTCCCACTTGCCGTCTTTAGCACGGGTGAACGTCACATCAAAGCAGGACGCTTCGTTCACGCCCTTCGTTATATTGAACATCTGGTCAAACGTACCTTGATCCAAGAAACACTTTTTACCAGCAGAGGTAAGTTTCATTTTCTTCTTGCCATTTTCAACAGAAAGCGTCGATTCCACAAGCCCTTGATGGACGCCCATACAACTATAAATAGCTGATTGAGAAGCTGCACTCTTTTGGCAACCATCACTGCCCTCCGTAGCACCATCTGCATAGCAAGAGAACAACGGATGCAACTGAGCATCGGTATCGTAAATAACAGCAGTAAGATTATACTGGCAGTTTCCAACGACACCACTCGGTCGTGTTGCAAACCAGCCATAAGTGTCACCACCAAGCGCATCCGCTTGCTCTTCGTCAGCCAAAAAATACACTGCATCAGCATAATTCGGATCCGCTTCAAAAAGTGCGAAGAAATCGGCCAACGCAATTGGTTCAGCGGCTTGATCTTCATTCAAGGCTTTTTCACCACCCATACCGATAGCGCCATTTTTTTCTGGGTCATCTTCTCTATAAAGAATCACGCTCGATGGCAGAGATTTGTCGATTTTTCCATCGAGAATATAGCGCCTATAATACCATCCGCAATGATCAATATCAACCTGCAATGCATGCGGCTTGCCGTCTTCATCAATCATCGGCGTAGAGCTTCTCCAAGTCGTATTATCCGGAAGGAATATATAGAAGTCCTTGACGACCGGCTGCGACGTAGTTACATAAACCTGGCCTTCTTTCGTGATATCCGGGTGTTCCTGAATCCAGATTTCGTCATTGGACCCAATATCACTACATCTCCAACCTTGGGTTTGAGCATTATTATTGACTTGCTGGCCATTTAAATTAACACCAATTCTAGTAACGCAATGGCCATCATTACAGTCATTCTTGTTATCACCATTGATGTAGAACACATCACTGTCGTTTGTTTTGGTGACACCAAGATCGAGCACAGTCCAACCATTATCCCCTAACTTAGGTGTTGGGAAGGGAACGCCGGAACTACCAATCATCAAGTACGCGCTAGTCCAGCCATCTGGGAGCTTAAAATGGACTTTTGGCGAACAATAGCTATTGCTCATTGTTGATGTTTTCAAGTTTGCCCATGCATTTGTGACGCTTAAAGCAATTGCCGTTGCGATTAAAATCTTCAAACTTTTCATTTTGTATTCCTCCTTACAAGAACCAATAGGTTATATTCAATTGTCCTTGCCATGTTTTGGGAGAATCCTTGCTGTTACTGATTCGTGTCAAGCCTATCACAAATCGCAAGTCAATATCGAGAATTGATTTTTCCAAGTTGCGAGAAATACCTATTCCCGTCG
>JAEEGL015209058.1_pt1 | contig 12116 bp, 12 predicted proteins | sample 9134231 | NCBI WGS metagenome assembly JAEEGL01 (sample SAMN16246548, study PRJNA631951) | gut metagenome | biome: gut microbiome; feature: rumen; material: fiber-attached | host: Bos | place: Iran: Karaj | collected 2018-10
GCCATATATTGAGACCTTGGTGCTAGAATTAAAAAAATTTGCTCAGAAGAATATAAAATATAGCTTTAATATTCATTTTGTAGGAGGCTCTAACTCTGGTACAGTGGAGAAGTGGATAGAGCAAGAATTAGGAAGCATGGAGAATGTAAACCTATATCTGTATGGCTTTGTTTATCCGATACCGTCAGGGTTGATTGAAATTACAGACATTGCAATCGCCTCGGCTAATTCTATATTAGTTACTTCAGAAAGGGGATGCCCGACCATCAGTATTGATATGACTGATTTTGGCGGTATAGGTATATTTGGATATACAACAGAAAATAAGTTCAATAGAACGACAGAGCCATTTGTACCCGTATCAGAGTTGCTTGAGCAAGTATTGATAAACAAGACTATTGTAGTGAACAAAAAGGAGAAATCCACGCAAAGAAGTGCCAAGAGCAAAAAACTAATGGAAGAAAATGTCAGTTATATAAAATGCATGGATGATAAAAAGGTATATTTTGATGAAAAAAGAATATTTAGTGCAAAAGAGAGGCTGTATTGCCAGCTAAAGTGGTTTATACACAATTATTTTGGGGTACAAAGGGAGAAAAAAGGTTAAAAAGGACTATAGCCATATCAATATTTAATGAAAAAGAATTTTTTAAGAATATATGCAGTATCCTTAGCGTCTGCGCCAATTTTATCTGCATATGCAGGTATTGCAAGTGTTGATTTAGGAACAATTTTGCTTTTTTTGTGTGGTTTAATAAGTTTACTAGCCGTAGGGAACATTAAATTGCAGTTGCCTAATGGATATCTTCCCTTTTTATTCTTTTCCATAGTATGTTCGTCAATAGTCGTATCACGAGTTCCTCTTGGATTAATATTATTTGTTTTAAATATTATCATAGCATTAAATTGTACCAAACTTCAGTATTTAGTAAAATATTACTCTTTTTTAGTATATTGCTCTTGTGCCCTATTTGTTGTTCAGGAGATAACGTTCATATTATCGGGTGCCCGAATTAGTGGAATGATTCCTGGGCTTCCATTGGTTTACCAAGATATATCAGAAGCCTATATACAGAGAATGTTGACGGTTAGCCGATCTTCCTCCTTTTTCTTAGAGCCAGCATATTTTGCGGAATTTCTTTTTCCATTTATTATCATAAAGCTTTTTGCTAACACAAAAAAGTCAAGAATAGAGGCAATAGCAGTATCTGCTATTATGTTATTGGTAAGATCTGGAACAGGTGTTTTCTTGCTATTAATTGTTTGGGGGGCATGGTTTTTCTTTGGCTCTTTCAAAAAAAGTACAAAATATTCTGTTGCAGTTGCTTTGGGATTTGTATTTACTGCACTCTTGTTATATGGCGGCTTTGAGCAATCATTATATAACCGAACTCAAGAATTAGATTTTGAAAGAGGAGCATTAGGCGAAAGTTCTTCTGGCTTTATAAGGTTTTATAGGGGATATTATTATTATGCAGAATTGCCATTTATAAATAAACTATTTGGAGCACCTGCGGATGTGGTAGATTCTATTATGAATTTATACTATTCTTTCTCAGTCAATAAGAATTCAACTTTTTTAAATGGTGCCCAAACTCTTTTGATAAATTATGGTTTTTTCTCTTTCGTTTTTTACATGAGACATCTGTTCCAGTATTGTTATAAGGTGAAGTTTGAGGTTAAGGTCATTGCAGTTTGTTGTGTCTATCTGATGCTATCTGAATCTTTCTTTTTAACATCCAAACTACTATTATGTACGATACTAATGTGTTTGCTTAGCATGAATGATAGTAAGTTTCCATTTGTTAGATCGAAAGTGAAAAAAGTGACTGCTGTAAAAGGTGATAATTGTAAAAACTTATGAGAATTCTATATATTACGAATACTTATTTACAGGGTAGGTCTGGCGTAGTGAATGCGTCTAAGGCATTTGTTAATTCTTTTGCTGAATTATCAGAGTCAATGACTCTTGTTTATCCACAGAAGCCAGAAAAATACACACCCGAGATTAATACAAAGATTGTTGATCTTATACCTGTTGAGGACAAAAGGAGTAAGGTAAGGAAAATGTTAGACTATATAGCGGGGAAAGTGCATAGATATGGTAAAGAAACCTATGAATTGTTTGACCCGCATAAGTTTGACGTCGCTGTGTTTGACACAAGTAATGTTTCTTTTCATCTGATAGACAAAGCAAAAAGGAGTGGACTTAAAGTTATCACCATTCATCATAATTTTCAGTTGGAGTATGCACGTGATGATATGAGACCACCTAAAAAATATTTAACTCTATTCTGGACGCGGATATTTGAAAAGAAGGCGGTTGTTTTATCAGATTTAAATCTTACATTAACAAAAACAGATGCAGAGTCTTTGCAGAAATACTATTCAGAGAAATCGAATTTCGCTGTTCTTGGCTCATTTGAATTTGAAAAACAAGAGTTGAACGTGATCGAAGAAAAGAAGAGTAATCATAGCAGATCGTTTGTGATTACAGGACAACTCTCTTCTGTTCAAACTGAGAATTCGCTTATTCCATGGATTAAAGAATATTCCCATGCTATAAAGGATGAGTTCCCTGATAGTTCTTTGATAATAACAGGTAGAAATCCGTCAGAAAGATTGAAAACAATTTGCTTAGAGTATGGCATAGAACTTATACCTTCACCTAAAGATATTGAAGCAATAGTGAGAGGGTGCAATTATTATTTATGCCCAACATCACTTGGCAGCGGAATAAAACTACGCGTTATGGATGGTCTTCATAATGGCCTAATGGTAATTGCACATAGCCGATCAGCAAGAGGTTATGAATCAATGATTAACAATGGTATTATGTTTTCATATAATGATTTGAAGTCATTTAGAGAGGCACTTCATAATCTCTCGCTTGCGAGATATACAAAGAATGAAGTGAGAAAAACCTATATGGAGTATTTCTCGTTGGAAGCTGGAACAAAAAGACTTGATAATATATTAAAGACATACGGATTTAAAGAAAATGCCAAGAATTAGTGTTATCATACCAGTCTACAATGCCGCAAAATATTTGGAAAATTGTTTAAAAAGCATTCAGGAACAGAAGTTTTTAGACTGGGAGGCTTATTTGATTGATGATGGCTCAACTGATGAAAGCGGGACTATATGTGATAATTACTCTCGTATTGATGCAAGAATCAAGGTAATACATCAGCAGAATGCCGGACCGGGCTTGGCCAGAAATGCTGGTATAGAAAAGGCCAGGGGTGAATATGTTGTTTTCATAGATTCTGATGACTATATCTCTGAAGATTATTTCACCCTGCTGTCAAAGCAAGAAGCTGATGTTGTTTTTATTGATGTTGACGGGGTGTCGCCAGAAGGTAATGTAGTTAGAGAAGAGCACCTTTCAAAATATGTGGATTCGGATAAAGAAACAATTCTGCGAAAGCAGATGACGGGATGTATTCCATGGGGTGGTGTCAGAAAAGCGGTTAAACGTAGTATCATTAATGAAAACGATATAAGATATACGCACCATAAAATAGGCGAAGAAGCAATTTACAGTTTTTTGGTGCTTTATCATGCCAAGACAATTGGCTTTATTAATAAGCCTGTTTATTTCTACCTGCAAAGACTTGATAGTCAGTCACACACTATCATGGAAAACCCTTGGGGAGATGTGGCTATCAGACTTAGAGACTGCGTAAAGGAATTAGGCGTATACGAAGAATATGCTACAACATTGAATGCTTTTATTTTAGCAGCAGCTGCAGGTTCAACGAACCGAATCGCATCTGCTTATACTTACAAAGAGTATAGTGATAAAATACGAAAGAGATATGAACAATATAAATCAGAACTTGACCAAAAGTATGGCATTGACAAACAATATTTGTCATTAAAGGCCAAAGTTCTTGGATGTTTGTTCCGGAAAAAAATGTTTAGATTAGCTTATATATTGGCGCAATTAAAAAAATATAGCTAGAATAGTGATGGAAGGAAGAATTTGCGTACTAATGTCAGTTTATAAGAATGACAAATTGGAATGGCTGGCCAAAGCTGTAGATAGTATATTGACGCAAACAGATTCAAATTTGGTGCTCTATATTGGAGTAGATGGCGAACTAAATAGAGATGTCTCTGATTATCTGAAATCCATTTCCAGAGATACGAAGGTGGTTGTGGAATGGTATCACGAGAATAGAGGACTGACCGCAGTATTGAATGATTTGCTAGAGAAATGTTTTAAAGAAGAATATGAGTATATAGCTCGTATGGATGCCGATGATATATCCTTGCCAGATAGGGTGGAAAAACAAATCAAATACTTAATCGATAACCCTAATATTGATGTCGTTGGAGGTGCTGTTGAGAGAATTGATGTAAATGGTTGTCCCATTGGTGAAATAAAAAAATACCCTCTTGATCATCAAGCTTGTTTTGAAAGATTCGCAAAGAGAAATCCGTTGTCTCACCCAGCAGTCATGTTCAGAAAGAGTTTTTTTGAGAAGATAGGAAGTGCATATAGAAGCGACTATCGCACGAATCAAGATACTGTGTTATGGTATGACGGACTAATGCATGGTATAAAAATGGCAAACTTACCTGATGTTATCTTAAAATTCAGGGTTACAAAGGATATGCTCGGGAACAGAAGGGGAGGATGGAAACGAGCCAAAAAGCAATTGGACACTCGCCTAATGATTAACAAAGGATTAGGCTATGGAATAAAATCAAATATTTATGCGTATCTAGTTTTTGTGTATATGGTATCTCCTCTTTTTATTAAGAGGGTGGCATATAATTATTTTAAATAGGAAACAATGGAGAAGAAAAAGCTTAGTACCACATATAAGATGTTGCGTACTTTGGGATTTAATTATTCCGAAGAAGAATATGGTGATGTAAGTTTATGGAGAGTGATTAAACAATTCTTTAGGAACATTCATCTGAAGCATCTGGAAAAGATGCTTGACAGGTTCTATTTAGAGCCAATTGCCCCCAGAAAGTTACGTCCTATTCTGATTCGTAAGATGGGATGCCATGTGGGGAAGAATACCTTCTTTGGTGACTATGTCCGTATGGATACAAGTTATGCTGATATGATATACATTGGAGACTATACGCATATCACAAGCGGGTGTAGATTGTTGTGCCATCAGCGTGACTTGACAGGTTACTGTGTAGGAGATAATGCGGCTGACCTTGGTTATAAAACTGGTGAAATACATATCGGAAAAGGCGTGATGGTGGGGATGGAAACCATCATTATGCCGGGGGTAACTATTGGAGACGGTGCAATTATAGGTGCTGGATCAATTGTAACAAGAGATATACCAGCATGGACTATTGCTACAGGTCGCCCTGCAAGGGTTGTTAAACAGATTCCGGAACGAAAAATTGAAGATACAATAAGTTGAAATGGCGTTTAATTCGTTTGCATTCTTATTGTTTTTCCCTACAGTTGTAATTCTTTATTACGCACTTGGGGGGGGCAAATTTGGTAAATACTGTTTGTTGGTTGCAGGGTATTATTTCTATGCCAATATAAAGCCAGTATTCTTATTGCTATTATTGGCGATAACGTTACTTTCTTATATAGGGGGATTATTGGTTGAAAAGTATCCGAAACGAAAAAAGACCACATTATCGGTATCATTAGTGCTGATATTTAGCAGTCTCTTTGTTTTCAAGTATTTGGGTTTCTTTAATGAATCAGTCAGAGCTTTGCTGAACATTATAGGTATTGGATGGGATGTTCCATATCTTAAACTGATGCTACCTATAGGAATTTCATTCTATACATTTCAGGCTTCTGGTTATCTTATTGATGTTTATAGAGGAAAGATAAAAGCAGAAAGGAACTACTTGATCTATTCTCTTTTTGTATCTTTCTTCCCTGTTATACTTGCCGGACCAATTCAAAGATCGTACAATCTTATTCCGCAGTTAAAGGAGAAGAAGACTATATCTTATGATAATGTCATTGGTGGACTGAGATTGATGCTATGGGGGTTCTTTATGAAACTATGCGTTGCAGACCGCTTAGGAATATATGTTGATTCGGTCTTCAATAATGTTGATGCACATAATGGCACCTCAATTCTATTAGCATCTTTATTCTTTACGATACAGATTTATAGTGATTTTGCAGGCTATTCACTCATTGCAATCAGTTGTGCGAAGATATTAGGTTTCCAATTGCCTGATAACTTTAGACGCCCATACTTCTCTTTGACTTTTAAAGAGTTTTGGAAACGTTGGCATATTGCACTTTCCTCATGGTTCGGTGATTATTTATATATCCCCTTAGGTGGCAATCGTGTGAAGTTTAATCGGTATTTGCTTAATTTGATGATTGTTTTCCTTGTGAGTGGACTTTGGCATGGTGCAGCATGGACTTTTGTAATTTGGGGAGGCATACATGGTATTTACCAAGTGTATGAAGCTGTTAAGCGAAAATATTGGGGACAAAAGGATGATAAAGTATGGTATTCACGTGCCTTTAAAATACTGGTAGTATTTATCTTTGTCAATTTAGCTTGGATATTTTTCAGGGCAAACACAACAGAAGATGCATTTACGGCAGTAACAAAGATCTTTGTAAGTCCAGGTCTACCATTCCTTTCTCCGATGGCTATGTTCTTCGGACTTGCATCCACGTTGATTTTGTTTGCTAAAGACTTTATAGATGAGTTCTATCCCAGATTGAGATTGCTTAATTCTGATAATAAGGAATTGTCTATTACTAGCAATGTTATTCTGTTGGTATTTATTATACTCTTCGGGGTGTTAGATAATAGTCAGTTCATCTATTTCCAATTCTAAATTCATGGCAATTAAAAAAGATATAGTTCGCATATTAGTAGTTCTATTGACTGTAACTGCTGTTTTTCTGCTTTTTGATTTTGCTGTAGGGGCTTTGTTTGATAAGCTATTGAATAAGATGCCCGAGGAAGGTGAACGGTTTGCAAAATCGCATTTTGTTTTAAAACAAGAGAAGGCGGATATTGTTATTATTGGTTCATCAAGGGCTTTAGCCCATTATGATCCTAAAGTATTTGAAAGATATTATCAAGGAAAAACCGTATATAACTGCGGTGTTGACGGACAATTGTTTTATTATGCTGACATAGAAACCAACTGTATATTGAACCGATATACGCCTAAGTTGCTGATATGGGATTTTCAAATCAACGATTTGGAAAAGGCACCAGCTGAAAATTTAAGTTTGCTTTATCCATATTATAAAAGTGACAATTATATCAAAAGCAGACTGGATGGGTTGGATAATACCCTGAAATACAAACTATGGCTAAATGCCTATCGCTATAATGGAACTGCAGGTAGATTGCTCAGTTCTTTGCGTATGCCAAAAACACTTAATAGGAAAGGGTTTGGAGGTCATTCCGCAACCGATGGAACGAGAAAATTCAAGAAAAAGGAAGAGAAAGTGGCAGGCAAACAACTTGACGAGTTAAAAGTTACTAGTTTGATTGCTACAATTGATAGATTGAAAGAAAAAGGAATAAGAACGGTATTTGTAATTTCGCCGATGTATAACAGACTTGATGGAGAATCAAGTTCTGTTTCAAAACTTACTCAAATATGTAAGGATAAAAACATACAATTTATTAATGACAGCCAATTGCCAGAATTTATAGAAAGAGAAAATCAGTTTTATGACGAAGGTCATTTGAATCATAAAGGGGCAGAGGCTTTTACAGAAGTTTTAATTGAGCAAATTAATCATGAATAAAGTGTTAGTTATTGCAGCCCATCCCGATGATGAAGTGTTGGGCGTAGGTGGAACCATTGCAAAATTGAGTTCACTGGGAGTAGAGTGTCATCTGTTAATCGTAACAGACGGCAGTTCCTCTCAATACAGGGATTCTGACCATCTTCATGAAATCATTGAAGCCAAGAAGTTGGAGACTAAGGACTGTGCTGATGTGCTTGGCTTTAAGTCCATCCATTACGGTGAGTTGCCTGATATGAAGTTGGACAAGACCCCTCATATAGTTATCAATCAGGTGATAGAAAAAGTGATTGATGAGGTGCAGCCAGATACCGTGTTTACTCACTTCTGGGGGGATGTGAACAGAGATCATCAGGAGGTGTATAAGAGTACCTTGGTAACTGTGCGCCCAGTGATGGGGCAGGTGGTGAAAGAATTGTATTGTTATAGAGTGCCTTCTTCGACCGAATGGACACCGAATAAGGCAGACACGATGTTTATGCCGAATATGTTTGTGGATATAACTGAGTATGCTGAACAGAAGTACAAGGCGTTTGCTTGCTACTCGACTGAGTTGCGAGAGTATCCACATCCCAGATCTGTGCAATATTTAAGGGAAACGGATAAAGCAGCTGGTTTGAGAGTGGGAATGTTGGCTGCTGAGGAGTTTGTGTTGCTTCGCAAGTTGGTTTAGACGAACACGAATCACACAAATCTGACGAATAAAGTAGATTCGAGTAATTCGTGTTCAAAAAATAAAAGGAAATGAAGAGAGCGTTTGATATATTGTTTGCGGTGTGTTTCTTTGTGGTGTTTAGTCCAGTGTATATCTTGACATGGATCGTCATCAAGATAGTAAGTCCTGGGCCTGCTATTTATAGGGCGAAACGAGTGGGTAAGGATGGCAAGTTGTTTGACTGCTATAAGTTCCGCTCTATGCGGGTGGATAGTGGCAAAGTAAGGCTTACTACCTTAGAAAATGACGATAGAATTTTCCCTTTTGGTAAATTTATCCGCAAGGCGAAGATAGATGAGATGCCGCAGGTGGTAAACATTCTGAAAGGAGAAATGAGCGTTGTGGGGCCGAGACCAGAAGATAAAGATAATGCAGACAAGGTTTATGTGGGCGAGTTTAAGCATATTCTTGATGTAAAGCCAGGTTTGACGAGTACAGCCAGTTTGTATGACTATACACATGGCGAACTGTTTGAAGATGAAGAGTCGTACGAGCGAGATTTTATGCCCAAGAAACTTAAATTAGAACTATACTATGTCAATCATGCATCGTTCGGGTATGACATTTTTCTTGTTTTGAAGACAGCATGGTTTATTATTCAGAAGACTTGCGGAAAAGAGATTTTTGAAGAACCAGCAGAACTGAATAAGAAGTTTTGAAGTAATGAAATTGGATAATAATACTGGTGCCTTCTTTGAACTGTTAAGAGCTGGGCTCTGGGAACAGGAGGCTCGACTCTCGCAGTTTAATAAGATAGACTACATGCGGGTTTTATCACTCGCAGAAGAACAGTCTATTGTTGGGCTTGTGACTGTGGGATTGGAGCATGTGGTAGATGTGAAGGTGCCGCAGGAGATGTTGTTGCAGTTTGCGGGGCAGGCATTGCAGATAGAGCAACAGAACCAATCGATGAATGAGTTTGTTGCGCATATCGTGGAGAAAATGCGCAATGTGGGTATCTATACATTACTATTAAAGGGACAAGGTGTCGCACAATGTTACGAAAGACCATTGTGGCGTTCGTGCGGAGACGTGGATTTCTTCCTTAGTGAAGAAAATTATAAAAAGGCAAAGGACTTCTTGGAACCGTTGTCAAGCAGTGTCGAAAAAGAATCCCAATACACTAAGCACTTGGGAATGACAATTGACAATTGGGAAGTGGAACTGCATGGGAACCTGCGAAGTGGGTTGTTTAATAGTATTGAAGAGGTATTAGATTCGATAAGGAATGATATTTTCTGTGGAGGAAATGTGAGGTCGTGGCAGAATGGGAGAACGCAGATATTTTTGCCTGGCATAAATAATGATGTGGCGTATGTATTTACGCATATATTACAACATTTCTTTAATGGAGGAATAGGACTTCGGCAGATATGTGACTGGTGTAGAATGCTTTATTGCTATCGTGAAAAGCTGGATTTACGCTTATTGAAATCAAGGATCCGGAAAATGGGGCTACTTACGGAATGGAAGGCGTTTGCAGCTCTGGCTGTGGAATGGCTTGGGATGCCTGTGGATGCTATGCCATTTTATGATTCTTGCTATAAGACAAAGGGTGAAAAGATTTTGGCATATGTTCTTAAAACCGGAAATTTTGGGCATAACAGGGATCTGCGTTATAAGCAGGAAAAGTCAGCTGTCACTAGAAAATGGAAAACTTTTTGTCATATCACGGCTGATACTGTTAAGCAGTTCTCGATTTTTCCGCTCGACTCTATTAAAGTTTGGTGGACTATGATGAAGATGGGGCTAAGATGCCTGATAAATAAATGAAAATAATTGAATTGTTATCGATATCAGGAACACAAGTGGATGAGTTCAGAGAATTATTCGCTGAGCTTAATCCATCAATAATCGTTAACAAAGATAAGATGGTCAGAGCACTGGAATCGCCAGAAACACATGTGTTTGTGATATTGGATGACGATGAGCATATCATAGGGAGCGCTACACTATGCGTTTCGGAACTGCCAACAAGACGAACTGCTGGTGTTGAGGCGGTGGTGGTGAGCTCAAGGTACCGAGGGAAGGGCTTTGGAAAAATGTTGATGGAGTATGTTGTAGATTATGCTCGACGTGAATTGGGGAGTGTGGCAATTCATTTGACGTCAAATCCAAGGAGAGTGGCTGCCAATAAATTGTATAGGAGTCTTGGATTTCAGAAGATTGAGACTAATGTGTATAGGATGGAGGTATGATGAAAGTGTTGAAAGTGGTGTGGGAGTTATGCTCTTTTTTTTGTTTCGGCCGAGGTGGGGGAGGAATGGGCGCGATAGAATCACTGGACAATAGACAAAACTGAATAGGACAGACCTGGTATGAATGGCAGGGAACAGAGACCAAGCCAAGCGAAAGCCATAGGGGACGGTGGCAGAGTCGCGATAGAATCGCAACGCAATAGACGAAATATAGGAAACGTAAAATTAAAAAACACAATATATTATGTTTGAAAGAAAGAGAATCTATTTGTGCCTTGCGCACATGAGTGATGAAGGTATAGAACAGAAATATATCAAGGAGGCATTTGATACCAATTGGGTGGTGCCTCTTGGACCGAATGTGAATGGTTTTGAGAAAGACCTGGAGGACTTTGTCAACCAAAACGATAATGAAAGCGAAAAACTTTCGAAGCGAGTGGTGGCGCTGAGTGCAGGAACGGCGGCAGTGCACCTTTCGCTAATTGCCTGTGGTGTGATGCCTGGTGATGAGGTATGCGTGCAGAGCTTTACATTCTGTGCAAGCTCGCACCCCATTACGTATCTGGGAGCTACACCGGTGTTCATTGATAGCGAGAGGGATACTTGGAATATGGATCCGGAACTGCTGGAAGAAGCTATTAAAGACCGCATAGCCAAGACGGGTAAGAAGCCCAAGGCTATTGTGCCAGTGGCTTTGTATGGTATGCCATACAAGATGGACAGAATCATGGAGATTGCTAATAAGTATGGCATTCCTGTGGTGGAGGATGCTGCCGAAGGATTTGGCTCAAAGTTCAAAGGCCAGGTATTAGGAACGTTTGGTAAGTATGGCGTATTGAGTTTCAATGGTAACAAGATGATCACTACCTCTGGTGGCGGCGCGCTGATTACGCCTGATGAGGAGAACTGGCGGGAGATTATGATGTACGCCACGCAGTATCGTGAGAGTTATCCGTACTATCAGCATGAGAAGATAGGCTACAACTACCGCATGAGTAACATCTGCGCTGGTATCGGTCGCGGACAGATGACGGTAGCCAATGATCATATCGCCCACCACAAGCATGTGCAGGCTCTGTATGAGGAGCTGCTGAAGGACGTGAAGGGTATCACAGTTCACAGTCAGCCCAAGACCGGCGAATATGACTCGAACTATTGGCTCTGCACAATTACGCTCGACCCGGATTTAAAGATCAAGGGGCAGGAGAATGCGTATAAGACTATCGTGACGGGTGCTGTTGGCGGTGCTGCTGGTGTGATACATGCTGCATCGAGCGCAACCACCGATTGTCAGCCTAATGACAACGTGGAGGCTCTGCGTGTTTACTTGGATCAGGCTCAGATTGAGGCTCGACCGGTATGGAAGCCTATGCACAAACAACCAGTGTACGCCCAAGCTCCTGCATACGTGAATGGTGTATCTGAGGCCATCTTCAAGGTAGGTATGTGCTTGCCTGCAGGA
>JAEEGL015926306.1_pt1 | contig 12116 bp, 11 predicted proteins | sample 9134231 | NCBI WGS metagenome assembly JAEEGL01 (sample SAMN16246548, study PRJNA631951) | gut metagenome | biome: gut microbiome; feature: rumen; material: fiber-attached | host: Bos | place: Iran: Karaj | collected 2018-10
CGTCTTTAAGTTCCTTAAGGTTGATGTTCTCAAGTCTCGCCTTCTCGTTCTCATGGTTGGCAATGATACTGGTGTAATCTTCCTTGTCCTTGCGAAGAGCGTCCAAAGTGTTTTTCTCCAGTTCGTCCTGCTCTTCCTCGTATTTGATCTTGGCTTCGTCTTCCAGTCTCTCGTGTTCTTTCTTGCCCTTAAGGTACTTGACACCCTGCGCGCAGGCCTCAACGATCACCGGAACGATGATCACCAGAAGTATCTTCAATGCCAGGTTTACGCTTGGTCCGAACAGCGCTGTGAAAGGCGGCACTTTCAGTACCGAACCCAGAACGCACATTAAGATCATAACTCCAAGCACTATCACGAATCTCAAAGGATCCACGTTCAGTTTGAAGTTATATACCTTCCTCCTGTATTCGAGCTTCTTGTAATCCTTGATCTTCTTTTCCGTCTGCTCAAGTTTGGCGGCGTAAGTCTCGATGGCCGATGCCTGCTTCTCGATCTCTTTCAGGCAGTTCCCCTCTCTGGCCTCGAGCTTCTTATGCACTTCACCTACCTGATATTTCTGCCACTCGAGCTCCATCGCCCTGCTGAGATATTCAGTTACCGCGATGGCGTTCTTCTCTACAGCGGCTGTATACCTTGCTCCGGGCACGGTCTGGTCTGAAGTCTTCTTCAGGCCTGTCGTTCCCTTGCGTACGACTTTCTTTTTGGTCAGTATCTCGGGCTCTTCGTACACACCGAAAACAGACGTCTTAGCTCCGCACCCGGAGCAAAACACGTCTTCTTCTTTTAATCTATTTCCACATTTAGAACAATATTTCATCATTAACCCCTCTGTAAAAAAATATAATTCGACATAAGTCGATTCTTTTCAGTTGGAATTATAACACAGTATAAGGTGTAAATCCACAGTGGTTTTGCAAATAAATCACAAAATATTGAAAAAATTTTTTCTGCCCTACTGCCTGATGCCCTATATCAAAAGCGGCGCTTGAAATAAGCGCCGCATCGTCTATTAGCAATATGCATTTATCAGCCTTTGGCTATCAATTCTATCAGTTTGAGAGTCAGTTTAAGCGAGTTCTCAAAGGCATCCATGGGCAGAAACTCCGCAGATGAATGGAAGTTCAGCGCACCGGTAAAATAGTTCGGTGTGGGGATGCCCTGTGTCGAGATAAAGGAACCGTCAGTTCCGCCTCTCATGGCTTTGGTCTTCGGTTCGATCCCCAGTTCGTCCAGAGCCTTGTAGATATAGTCTATGCACATCCTGTTGTCATCAGTAAGAGCATCATAGATATTGCCGTAGATGTCCTTCATCTCTATGGATATCTCAGCTCTGGGATGGCGCATCTTGGTGATCTCCACAGCCTTGAGGAGATATTCCTTCTTTGCATTGTATTTTTTGAGGTCGTGATCTCTGATATCGATCATCACCTTGGCATCCAGTCCATCACAGTAAATGTCCGTTACCCAAAGATAGCCCTCGGTATCCTCTGTATGCTCCGGAGTCTCTGCTCTGTCAAGAAGGTTGATATAGTCAACGGCGACCATTGCAGGGTTCACCAGGTTGTTCTTAGATGACATCGGATGAGCCGGTATACCTCTGATGCTAAGCACCGCTTCACCTGCATTGAAGGTCTGATATACCACTTCTCCCTGCTCACAGCAGTCGATGGTGTACGCGAAATCAACGGGGAACTTGCTGAAGTCCATGGATTTGGATCCTCTGAGGCCGATCTCCTCATCGGGCACGAATGCGATATATATCTCACCGTGTTCTATCGAAGGGTCTTCCTTAAGGATCTCCAGGGCAGTCATAAAGTTAGAAACAGCTGCTTTATTATCAGCTCCCAGAACAGAAGTGCCATCGCTGAAAATTATATCCTGACCTACGTAATCCTCGAGTTCAGGGTGTTCGGATACGCGGATATAGAGCTGCTTTTCTTCATTCTGGCAAAGATCTCCTGCGGGGTAGTTCCTTATGATCTGTGCGTGTACCTCAGGTGAAAGGTGAACGTCCACCGTATCCATGTGGCAGCACCAGCCTGCCTTGGGTCCCGGTCCGTGTCCTTCCGGCAGTCTTGCAGGCAGACGTCCGTAGACCACTCCGGTCTCACCGATCGTAACGTCCTGAACGTCCAGTTCCTTGAGATCATCCGCCAGGATCCTTGCCATCTCCCACTGACCATAGGATGAAGGTACCTCTTCGCTGGATGCATCACTCTGGCTGGGTATTGCCGAGTATTTCATAAATCTCTGTTCAAGTCTCTTCTTAAAGTTCATCCATTTGCCTCCTTTATCTTCTAAGTCTTCCAGACAGGTAGTTCAAAAGAACTCCTGCAGACAATATGCACATCAAAAGCAGTTTTCCGTCAAAAGAGCTTAATCCTGCTATTATGCCCCCGACCTTAGGAAAGTGATGTTCCACACGTCCTATCAGGTTCTTATACGGTACCGGGGCATTATCCTGTACCTTGTTAGCATCGCCCTTGGTAACGAACTGCTCGTTCTCCTTATCGTTCTGTACCACTCTGTGGGTGATCACCAGGCTCTCATCGTCGGGCTTCAAAAAAGCGATGACCTCCCCTTCAGCTATATTCACGGGATCCGCTTCCCTGACGAGTACCAAGCTCCCGATGGGTATCTCAGGCTCCATGCTTCCTGACACCACTTCATATGCCCCAAACCCCATGATCCTGGGAGCAAACATGGGAATCATAATGAGCAGCACGCCGATGATCAGTACCATGCCAAACGCACCGGTCAAAGAAGCGAAAACTCCTGCCTCTCTGCGGCGTTTCCTTTCCTTTTCTATTCTTTTTTCTGCTCTGCTCATGTCGGTCCGGGTTCCCTCTTTTGAAATCTTTTCTATGTCTGACATCCATAAAGACATACCTATGTTAATTTTACAACATTTGCCATGATTTGCAAATAAAAAGTATATCTTCCTCTAAAAAAGCTCCAATCTTTATTTATTCTTAAGAAAAAATTCCTTTATTTGAAACATAAAATATAGTATACTATCAATGTTATCGGGGGGTACGTGATATGAGATCTAATGATAGGATAATTAAAAATACAGCCACAGGGCTCTTTGTGTTCTTACTAGCCCTGTGTGTTTTATTTATGGTAAGGGGCTGGGCAAACGGATATTTCGAGTCCTTTGAAACGCTTAGGGATTACATCTCCTCATTCGGCGTCCTCGGTCCGGTCGTCCTTACTCTCATCCAGTGCCTTCAGGTCATACTTCCGGTGCTTCCGGGCTGGCTGGGTTGTGTCGTTGGAGCTGCTCTTTACGGAGCTATGGAAGGCTTCTGGATAAACTATATAGGAATAAGCCTCGGTTCCATCATCGCTTATTTTCTGGCAAGGCGTTTCGGCGTTTCGCTGGTAAGGCAGATGGTATCCGATGCCAAATACGAGAAATGGGTAAACTGGGTCAATACCAAAAAGAGCTATACCCTTCTCCTGTTTCTGGCGATACTGCTACCCTTGGCTCCGGATGATTTTCTCTGTTACTTTTCCGGACTCACCTCAATGTCCTCAGGGAAATTCATATCGATAATACTCGTGGCAAAGCCTTGGTGCATTCTCTTTTACAGTCTGTTTTTTGCATATTTGATATATTAGAAAAGGGGTTTAAAAAATGCTTGGATTTTACAATTACACAGTGATACTGACCTACATCGGGATGCTGTCGGGATTTACCGGCATCACATTCGCGCTGGGCGGCAACACTCACAACGCAATGATCTGCCTTATGATCGCCGGCGTATGCGACATGTTCGACGGCAAGATCGCTTCCACAATGGAACGTACGCCTCAGGAAAAGCACTTTGGCATACAGATCGACTCTCTGAGCGATCTTATCTGCTTCGGCGTTCTTCCGGCAGTTATCGTCTATACCACCTGCGAAGGCAGCAACTTCAGCTTCTATGCTGCGGGGCTCTACGTTCTGGCCGCGCTCATCCGGCTGGCCTGGTTCAACGTAGACGAGCTTGACAGGCAGAATGAGACTACAGGAGCGAGAGAAGTTTATCTGGGGCTCCCTGTGACAACCGCCGCTCTGATACTTCCCATAACTTCGGAAGTAGTACACGGTACCTTCCTTACCATCGGCAAGACAGGTCCCCTGGTCCTGCTTCTTATGGCGGCAGCGTTCCTGACTCCATTTAAACTCAGGAAGCCTGCACTGGTTGGCAAGATCAGCATGATCGCAGTTGGGGGAGCTGCAATGGTGCTGCTGTTCATGGGTTTCGACCTTTAAACCGCTGTTTTACAGGAACCGGAGGTTCTACTTGAGCACAAATAATTCATCCATAAGATTTCTATATGGGACAGCCCCGGGCCGTTTCGTCCTGAAACTGCTATTAAAAGGGCATCTGGACAAGCCTGCCGTGAGCTTTCTCCGGTCGGGTCTTTCCCGCCCCATGATAAAAAACTTCGCCCGAAAGAACGATATCTCCCTGACTCCTGACGAGATCGGAAGTTTTCGCACATACAGGGATTTCTTTTTAAGGGACCGGGATGGCATTTCCATAGATATGGAGCCTTCCCATCTGATCAGCCCCTGCGACAGTTGGCTGAGCGCCTTTAAGATCCGTGAAGATTCTTCCTTCACAATCAAAGGATCGCGCTACAGATTGCAGGACTTCATCAGAAGCGACGATTCCGAAGAGCTTATAAGAAGATACGAAGGCGGAGACTGTCTGGTCTTCAGGCTCTGCGCTTCCGACTATCATCATTATTGCTATATAGATGACTGTTACGTTCACTCTGGGCACTATATACCCGGTGAACTCCACAGCGTTCAGCCGCTTTGCTGCGAGACTTATCCAGTGTACACCCTCAACCGCAGGAACTGGTGCCTTATGGAGACAACCAATTTCGGACCCGTCATACAGACGGAAGTCGGGGCCCTCATAGTCGGCGGCATAGTCAACCATCACTCGGACTGCAAGGTGACCCGCGGTACCGAAAAGGGTCATTTCGATCTGGCAGGATCCACCATTGTGCTGTTGTTCGAAAAAGATCGTATCGAATTAAGACACGAGATCACGGACGCCCTCAAGTCGTCACCGGAAGTCAGGGTGGAGCTTGGCATGCATATCGGATATTCATGCCATCGCAAATAAGCTAAAAAGAATATTTTTGCATTTAAAGGATCTATATGAAAGCCAAAAAATCAAAATACATTTTCATAATCGCAACGCTGACCTTTGCGCTGTTGCTCAATGAAGCTGTCTACTACCTTGGCAAGATCATCCCACATGGTATGACCCATCACGACATGACGCTTCCCATGGATCTTATCATACCCGTCATACCTTTCACGGTAGTGATATATATCGTAAGTTTCCTGGTCTGGCTTGTATGTTATACGCTTATCCTCAGCTGGGATGGCTGGGAAGGAAATGATCTGAGATCAGCAGACACCTATGGGCCGAAGGAATTCTTCGATAACCATGACAACGGCAGGTTCCTGGCGGCAGATGCTCTGGCAAAGGTAATATGCTTCGTGTTCTTCATAGTCTATCCAACCCATGTGATCAGGCCCGAGATCGGAGACAGTACCATCTGGGAACAAGCATTGTCCTTCCTGTATCAGATAGATACCGCCGAAGACCTGTTCCCTTCGATACACTGCCTGGTGAGCTGGATGTGCTGGATAGGGCTTAGAAAAAGACATGATGTTCACCCCGTTATCAGACATCTTCCTCTGGTGTTGGCCATAGTGATCTGCATTTCAACGCTGACCACCAAACAACACGTGATCCTGGACGTTCCCGGCGGCATCCTTTTGGCGGAGCTTACGTGGTGGCTTGCGGGTCTAGAAGGCGTACGCAAAATATACGAAAAGCCGATGGGCAGGCTGCTCTCGGCCTTACAAGGACATATTAAGTGAAATAAAAAGCCCTGACCCGGTCGCATCCGGTGTCAGGGTGTTTTTATTATCTCTTCTATTTAAACGCGTTCAGCAGGCTCTCAACGCCCTTTTCAAGTCCGAAAGCGGGTCTCCAGCCAAGGGCTTCAAGTTTCCCCGAATCCAGGGAAGCATTGGTCATAGGGCTGAATCCCTTCTGGTCTTCCTGGACCTCGGCATATCTTACTTCTGTTCCCGCAGTCTCTGCGATCGCGTGCGCAATGCCGCTTATGGTGCAGATGGAATCAGGATTGGAGATATTGTATGCGTTAGCTTTCTCTCCTTTAATAAGCACAGTCAGCATGGCGGAAGCACAATCCAGGGAGTAACAGTACGAACGAAGCTGAGTGCCTTTGCTTCTCATTACGATATCTTCGCCTGCCAGCGCCTTTCTGGTGAACTCCGCCGAGGCACGGTTGTCATTGTCCTTGATAGCAGGTCCGTATATATGTCCAGGACGCACTATAACGGGATCCACGCCATATTCCATGCTGTAGGCGACAGTGAGGGACTCTCCTGCCCTCTTGGACGAAGGATAACCAGCCCTTCCGCTCAGTATGTCCAGATAACCGTAGTCGTCTTCTTTGAAAGGAGCCATTCCGTCTTTGATGCCATATACTTCACTTGAAGACACATAGAGTATCCTGGCGTTCTTCTCGTCCGCCAATTTAAGCATCCTTTCCAGACCAACGATATTGGCCATTATGGTCTCAACCGGTTCCTTGGCATATATCTCAGGGTTAGCGTTGCTCGCTCCATGGATGATATAGTCGATATCCCCGGGATAGCATATCTTTTCGGATGATGTGGCATCAAACGCAAAGAATTCCGGTCTCTCCGTCTCATCTGCTCCGGAGAATCTTACCTTCAGACCTTCAGGGCTTCTCGCCGCAGCGATGATCCTGATCCCTGCTCCGCATTCCCTGTTGAGGTACAGCAAAAGATCCGCCACCGTGGAGCATACCATCCCCGTGACACCTGTGATTATGATACTTTTGTTATAGAGGTTTTCGACCTCAGGAATGCTTTTGACGGCTTCAGAAAGATCATTCCAGTATGAAGATGAATAGTTCATGTCATCCTTCCTTTCTGCTAAACAATCGTTGTTTTCTCTCTACAGGAGAGTCTTGAACTGCTCCAGCGTGGGGCTGCCGCTCACCCTCATTCTGGTGAGCAGGGCCGGGTCGTCTCCCGGGTGTATCTTGCCATAGGCAGTAGTGAATGCGCAAAGGAATCCTGCGTCCCTTACGACTTGTATGCACTGCTCCGTGTAATCTCCGTATGGATAAGCGAAGGCGTCTCCTGAACCCAGCTGCGCCTGAGACTTCTTAAGGTCCGCAAGCGCATCATCATAACTGAGAGCTGTGAAGATGCCGCCGTGGCCGATCCGTCCTCCGGCTTTATGCATATCATAGGAATGAGATTCCAGCCACAGGTGCTTCAGTTCATTCTTTTTCTTTGCCCAGTGCTTGCCTCTCTGGGTACCTATGATGAAGGCTGTTGCCCTTACGTCATATTTCTCGATAAGAGGCACGCCGTTTTCTTCGAATATCTTCTTTCCGTCGTCGAAGGTCAGGCACACGCTCTTCTCCGGGAGATCGATCTCACCGTCAAGATATTGGCGCACTTCCTTCCATGTGGGGAAATAATAGTTTTCATCTACCAGGTACTTGAGTTCCTCTTCAAGGGCAGTCGTCGTGATGCAGTTAGTATCGATTCTCCAGAGCGGAGGGTTCATAGGATCATAAACGTTATGATACATCAGTACCGAAAGTCCTCTTGCCCTTCCCTCTTCAGTCTGAGGCGGGAAGAAAACATGCGCGATCCTGAATGCCTTGGACTCGATGCCTTCCTTATCTTTTACGGTGTATGTGATCCTGAAGTCTCCGCTGGAATCGAATTCCGGCATATCGACCTTAACGTCTGAAGTTATGTCAGAGCCGTCGGAATCAGTTGCCGAGTATCCGGCCTCTTCGAAGGCGTTACCGTATTCCAGATCTATTTCCTTATCTCCTGAAAGAGTGATGACAGGAGCTGAATGTTTTATATTTACGATCTGTTTCTCTTCTGATCCGCGTTGGAAGGCTCCTACCAACGTGATGTTCATGGCCAGCACAGATGCTACCAACAATAGAAATACCGAAAATCTCCCCCGGTTCAGCTTATAGCGTTTCCGCTTTTTTCGCATATAACCCTCCAAAATATCCCAGAGTGACCTGTATCATCTGAAGCGCCTCCAAGGGCGTCATCAAAACACTCCGGTCAGATTATTTTTTGATCAGACTGACTATCGCAGTCATGATAACTATTATCAGAAGAATATTGAGTATATTCTGATCTATGGTTATGGTCAGGCTGCATCCGATGATCGCTCCAAGGGAGCCGGCTGACAGCGCTGACAGCGCAAGTTTGCTGTTATATCTCTTGCGCTTAACTACGTTTATTCCCCCGGCAATGACCGAAATGGGGATAGTCCCCAAAAGCAGGGCCAGCGTAGCGATAGGCGATAATCCAAGCATCAGGAATATCGTCGTAAAGAACGGTTTGGTCGGTATGCCCAGCATATTCACGAATCCCAGTATAAGTGTGCTCACCGCCAGTATGACGAGTTTCGCTCCGCTGAGCGTCGTAAGGTCTCCGGGCTGCCCGGCAATTTGATTTTTGATTATCAGCACCGCAAGCAGTATCACCAGCAGGGTGACCATGGCCTTCTTGATGAACTTACCTTCCATATGTCCTACCGCAAGGGCTCCAAGATAGCTGCTGATCATCAGTCCCGCCATCATTATGATGATCATGACAGGGTCAACGTAGCCGGCCTTCATGAGATACACAACAGCCAGAGTGGATCCCGGCACTATTCCCGACGTGATAAGGGTGTCAGGAAAGGATTCAGCTTCAGCCAGCCTGAACTTTTTGATCACGATGGTGTTCATAACGAAGTCGGAGATCCCGATAGTCGCCAGAACAAATACCAGAAATTCCAATGGCAATAGCTTCTTAAGATCCCCCGGCTGGGCTTTGAACGCATCCCGGTCCTTTATTATTTCTTTTATTATATAGATCGCGTAAAGAATGGCACATACAAGGAAAAACCATCCGATGATCTGCTGTAATGACATGTAGTACTCCTGTTAAATCAGATACCGTTTCTGGGTATCGTTTCATCGTAATCTCTGTGAAATGCCTTCTCTCCGTTTATCACAGCATCCATGGTACCTTTGATATAAAAGTTATCCATGTCGCATGTCTGGATCATATCTATATCGCAGTCGATGAGCCATCCGTCCCTGCCGTTTCTCATCTTCTGGATTATCCTGTAAGTCGCGCTCAAAGGATCCTTATTCGATAAGGTCAGTTCCCTTCTGAGGTTGTGCTCCACCACAGTCCCTATATCGTCAAACCTGTATATGCCTTCTCCAAAGACACCGCCAACTCCATCTGTTATTGAAGTCCAGCTGTCGTTTACCAGATCATATCTGATCTCCCTGTTCACCACTCCCTCCTGAAGGATGGTGATGGGCGTCAGAGGCGCACATCTTGCTTCCTTCATGGGTCCTTCGCAGTCAGGGCCCTTGAATAAAGGAAGAGTGAATTTCGCGGTCTCAAGGTCCATCCTGATGGTCGCGATCTCCGGGCTCGGCCAGATCATGGGCCAGAAGGAATTGGCCAGAGTGAGCCTTATCCTGTGCCCTGCTGCAAAATTATGTCCGCAGACGTCAAGTTCCACCTTGGCCTTGTATTTCCTGCCGGGCTCCAGATATTCCACCCTGTCATGCCCTTTAAGATGTGTCAGGTTCATAAGTCCATAGGAGACTCTGGTGACCGCACCGTCAGGCCAAACGTCTGAAAGCTGTGCATATATGAAAGCGCTGGGCTTATCGCAGGTAAATTCCACCTCAAATTCCGGATATCCCAGGATATCGACCGCCTCTTCCAAAATATCGCTGTCGAACACGATAGCCATGCCGTCATCCGCTCTCATGTCAGCGGGGCTCTCGCCGGGCACGCCTGCGCCCATCCACTCGTTTGCGAAAAGGCCATGGTTCGGAAGGGTCGACAAAAAGAGTTTGGAATCTTTTGCAGTATATAGATGATGAGGCTTATCAGGATCGAAAAGTCTTCCGTACTTCAGACCCAGAGTTTTAGGCTCCACGTCGTTTGAAGGCCAGCCCTCAAGACCTACCCAGCGACCGTCGGACATGGGATGCACCGTTTCGGGCTTCATTCCGTCTTCGAGCCAGACCTGCACCATGGGGCAGTCCAGACAATCGTTATCCACGCCTTTCAGCCATTTATCCCACCATTTGGTGGCTTCTCCCAGAAAATCTATCGCAGGACCCGGAGCACCGTCGTGTGCGAATACGTGAGCCCAGGGACCTATCATGGCCTTTCTGGGCACGTCAAGTCCTCTCATAAGCGTAAGGACCGAATTGGTATATGAATCAGCCCAGCCGTCGAGAGCAAAGACCGGGATATTTATATCTTCATAGTTAACGCTGACTGACCCGTGCTTCCAGTAATCGTCCTTTGTCTGGTGTCTGAGCCACAGGGCTTCCCAAAGAGGCATTTCCTCAAGTCTTCTCAAGGATTCCTCATACCAGGTCTCAGGCTTGATCTCCATGTCTATGGGGCGGCACATATATGCCTGCATAATGTTTCCCCACCAGAAATTATCGTTCAGAAGGCATCCTCCTTTGTAATGGATGTCCTGAGTATATCTGTCATCCACGAAACCGACGCATATGATCGCTTTGAGCGGTTCAGGGCGTCTGGCCGCCACCTGAAGGGAGTTGAATCCCGACCAGGACTTGCCCATCATTCCCACGTTACCGTCGCACCAGGGCTGTGAAGCGATCCAGTTGATGGCGTCAATGGCGTCATCCTGCTCCTGCTTGAGATACTCATCATAAAAGCAGTCATCGGATTCTCCCGCTCCTCTCATATCGACTCTTACCACGTTATATCCCATTCCCGCAAAAAATCCGTACATGGGCTCGTCTCTTCCGCGCATGCCATCCCTCTTCCTGTAGGGCTGGGTCTCGAAGATCGCGGGAAGCGGTTTATCAGTGACGGGTCTCCAGATCCTTGCCGAACAGCGGCAGCCGTCGGACATGGGGATCCATACATTCTCCGTGACCTCCCACTCGTAGGGAAATTCGTCTCTGGACATTATTCTTTTCGCTTTGTATTCTGCAGTTGCCATAAGCCTGCCCTCCGCGTATGATTCATCGATAATAGAATATTATACCATCATGCGGAGATTTTTTAAAGGGGAATGTATATTTAGGGTCTCCATCAAAAGGGCTCGCATGAAAGTACGGGCCTTTTCTGTAATCTGAAACCGTATACTCCCTACCCATTTTCAAAAGTGTCCCTATTTTGGGTTTTCCCCTCTTATAGGGACAATCTGCTCCCTACATACACAAAAACCGCGCGCCTCCATAAAGAAGACACGCGGTCTGAAGCCAACATTATCAAACAGATCCCTTTGAAGGGTCACCCATATCAAAGGAAGTGCGGGCTCGTCTTGATGATCTTTGTGATCTTGTACTTCCTGTACTTGAGCATGCGGGACCTTCTGTTCATGACCCATGCTACGATAAACAGCATAAGTCCCAGAAGGAAGGCTGCGAGGAGTCTTTCCAGCGTTTCCTGAGAATTGGTGATGAGAAATCCAACGATAACTCCCACCACAGGAAGCACGTATGCGATCCTGGATTCGTTCATTATGCGGTTTTCTACCGGTACGACCTCAACGATATCATCACGTCTCACTTTCAGGTCTTTACCCTTGAACTCTGCGATATATGTGGTGTCATCGATGGGCTCGCCGTTATCCAGAATGGATACTTCTGCGAAATCCGTCGTCATGACCTTCATTACTTTTGCCGTTATAGCCATTTTGACCTCCTATGATAAGGTTAACTTTGCAAAAAATCTTTTGCGCCAATCGGTGCAAAAGGAGGGCTTGTTAAGCCCTCCTCTCGCGCGGGATGTTTTATGTTATTAATGTTTTATGCAAATCGCATTAGCCCATGATCATCGGAACGAAGTAGAGTCCGAGGCAGGCAACAACTACCCAGAATACGCAGATGAATGCCATGAATCCCCAAACGTCCTTCAGCTTCATACCTACTACAGCAAGAGCAGGGATCATGTACAGAGGCTGAATAAGGTTGGTGCACTCGTCGCC
>JAEEGL016119049.1_pt1 | contig 12116 bp, 14 predicted proteins | sample 9134231 | NCBI WGS metagenome assembly JAEEGL01 (sample SAMN16246548, study PRJNA631951) | gut metagenome | biome: gut microbiome; feature: rumen; material: fiber-attached | host: Bos | place: Iran: Karaj | collected 2018-10
AGCTGTCTTTAAGGCTTTACTGTTGTATGTCCAGCTTACCCTCTCAGCCCCCTTGACCTTGCTTTTTTTGTAGTCGCTCTGTTCTGGGGGTATGATCTGCCTTGTGTCTCTGGCTAGATAGCTGTACTTGGATATAGGGATAATAAGTCTAGGAGTAGGAGCTGCTATAGCTGGGGCTTTCGGGTGCTTCCACTCTGCTATATATCCGAGCTTGAAGCGGTCTACAGTAGCTTTACTAAGTCCTCTCTGTCTCCAATAGTCCGTTGCTTCAATGTTCTTGTGAGCCTGTAAAAAGAAGTCTGTGAAGTCTATCGGGGCTTGCTCTGGCTGTTGTGTGTATGTGCTTGTGTGTATAGTCTTATCTGTATATTGTTCATTTTTGGCTTGCTTTTGGTACTGCTTGAAGTCCTCTTGTGCTGTCGGTCTGGAGCTGTCTACAGTGATATTGAAGTAGCTGTATAGCTCTTCAAATGCCGTCCTATCGTCAAATACTCCTGTATGTAGCTTCCATAAGCCTATAATGTCCTCATTGATACCACAAGAGAAGCACTTCCACTTCTTCCCGTTCTTGCTGGTAGGGTCTAGGGCTATGCCGTCCCCGTCCTTTCCTGTCCCGTTATTGCAGGCTGGACAAATATAGGTTGGTGCGCCGTTCACTTTCTTCTTAGCAGGCGTTAAGAAGTCCGGCTCTCTGGTTTTCAGTTCTGCCTTAGCTGTAAATCTGTCCACTGTTGCTTCCCTCCAGATACTTCTCTACTCTTTCGGGTAGATCGGTTGTAAGTGCGTCTATAACTCCCTGTGAGTAGGCTTCTCTCCGTCCTGCTTCTGAGTGAGCTAGTATGCTATCTATTAGCTTCTGGTTATCCTCATAGCTAAGCGGTAAAGCCTTGATAACATCACTAAGAGCCTGAGCTGTGGCTAAGTATTCAGCCCCTTTTGTGATCTCCACTACATCTTCATACATGGTTATTGTCCTCCGTTTCCTGATCTTCAAATGCTCTTTCAGTCATAATGCTTAGCAGTTCGTCCAGCTCTTCTAGGTTGTTGCCGTCCTTTACTCTCACAAAGTCGGCTTTCCTGTCTATGCACTCTCTAGCCGTTATCGCTACTTCCTGACCGTCTACAATAGCAATAACTATTAGCTCTTTCGGTTTGAGCTTGTCTTCCAGTGCTTGCAGCCGTTTCATTAGGTTCATGGGCTAGCCCCCTTTTCTTTCCGAGCCGATAAAGAAGAGAAGCTGCTGGGCTGGGGCTTCTTTCTTTTATAGGCTTGGTGGTTTGATTATATTATACCACAAGCCCCACACGGCTAAAAAGTGTGGGGCTAGCTAATAGTACTAAGAGTACTAAATATACTGAATTTTTTCACCCCCCAGAAAGTGCGCTATTTCGGGCTAAAAAATTTTTTTTGCGACAGTAACTACCCCCATTTGCGACAGTAACTACCCCCATTTGCGACAGTAACTACCCCCTTTTTTCATATTGGAGATTTACCGCTTATGGGGCTGAAATGTCGGTATTTCCTAGAGATATGGTGCTTTTGTTGCGACAGTAACTACCCCCTTTTTGCGATACTAACTTACAGCTTTTGCACCAGAGACTTACAGCTTCCCCTCCAGTAACATACAGCTTTCATTTTTTTTGGGGTGGTTGCAGGTCTTATTTTTAGCGGTATTACGTCATTTTAGGACTATAACATATTGCTTTTACCCTCCAGACAAATACAGCTTTTTGCACCAGTAACATACAGCTTTTGCGACAGTAACTTACAGCTTTTTATAATCGTCCTGAGCTGGTGCAGGTGCTTCTATTTCTCTCTTAGCCTGTAGGAGCTGTCTATAAGTCCCTGTCTGTATGATCTCCAAAAACTCATACTTCTTAGCTATCACATAAAGAGTTATAGTGTAGCCCTGTAGCCTTTTATCTAAGCATAGTGCTATCTTTCTCATATCGTCATTACCTTGTAAGAGCTGGAGCTGGTCGGAAGTAGCCGTTTATACAGATTGCACAAGTTTTCACGGTCTGGAGCAGCTCCTAAAGGGCTAGCTCTGCTCTGATCGGTGCTTGCTGCTAGCCGTTTTAGGTCGCTCTTTTCGTTATTCTGCATAAATTGGGCTTATCCCGTCCAGCTCCGATAATAGTTATTTATCCTCTGGCTTTTTCTTCTTAGGGGTTCTCTTGGTCTTTGCTTTGGTCTGTCTGGCTTTCTTCTCTTCTGCTCTGGCTGCTAGTCTTGGGGCGTGGTTCGGTGCGTTCCGGAGTGTGAAGTGTACCAGTGTACTAGCCCACTCTTCATAGTTTGAGAAGTCGGCTTCTTCGTCTGTAAGCTCTACTCCCTTACTGTGGCTGTATCTCCAGTCTTCCAGAAGCCCACACTCTGTAAGAGCGTCTAGGGATGTCTCAAAAGGCTCTTTTATTCGGGCTTCCCAGCTAGTCCTCTGCTTCCTGATCGTGGCTATAGTTGGTAGGTCGGTATATTCTAGGAGCTTGCTTACCCTTAAAAGCTGAGCCGTTCCTATTTTTTGGTTACTGTCCATGTTGTAATGAAGTGACATAGCATATCCGATATTATAAGCATTTGATTTTCTGGGGTCGATTGCTAGGAGTGCTTGGGGGTACTGTGTTATCTGTAATCTAGTAAGATAGTGAGCGAATACTGGGTCAAATACCATGTAAATAAAGCCTTTTCTAATGCTATGTGAGCCTATAATAGCAATGTCTACATAGTCCCCAGACTTCTTTCCTTTTAAGCTCTCATTCCAGCTTATACGGCTAGAGCTAAGGGCTTGTAAGTCCTCTTTAATCTTCTTCCGAGCTTCTTTTAATGCGTTGTTAGCCCTCTTCTCTTCCACTGCTATTGCTTCCGGTGAAGCTCCTGCTTGAATATGTGGGGTTACGTTATATCCGCATTTTTTGGCGTATTCGTTCAAGTCAATACAAACTCCGTAAGTTAAAGCCTGATCTTCCTTACCGCCGATATTGTTACTAGCCGTAAATTCAGCGATACCAACACTTAATAGCTTATGTACCTTAATGCCTAAAGTAACGGCTATATCATTGAATTTTTGAAGCACCAGCTTAACTTCACGCTCTTCAATAGTAAGGCTTCCTGTTAGCGGATTGACCTTTTTCCCCTTGCTAGTCATCTGGGCTATAGCGTCTGTAGCTTTACCGTGTACCATTGGTAAAAAGGGGCTGGCTTGGTCTATCGGCTCTTCCGGTGCGGATAATATGGGATTTATCAGCTTTATAGGGGCTTTCTGAATATCGTTTGACATACATACACCCCCTTATAATTCCTCAGTAGGATAGCACAAAGTAAGTCTAAGGTCTTTGCTATCGTCCGTAAACGCTTTGAAGCCCTCCATATCTGCTTTGGCTTTCTCTATCTGCTCTTTTGGTATCTTAATTTTGTCAAGGTCTATCGGACAAAGTATATCCTTTAGGACTTCCAGCTTCTTCTTTTGAAGCTCCTTGTCTGGGTAGTCCATTCCTTTTATCTGGCTGTAAAGGCTCTTCACAAGAGCGTTATAGGCTTCTACCATGCCTTTGATATGTTCAAGGCTGAGCTTTCCTACTTTGATCTCCTCTAAGTCAAATGCTCTTGCTATAAGGTCTAGTGCAGTGTTCCAGCCGTTCATAAAATAGAGATTTTCTAGGAGCTGCTTTCTAGTAGTCTCCAGAGCTTCCACATTTTCCGCATAGTCTTCATGCTCTGTGAAGTATGCTTCTAGCCCGTATTGTGAGCCAATACTTCTTATTTCTGGGGGCTGATAGTAGCCTGTCTCCTTGTCAATCCTCATAGAACGGTCTAGCAGGTCGCTAGGTCTGAGTATCGCTACTCCGTTAAATAAAGCTCTGGGGTTTCCGTCAAATATAGCTGTGTCACTGTCTACATAGTCTTTTCGGAAGCCGTAAAAATCAACTTTGTAAAGGTCTTCCCACTCATAGCAGGTATTAGCCCATTCTTCAATAGGAAGCGTGCTAACTCCCTTTATATAGCGTTCCATATCCTTTAGCATGATCTCCACAAGTTCCGGAAATTCCGCTATAAAGGCTTTTATATCTTCTAGCAGGCTTTCTTCATAGCTCTTACCGTCATAGCACACGCTTTCAAGTGAGCGATACCATTCAAACAAATCACCAATTTGAAGCACTTCCCACTTAGTAAGGTCTGCTGGTGGTTCTTCGTAGTAATGCCATGTACACTTTGTATGAAGCCCCAGCTCTTCCTCTTTCTTGGTCTGGGCTTCGTCTGCTTCCTGCTCTGTCATGCCTGAATAGATATTGTCTATCCTGTCTAGGTAGCGTCTTTCTACTATTGCTTTCCGTTCCTCTTCTGAGAAGTCTTTAAGCCATGCTCCCCCCATTGCGTCTTCCCACTCTTCACGGCTCATTTGGTCGCTGCGTCTGCCGTCCTCTAAGATGTAGTAGCCCTCTCCCATTACTTCATTGTATCGGCTGAGTATGTGCTGATCTGTTACAAGCTCTTTCTCCAGCTTCTTCTTTAACGGCTTCAAAAGGGTTTTCTTTCGGGGGTTCTTCTCTGTCTGGTTTACTTCATAGAGTATAGCCTGCTCCAGTAGGTTGAAGAGATTGAAGCCTATCGGCTCTCCGTCTGGGTGCAGGATTTCTTGCTTTCGGCTTGCTACTAGGTCTTCATACTGCTTTTGCGTCATAATAGCCGGAAGCTCCGATATATATTGATAGATTTCTTCCGTGATAGAAGCAATGGTTATCAGCTCCGAGAATTTAGCATAATTCAAGTGTGCTGCTTGTTCGGTTGCTGTGGCTGCTGGATAAGTAAGCCTAAACCATTCATGAATACCAATATAGCCGTTGTATACTGCTCCCTCTACTGGGTCTAGCGTGTCAAGCATTTTTCTAATGTGGCTGCGGTCTACTACAGTATCGGGGCTTTCCTCTCCGTCCCTGACTTTCTGGAATGCCTTTAAGGTAGTAACTATTTGAAGCCGTCCCAGCTCCGAGCCTGTCCAGCCTTTCTTCTTTAACAGCTTATCAATGTTAAGCACTTATAGCCCCTCCTAGTCTCTCTTTATGATTGCTTCCAGTTCGTCCAGCTTAGCCTTGATCTCTACTTGCTCATAAGCTCTTAGCAGATTGCTAAGTATAAGGCTCTCTCTGTTCGCCTGTTCGTTGCTGATCTCTCCAGCCCTCACACGGTCTAGCAGGTCTCCTAGAGCTGTTACAATGTCTCTAGGGTTTATGCTGTCTTTGAGCTTAAAGGCTGGCTGAGTAGTGATATACTCTTTTTGAAGAGCTTCCCTATACTTTAGCTTTAAGTCCAGAAGTTTCTCCGGTGGGACTTCCGTTAGATCGGTGGCTTGAAGAGCTTCCTCTATTCTGGCTAGTGTGTCTCCGAGCTGTCTTATTCTGCCCTCTTTCTTCATAGAGTATTCTTCATAGAGCGTGTTGAGCTGTTTCTTTTTGAGCTGGGCTATATCCTCTCCCAGCGTTTGCTCCCACTTGGTGCAGGTGCTTTTGCTTATATGAAGCTCTTGTGCTATATAGCTGTAGCTTCTTCCCTCAGCCCTCAGCCTGATATACTCTTGTTTAAGTTCTTGTGGCTTCACATTCAAGCCCCCTTTCTTGTGTTTACGGTTCTGCTTGTGAGTATAAATGTATGTGTATAGGTGTATCTGGGTTTCCTTTTAACGGTCATTTATCCTACTTCATTTTCATATATTTCTACTTCTGCTAATGATTATTTTCGGAAGTAGAGAAGTTGGAGCAGGTTTGTAATTGAAGTGTTCGGGGGACTGTTGCTAACTGCTTGCGCCTTAGTCCCCGTCCCACTCAAACAGTATTATTTAGCTTCGTCTGCCTTGATTGCTTCCGTGATCTTGCTCATAGCTTCCATACCGTGAGTGAAGCCTGCTGAATATCCCAGAAACATAAAACTAATAGGAGCTGCTTTAGCATAGCCTGTAAGAGAAGTAAACCTGTTGAATACATCTTCATACACCCTAGCCCCTATCTCTTCCAGAGCTTTATCATACCCCCCCAGAAGCATATCAAATATAGCTTCCTCGTCTTCGTCTGTAGCGTGGGTGGTGTCTTCCTGCTCTTCCGTGTCGGTGCTGTCGGTCTCCGGCTCTTCCTCTTCTTCTGGCTTTACAAGTCCGAGCTTCTCCAGAGCGTCAATAATGTAAGCTATCTTCTCTTCACGGGTCATTGCTTCAATCTCTACGTCTATTTCGGGGTGTTCGGCTTTCCATGCCTGATACTCCTTGTCTTCCTTAGCCCTCTTTAACAGTTCGTCAATAAGGCTAGAAGCGTGCTTTTCATCTTCGTACATGGTTATTTCCTCCTGTTGTGTCTAGGTTGACTTGCAGGCGAAAATATGTTATAATATTCCTGCCTGCTGTTCGTGGTGGGTAGGGTTGCAATTGTTAGCTTGGTAGGCGCATTGCAGCCCTTTTTTATATGCTATCAGCTTAGGAGCTGTTATAGCCTGTCGGTCTGATCGGAAGCCAATAGAAGAGAATTACTTCTTATACTTCTGCTTCTTCTCCCTTGCAGCGTCTAAGTAGTTCTGGTCTGTCCCTCTTGCTAAGAAGTCTTTAAGAGCGTCCTCTGTTACTCTCCACTCTCTCCCCAGCTTTACCGCTTTGAGCTGTCCCATAGTGATATAGTTGTAGATCGTCCTTTGTGATACATGGAGAATGTCCTTGACCTCTGGGACTGTATAAACTTTAATATCTGTATCCATTGTCTAGCCGTCCTTTCTTATTTGCCGTGCTTCTCCAAATACTCTTTGAGTGCTAGAGCTACTAGCTCATTCATGCTAAGCCCCTGAGCTGTTGCATACTGCTTAGCAGCGTCTGCTATACTAGGTTGCATGAGAAGCTGTACTCTTCTGCTCTTAGTCTCCACATAAAGCGGATTGACCTTGTAGCCTTTGGGTGGCTTTCCTGCCTGATCGGAAGCCGGAAGCTCTGGAGCTGTCCCTGTAGGAGCTGGAGCTGTCGGCTCTTCTTCCGGTATCGTGATAAAAGCTAATGCTGGGTTCTCTCCCTTGAAGTCCTTTTTAGCCATTGTCTTTACCTCCTAATATCTCAGTAAGTAAGCCCTCATAATCTTTAGCAGCGTTAGAGCTGGGGCTGTATGTGAATATGTCTTGCTGTCTAGCCTGAGCTTCTTTAAGAGCTATGCACTCTCTTATCTTGGTTGTGTATACTGTTGTGTGTAGCTGTTTAGCAGTATCTTCTAATAGCTCCGTCATATCCCTAGTAAGCACCGCCCTAGAGCTGTATCTGGTTATCACCATTCCCATAATAACAAGATCGCTATTGCAGTACTTCTTCACGGTCTGAATAGTTCGGGCTAGCTGTCCTATCCCTTGCAGGCTGTATATATCTGCCTGAGTAGCGACTATTACACCATTGCAGGCGGTTAGAGCGTTTACTGTAAGTGTTCCGAGTGCTGGGGGCGTGTCAAGTATGCAATAGTCGTATCTATCACTTATAGGAGCTAAGGCTTCTCTCAGCCTGTACTCTTTCCCCGTATCGGTTAAAATAGCGTCTGCACTTGCTAGAGCTGGGCTAGCTGGTATTATGTCCCCTTGTAAGGTCTCCACTGTTGCTTCCGCTGCCGTTGCTGTCCCTGTCAATACCTCTAAGGAAGTAATAGCTCTGTTGCTGGCTCTCATGCTGTGGCTTAGGTTGCCTTGTGCGTCTAGGTCTACATACAAAACCTTGAAGCCTTTCCGAGCTAGTGCAGCTCCCAGAGCGTTAGCTGTTGTAGACTTTCCTACACCGCCTTTTTGGTTGCTGATTGCTATAATCTCCATTAGTTCTTCCTCCCTCTGATCGTGGCTTATTCGTCAAATGCTGAGTACATTCTGAGCCTTACCGCTTCCACAAAATATGGAGCGTCTGAGCTATCAAAAATATAGTCTGGAGTACAATACATTTCTTCCCCGTCCTCACACCAATTTATTGAAGCTGTGAAGAGATTAAGGGCTAGTCTGGTGATCTTTAGAGAAGAGCCTGTTTGCCATTCTTCCTTAACGGCTTCCGGAATAATGCACCGTTCCTCTTCATTGTAAAGCTGGTGTCTGTGGTTGTAGGTGTCTTCACTTGAAGCTATAAGGTAGGCTAAGGCTTCTCTGTATGGGTCTGGGTACTTCTCCGGATAGTCCCCAGCTCCGATATAGCAAGCCCTCAGATTTTCATAGCGTTCTTTGTGCTGATCGTCCTTGAATTTCAGTCTTGAAATTACCTCTTGAAGTGTCATTGCTTTTACTCCTTTCGGCTATATGATTTTTGCTTTTCGGGGTCTTAGGGGTGTCCCCTTACAAGCTATGTATCACGCTTCAAATTTTCAAATTTGTAATGCGGTGATACCGAGCTTGCTAGGTTTGATTTAGTGCTTTTTTCGGTGCAGGCGTTTTAGCCGTTCCCGTGCTTACCATTCTGCATTTTTTTCACTTATCGCTTTTCTGATTTCTTCTAGGGTGGCTAGCTCTGTTCTGGCTTGCTGGGCTGTTACTTTGCCTGCCTTGATCTTACCATACAGAAGCACTACTGCTTCCAGCATTTCCTCTGTAGAATACTCTGTGAAGTTCTCAGCTTCTTCTCCCGTTTCAATCCGCTGACTTTGCAGCTTCTCTTCATACTCTAATTTCAGTCTCAGAAGTTTCTCTGTAGGGACTTCTGAAAAGTCTTTTTCTGCTAGGGCTGTATCTATCCGCTGGAGCTGTTCCCCTAGCTTTTTTATATACTCTTCCTTACCGAGCCTGTAAAGAGAATACAGCTCTTCCAGCCTGTCCCCCTTTGCCGTCCTGATCTTGGCTTGTAAGTCCCTCTCCCATTTCGTGCAGGTCGATTTGGATATGTGCAGCTTCTCAGCTATCTTAGAATAGCTTAGCCCCTCTGCTCTCAGTGCTATAAATTCGGCTTTTTTCTCTGTTGTTTTCACTCTATCCCCCTCTTCCCTATTTTTCGGAAAAACTTTTTGATAGATTTCAATTTTTGGTTCGCTGTAAAAATTAGCACCTGTCTCACAGTCCCCCACACGGTCTAAATAGTGACTGTATGGGGGGTGGTAGGTATCAATCAAAAATAGCTTTTGCTATGGTCTCTTCGCACTGGTTCTTAGCCCTGTCAAGGTTATGTGCGTATATCTGAGTAGTAGTTATATTGGCGTGTCTTGCAAACTGCTGTACTTCCTGTAAGCTCTGTCCTCCCAGAAGAGCTAGAGTTACTGCTGTGTGTCTGGTGCTGTGAGCCGTGAGCTTATCGCTATTGAAGCCTGCTCTAATAAGAGCTTGCTTTACTATGTCGCTTACCGTTCTTGTGCTTATGCCCTTACCCTTGCTGTTATTGCTGGTAGAAGTGAATAGGGGTTCACTTGTGCTAGCAGGCTTCCGAGCTGCTAAGTATGCTCTTATAGCGTCCTCTACTTCCGGCATGATCTTAACATACTCTGTCTTCTCTTCTCTGCCCTTGCCCTGAATGTAAAGCACTGTATTGTCTCCAGCCGTCCTAATGTCTTCTATGGTCGCTCTGCTGATCTCTACAGTTCTTAAACCGCCTGTAAAGAGAAGAGCTAGTATAGCATAGTCCCTCAGCCCTTGCAGGCTCTCTTCCTTAGCGGTCTCCATTACTTTCTTGACCTGTCGGCTTGTGAGATAGTCTTTCTTGTGGCTTCTGTCCAACTTAGCCCCTTTGATATGGTTAGCGATATTCGGGTAGAGCTGCTCCTGCTCCGTCCACTGGAAAAACAGTCTAAGAGCCGTGATATAGTTCTGTACTGTTGTAGGCTTGTGGCTCTCTTTCAGTTCGTCCCTATACCTGAGTATATCTTCTCTTGTGGGCTGGGTTATGCCGTTCTCAGAAGCCCACTTTGCATACTGCCTGATAGCTCTTGTATAGGTCTGTACCGTCTTTTCGGAAGCGTCAATATAGGCTGTAAACCTAGTGTAAAGATCGTCTGTTATTACCTGAGCTTGTGTTATAGCGTTTCCGCTCTGCATGATAATTTCATTCATAATCTTAGCCCCCTTAGCCTTAGCCGTATATGTGTATATGCTTGTGTGTATAGTATTCCCTACTTAGTATTATACTACACTATTTTCATATTGTCAAGCCCTATTTTGCAAAATATAGCACTTTTATGTCACTTTTCTAGCACTAGGAGCAGGCTTTACTCCTGATTATATACACATACACATATACACCGCCCTAGAAGCGTCTGTAATGCCCTGTATGAGCTTCTGGAGCTGGTCGGCTATAAGAATACCCCTAGCAGTTACAAGAGCTTCTAGGGGCTTCTCCGTTCGTCTGGAGCTGTTCTATAACAAGTCAATAAATCCCGTGTCTGGGTTTACCCGATCTTCGGATATATCGTGTCCGTATACGTCTATGAGCTTCTGCTTGACCTCTAAGAAGTAACTGTCTCCACATCGGCTAAGCCGTCCGACAGCTTCCGCTAGCACCAATAGAAGCAAATAGGGGTTAGCTTTTCGCTCTATGTCTTGCAGCACTTGAAGCCTGCACCCCTTTTCTATTTCGTGGTTTATGCGGTCTTCCTCTATGATCTTCTTAGCAGCTCCTACTATTTTTTCATACTCTGCTTGTGAGATATGCCCCTGTTGGCTTCTCTGTGGCTCTGTATGCCCTTTGAGCGTGTCGGGGTGTATCGGTATACCCCCAGCCCGTGCAGGCTGTCTAGGGGCTTCTCCGTTCGTTCTAGGGGCTATGCTGTTAAGCCCTGAAAAATCTAGGTTCAATTAGTTCCCCCCTCCGGTGGCGTTGATACTTCCCTAAAGTAGTTGAAGAGCGGATAGTATTCATACTCCAGCTTACCGCCCGTTGCTCCGTTTCGGTTTTTGAGTATAACAAGCTCTATCTCTCTGGGGTTCTTGCTCTTAGCTTCGTCTACGTCAAAATCCTTTTTATCCGAGCCTTTGAGCTGTAGCCCTATAAGCACATCTGAGCCGTATTCAATAGCACCGCTTTCTTTAAAGGCTGCCATATTGATTTTACCCTTGTAGTTATCACGGTTAAGGCTAGATATAGCTATGATCGGAAGTTTGTAGTCTCTGCTTATCCGCTTTAGCTCCAGCACTGCCTTGTCTGTGTTCTGCTTGTCGCTGGCTCTTACATCGGCTGGGGCTAGTATCTGCACATAGTCAATAAGGACTGTCGGCTTCCGTCCTGTAAAAGAGATATGCTTCTTCACTGCTTCCCTGATCTGCTCTACCCCCATATCGCCCACACCCTCAAAAATGTAAATGTGGTCTGCATACTGGCTGTAAGCCGTGATAGATCGTGTTATTATGTCTTTCTCCGTCTGGCTGTACTTCTGATACCTCAGCCCACAAGTTACCCCTCTAGCCGTCTTAGCGTTCTTTATATCGCCCCCGTTCTGGAGTACGTCTAGTAAGGTCTGTCGGCTGATACTCTTTGAAATAAGCTCATTTCTAGCCATTTCAAGAGAAAATATAAGCACATCTCCCCCAGCTTGTGCTATCTGGTCGCATATCTGTAATGCTAGCGTGGTTTTTCCTAAACTACTGATAGCACCGCAAAAATACAAGCCCTCATATAAGCCCCCGTCTAAGAGCCTGTCTAGGTTAGTGAAGCCTGTCGGGGTGTATGGAGTGTTTACGCTTTCGGCTATGCCGTTTATGAAGTCTTGCAGATAGTTAGCTGTACTGGTATTCAAATAAGCCTGCTTTTCAGCTTCTAGGGCTGCTTCCTGCTCCTGCTGTATGCTCTGATAGATCGCTTTTACCCTTGCTTCTAATGCCTTTCTATCAGCTACTAAGGCTTCGTTAGCGTCTTTGTGCTGTCCTGCTACTTGTGCAGGTGCTAGCCGATAATAAGGAAGCTCCAGCTCCTTGAAGCCTGCTTCTAGGTCGGCTGCTGCCTGATCTATTCGGGCTTGCTTCTCCGGTTCGGTCTCATTGTCAAGAGATATGAGTAAAGGCTGGGTAGGTCTGAGCTTCTTCACAAGCTCTAAAAATGCTCTGATATATGCGATACTTCCCAGAGCGACAGCTTCCCCTCCGGCTTCAATAAGGCTGAGTGCGTCCAGCTCCCCCTCTACAATGAAAATAGGCTTGCTAGCTGTCTTTAAGGCTTTAC